>Ga0070727_10004595_pt1 | contig 11711 bp, 8 predicted proteins | sample tdAd472_FD_66722 | JGI IMG/M metagenome (GOLD analysis project Ga0070727, IMG submission 66722) | Marine sediment microbial communities from the Atlantic coast under amendment with organic carbon and nitrate - tdAd47.2 | ecosystem: Environmental > Aquatic > Marine > Coastal > Sediment | place... | reverse complement strand
TCTGCAAGATGAAAGACATGCGCCGCCTCGCTATGCGCTTCGAAAAATCAGGGAAGAACTTCCTGAACCTGATCTATATCTTTGCAATCAGATGCTGGTGCAATTGAGTCCAGACCCTAACATAGTAAGCGACGCATGGCAGCCAATGACAAGTTCCTGAACCAGCGGCAACGCTACCAACCGGTCACTCTGCCCCAGGAGTTTTCCGAAGAGGAAATGATCAGGGACTGGACGCTGACCGAAACCGACCGGACTGAAATAGAGAAATACCGGAAAAACTCGCGCCTATTTGTCGCGGTTCAAATGTGCGCCATGCGCCTCTATGGCCGTTTCCTCTCCGATGTCGGCCCTCTATCGCCCCGCATCCTGCATTATTTGAACGGCCAGTTGGCGCTGCCCCCGACACTGGAGGTCGCAACACCCACCCGGGAAGCCACTTTTTCGGAACAGCGCAAAAACATCCAGCAGTATCTGGGCTTTTCCAAATACGATAGCGAGGTGGAAGGCAAACTGAGGATCTGGCTGGCGGAACAGGCAGGCCGCGGCCTTCTGCCGAACGCCCTGTTTCAGCGCGCAGAGCAATATCTACTGTCAGCGCGCGTGGTCATGCCGGGACCGACAGTGCTGGAAAGATTGATCGTCAGCGTTTGCGCCGGGGTTCACGAGCAGCTGTTCGAAACCCTGCATGAGGCTTTGCCAGGCGGGATCAAACGTGCCATCGATGAAATGGTGCTGGTTCGTAGCGACCAGCAACGATCCCTGTTTCACTTGCTGAAAGAACATCCGCCGTCTGCCACTATCAGATCGATCCAGCAGTATCTGGAACGATATTGGGCTTTGGAAGCCACTGGCATCGATCGGATCGATCGACAATTTTTCGATCCTGCTTTTGCGGATTATCTTTACCGGCTGGCAAAACGGTACAACGCCAAGGATATCAAGCGGTTCAGAGCACCCAAGCGTTATGCCCTGATGCTGTGTTTCCTGCTGGAAACCCGGAAAGCGCTGCTGGATTATCTGGTCAAGATGCACGACCAGTACATCATGGATATGATGCGCCAGGGCAAACGTCTCTATGAAAAGAAACATCGAAACCTGCGCAGACGGCAAAAGAAGGCCGTCGATACAATCGTCCAGACGACCCGGCTGATCCTGGACTGGCCTGTCGACCAGCCTCTATACAAAGAAAGCCTGTGGCAAAGCACGGACGAACAATCGCTGAAAGCCTCGCTGGCCGATCTGCATATATTCAAGCGGCTGGAAGAATACGGCTATGGCGACATCCTGATCGATCGCTATCCCAGCATGCGGAAATATTTTGCCGACTTCCTGCACCTTCCATTCGCGGTAAAAACTGGCACCGAGCCGCTTTTGCAGGGAATCCAGCTTATCCGCGCGCTGGACGCCGGTACCCTGAACAAGCTGCCAAGCAAACTGCCTGTCGGTTTTATACCGAAAGAGTTACGCCGGTCGCTAAAGAACGCAAACGGGACCGTACGGCGCAATGTCTGGGAGCTTGGCGTTGCGATCGCGATGAAGGAGGCCCTGCGTGCCGGTGACCTCTATTTGCCCAAGAGCAAAAGGCACGTCTCCTTTCAGGAGCTGTTGATCGACGAGCACCGCTGGCAGGACATCCGCGACACCAGCTACGAGGGGCTGAAGCAACCGTTTCAGGATACCGTGAAGGCGACGCTCGTGATGCAGTTCCATCAGTCCGTGGGAGAAGCACAACAGCGGTTCGGCCAAGATGACTTCGCCCAGATTCATGGCGGCAAGCTGAAACTGAAAAGGGATGATAGGGCCTATATCCCTGAAGCTGTCACCAAACTGCAAAAGCTCATCGACGCCAACCTGCCTAAAATCCGCATCGAGCAACTGCTGATGGAAGTCGATCGGGACACCAATTTCAGCCGACATTTCATCCCGGTACAGCAGCATCAATCCCGGCCGAAACAATTTTATAAGACGCTGATCTCGGCGCTGATTTCCCAAGCCACCAATCTCGGCGTCATGACCATGAGCGCCAGTGTCGATGGCATTAGCGTCGACATGCTGCGCCACGTCCTGCAATCTTATGTGCGGGAAGAAAACCTTAAGGCCGCGAGCGCGACGATCGTCGATCGGCACCATCAATTGCCGCTCAGTGGCTTGCACGGTTCGGGAACGCTGTCTTCGTCCGATGCGCAACGCTTCAAGATCAGGGCCGACAGTCTGCTGGCCGCCTATTACCCGCGCTATTACGGCTATTATGAAAAGGCCATCGGCATTTATACTCATGTGTCGGATCAATATTCGGTGTTCAGCACCAAAGTCATCTCCTGCAACCCGCGGGAAGCGCTCTATGTGCTCGACGGGCTCTTGGAAAACAATACAATCCTCAAAATCCGCGAGCACACGACAGACACGCACGGCTATACGGAAATCATCTTCGCCCTGTGTCATCTTCTGGGCTATTACTTCATGCCCCGTATCCGGGACCTCAAGGATCAACAGCTCTACCGTGTGGACCGGAATGCCGATTACGGCGTCTTCTCGCCCCTGTTGAGCAAAACAGCCGATCTCGACATCGTTGAGGAGCAGTGGGAAGCGATGATCCATGTGGCCCAGTCGCTCAAAGAGAAGACCGCGCCGGCCCATGTGATTGTACAGCGGCTGACGAATGGCTCCCCGGCCGACCGCTTATCCCGTGCCTTCACCAACCTTGGCCGGATCATCAAAACCGAATATATCCTGAGATATATTACCGACAGGGATATACGCCGTACCGTACAGTTGCAATTGAACAAAGGCGAATACCGACACAAGTTGCCCCGCTGGATATTTTTCGCCAACCAGGGCGAATTTACCAAGGGCGACTATGAAGAGATCATGAACAAGGCGAGCGCGCTGAGTTTGGTATCCAACGCGATTTTATATTGGAACACATCGAGGATCGGTGCCATCGTCGATAATCTCAGACAACAAGGTGAGACTGTCGAAGAGGAAACCTTGGCGCATATTTCCTTGTTGCCTTTCAAGCATGTCTTGCCAAACGGCACCTATTTTATCGAAGACGATCAGGAAAGTCATGATGGCTGATGTCCACACGTTTTTACCGAAGTTGACACTTGACGAACTGTTTGTGCACGACCTTATGAAGGCGGAGGCGCCCTGTTTTGCCCTCGGCTATGTCGAAGAGCGAGGCTTGATCAGCGGCTTTCTGGTTCTCAGGCCCAAAGAACCAATTCCACAGGCTTCGACCCAGCAAGGCTTCCGTTTCGGCCACTCGGTCATTGGGCTGGCCGACAGTCCCGAACTGCATTTTGCATTCGAGTTTTATGGCCACGCGACTTACTATGGGATGGTCAACCCGGGAAACGTCAATGTTCAATCGGTGCTGGCCACCATGATTGAAACCGAGGACTATTTCTTTTTCGCGATAAACCCGGACCAGACCGTCACGGCGTTCCGCTCTCAGCTGGCCCATGAAGATTTGGTTGGGCTGAAGTCGAACCAGGACCGGTTCGGGAATACGAATTGCAGTTCAGAGCGCTACGAAAAAACCGTGAGCGCGTTTTCACAGCACCCAGACCCGCCAGGTCAGGTTATGGAATGGGTGTGCCGGGACAACCCGGTGTATTTGGATTTAACCGAACACCGGCTGGCGCTAAACCCACGACCACGGTAAGCGGAGCCTGGGATTTCGGGCAAGCATTTACAGTTTTACAGCTGCTCCAGAACTCGAAACCGTAAGTTTCTGTTCAAATGCCCCCGCTGGTCCATGTCGCAAAAACGTGATTTTACGAGAGGAATGCTCGCGAAAGCGAGCGGGGTCAATCTTGAGACCATTCGCTTTTATGAGAAAATCGGCCTCATGCCCGACCCGCCGCGCACGGGCTCTGGTTATCGGTGTTATTCCACGGATCATCTGAAACGGTTGAAGTTCATTCGCCGGTCTCGTGAACTCGGCTTCACTAACCACGAAGTGGCCGAATTGCTGGAAATGGTGGACGGCACCTTTGCTTGCGACGATGTGAAGGTCATGGCGCTTATGAATGTTGCGCTGATCAAAAGCAAAGTGGCAGACCTTCTCAAGCTTCAGGCCGCACTTGAAAACATGGCGATGGAATGCAGCGGCGGTGACACGCCCGACTGTGCGATTATAGACCGGTTACTTGACAATTAGAGGCACTTGCTGAGCTCTTCTGCGCTGCGGGTAGAACCGACACTGTAGCCTACACACCCGACCTCTATCATTTGCAGGCTGGGCGTGCGGACCGTGTTTAATGGCTCCACATCATTTCTTCTTTCTGAAAAGACTCCTGGACAGGAAAGCAAGGGAAGCGATCAGGATCGCCGCCTGCAGATACAGCCCTTCCTGGCTTGGATAGATTCCCAACCATTCAATTGCATTGAACTGCAACAGGGTTTGCGGGATTGTGCCCGCCTCCTGAAGCGCCGCGATGCCCTTGCCTGCAAAGATGAACGATAGCGCGAGCAACAGAATGCCTGTGCTCGAAAAGAACTCTCGTAGTGGCAACCTCACGCTGAAGCGGATAACCAGCCCGGCCACGACGGCAAGGATCAAGACCCCTGCGCCAAACCCGGCCATGATCCAGTCAGCGCTGTCATTGGTGGCTTGGGCCCAAAGGGCCTGATAGAAGAGGATGGTTTCAAAGACTTCTCGATACACGGAAATGAAGGTCAGTCCGGTCAGGCCCCATAATGTTCTCCTGTTGAGGACGGCCTGAAGGCTCTTCTGGATGAAGGTCTGCCACCCGGCTGCGCTTGTCTTGCTGTGGAGCCAATAGCCGACGAACAGCAGCATGCCGGAAGCCAGCAGCGCGGCCACACCCTCGGTCACTTCGCGTGTGGCACCGCTAATTTGGATGAAGTGTTCGGATACCACCCATGTGAGGCCGCCCAGCAAAAGCGCGGCGATCCAGCCTGTATGAAGAAACGGCATTGCTTCGCGCCGTCCGGTTTTCATCAGAAAAGCGGATATTGCCACGACCACCAGTAATGCCTCCAAGCCTTCACGTAACAAGATAACCAGACTGGTGACAAACGCGGCCGTCGCGGACAGCCCTTCGTTATTATTGAAGGCAGTCTTGGCGCGCTGTAAAAGGGACTGTAATTCTTGGACACGGGACGTGACTTCATCCACTGGAGCTTCGGTGCGGATTGCGCTACGGAGTTGCATCATCTGTGCTTCTATTTGCCGCATCAATGGAGCGTTGATGGCGGACAGGCTGGCCTCCACAAGCTCGAAACCTTCGAGGTAAGCGGCAAGGGTCGCTGTATACGCCTTCTCAGTGTCTCCATTCTGGTAGCTGTCCAGGCCGGATCGAAGCAAGGATATTGCCACATCAAGCGGCTGGTCCTTGTGATCAAACAAAGCCGTCGGTTCGGTTCGCAGATATGCTATCATCTCTGCGCCGCTGGCCCACTTTTCCGCTGCCTCCTCTGGTGACAGCCCGGCATATCTTTCGATGTCAATCGGGGCTGGGGTATCAGATTGATGCCATATCTGTCTGCCTTTGTGTGCCATGTCACCTATGGTACCAAATTGTCCGACATAGGCGGCGAGATTCCACCGATCATCCGCTGAAAGGTGCGCATAGGCAGCCATCCCGGTTCCTTCGACCCCGTTCGTGATGGTGTTATACAAGGCGTAGAGCGAACGCTGGCTATAGCGCGCCTCATCCGTGAAGTCGGTTGGCTGCGGGTCCAACCCCTCCCCAAGCTCACCGTCCCCACTGCCGCCAGCGCCGTGGCACGCAGCGCACTCCCTTTGATATAGTAGTTTGCCGCGGCCTATGTCGGGAGCCTGATCCGGAGTGACCTTCAGGCCCGACATCTGAATGATGGTTGCGCGCATCGACTGTGTGAGCGATTTAACCTTTGCCGAAGGCGCTCTTGAAAAGATCAGGCCTTTCAGGTCTTTCGCTTGCTCAAGCAAACCCTGCATTTCTGATGCGGTCGCCATCTTTTGCAATTCGATCTCAATGATGCCAGAAAACTCCACCATTTCTTCGTATTCAAGCTGGTTGACAACAACGCCGTTTGAAACCGCCTCGCTATAGTCCACGCCAACATAGTCAACGAGCTGAACCAGGCGAGCGCTGTCATTCGCATACGCGCCGGTCAGAAAGGTGAACTGCAGGATGAGGATAAGGAGTAAACAATTTAGTCGGGTCATTGTTGGGCTACCAGTCGTTTGAAGAAATGCAATTGAGAATTAATATGAGATATGAGAGGGCAATGCACAACCTCATTCTGGCCCTGACGCATTTTCACGTTTGTTCGTGTCGTCTTTGGGCCATGTGCTCTCGACATAGGAAAGGACGGCGACAATCTCTTCGTCTTTAAGGGTGCCCTCAAAGGCGGGCATGTCGCTGTTCAATGTGCCCATACCCTCAAGCGCATGAACACCGAATTTTGTCATTATGAAAAGCGATTTATCGGAGTGCCTCCTGGCTTTCCCTGCCGCATCAAGCGGAGGCGCGCGGCGCCGTTCAAGTGCCTTCTTTTTCTGCCATCCCGGTTGTCCTTCAAGGTTGTCGCCGTGGCATCCAGCACAATATTGGCTGTACAGAGTTTGGCCGCGTTGCACCAAAACCGGGTTGTCCGGATGAAGTGTCATATCCGGGAGGGTCTGCGCCTCATAATAGGATAGCAGGTAGAGTGACGCGGACACCGCCCCAAGCGCTGCCGAGTATTTCAGGATCAAATTTTTCTTTTCGGCTTTCATCCTTTGGAGTTTCCTGTGCTCGGCTTTCATGGTGGGACAGGCCCAAAAGGTGGCCTGGCAACGTGCTTATGGGGGTCATATGTTGCCAGGCCGTGGGGCACAGCCGGTTTGTCAATACAGTCTGACTGACTGGCCGTCCGATACCCCTTGAAACCGGCGACGGGACCGCGAGGTTATCTCCCGCCGCCGGGCTGCCGCTGAGCACAATTGGCGCAGTGCATCAGCAGGCATGGGCAGAGCTTTAGCTGCCGTCGATCTTGATGGCCTGTTCCACGTCGGTCACATAGATCCAGCCTGCCGTCTTCTGGCCGGTCCGGCCCTGACGACTGATGATGTCGATAGCATCATCCAGTTGGCCATCGTCGCACACCAGTTCCAGCTTGATCTCGGACACCACCTTGGTGCCCAGATCCACAGAATACTGTTGCTCCTGAGAGCTGAGGGCCTTGAGAAGCCCCAGCACATCGACAACCGAGATATATTTATATCCCGCCTGTTTCAACTCATGTACGACATCCGAAATCCTGTTTCGGTGTATGAAAGCCTTTATCTCTTTCATGATGACACCTCATTTTTTGAAGGAAGGGGTTTTGTCTTGCCGCTCCGGCTTTCCATCCAGTCATAAATAACCGGCAAAAGCACAAGGGTGAGCAGCGTCGATGTGATCAACCCGCCCACCACGACGGTCGCGAGCGGCCGCTGCGTCTCTGCACCAACGCCACTGGAAAGCAGCATCGGTACAAGGCCGAGGATGGCAACGCTGGCGGTCATGAGTACCGGCCTGAGCCTAAGCTCCGTCCCCCTTTGCACCGCATCGCGCACACTCATGCCTTTGGCCCTGAGCTCGTTGATGAAACTCACGAGCACGATGCCATTGAGCATGGCCACGCCAAACACCGCGATAAAGCCAATAGCCGACGGCACCGATACATATTGCCCCGTGATAAACAGCCCGATCAGGCCACCGGCGGTCGCGAACGGCACGTTGGCTATAATCAATGTGGCAAAGCGTACCGAATTGAAGGCCGTATAGAGGAGCACAAAGATGAAGAAGATCGTCAACGGCACGATCACCGACAGACGCGCGAGCGCGCGTTGCTGGTTTTCAAAGGCGCCGCCCCATTCGACCCAGTAACCTGGTGGCATATCCACCTTCTCTTCAATCACCCGATTGGCGTCTTGAACGAAGCCATCCACGTCACGTCCGCGCACATCCATCTGGATGACCGCATAGCGCTGCAGTTGCTCACGCCTAACGAAGCTATAGCCTTCAGCAACACTTACATCGGCCACATCGGCGAGCGATATGATGGCACCCGATGATGTGCGCACCGGTATCCTCTTGATCGCTTCCACAGAGACTTTCGAGGCGTCCTGAAGACGCGCCGTGATGTCAAAACGTTTGACGCCATCAATCAGGGTACTGACCGGCTCGTTGCCAATACCAGTACGTACGATATCCAGGATATCATCGGCGTTCATGCCGTACCGCGCGAGCGCTGTCCGGTTCACCTGGATACGGACCTGTGGTTTACCGATGTTTGCTTCAAGCGACAGGTCTGCAACACCAGGAACCAAAGATACGGCTTCCTTGATCTGGGCACTCAGCCGGTCAAGCTCGCCCAGGTCTTCACCATAGAGTTTAACCGCAAGCGTGGCCCGCACGCCGGAGATCAACTCCTCCACCCGCATCTGAATGGGCTGCGTGAAAGCAATGACCGACGTGGGAACAGCTTTTTCCAATTTTTCCCGCATGGCATCAGCCAGCTCTTCGATGGACCGGTCGTTACTCCATTCGTCATGTGGTTTGAGTGCGGTATAAATCTCCATATAGTTTACATCCGCGGTTTCACCTTTTTCGGCGCGGCCAATCATAGCGATTGTTGTTTCCACTTCCGGAAACTCGCCAAGTGCCAACTCAATATCTTTCGATATCTTGATCGACTGATCGAGCGATGTAGACGGAATGGAGGTTACCCGCCACATGATCGAGCCTTCTTGCAGCTGTGGCATGAACTCTTTACCGAGAAACGGGAAGAGCGCCAAACTGCCAAGTAGCAGCGCAACCGCACCGCCAACAACAGCTTTCTTGTGTCCAAGGGCCCACACGAGCAGCGGTAGATACCGCCGCTTGATCCAGGCGACGAGGAACGTGTCCTTCTCTTCCTTTGGTTTGAGAATGAGTGCTGCAAGGACAGGTATGATCGTAAGCGTCAATAACAGGGAGCCAGCCATTGCAAAGCTGATATTGAAGGCCATGGGCTTGAAGAGCTTGCCCTCAAGTCCCTCAAGGCTGAAGAGCGGCAGGAACACTACGATGATAATCAGGATTGCGAACGAAATCGGGTTCGCCACCTCACGTGCAGCCTCGAGTACCGCTGCGGTTCGGTTGACATCTTCCCCGGCCTCCTTGCGTTCAGCCATAACCCTGAACGAGTTCTCGACCATCACAACCGCGCCGTCCACCATCATACCGATGCCGATTGCGAGGCCCGCTAGCGACATCAGATTGGCGGAAAGCCCTGCATTTTCCATGAAAATGAAGGCAATCAGCATGGCGAGTGGCAGGGCTGCGATGACGACCAGAGCAGACCGCAGTTCACCCAGGAAAAGAAACAGCACGATCGCAACCAGAATGGAGCCTTCAATAAGCGCATTCTCGGCGGTTGATACGGCTTTTTCCACGAGTTCGGTCCGGTCGTAGATTGGCTTGATTACCACACCGTCCGGAAGAGCCTGTTCTGCGATACCGACCTTATCCTTGACCGCATCGACTACGTTCTTGGCATTCTCCCCAATCCGGGACAAGGCCATGCCGAGCACGACCTCCTTGCCGTCACGGGTGACAGCGCCGAAGCGGAGTGCCCCGGCTTGTGAGATTGTCGCAATATCTTTCAGGTACACAGGCGTGCCGTCGGCTTCCTTGACGACAATGTTGCCGAGTTCTTCTTCGTCGCGCACGAGGCCAAGGCCGCGCACCAGATACTGTTCCGGCCCTTGATCGATATATTGGCCGCCTACCTGCCGGTTGTTGGCCTGGATTACTTCCATCACATCGCGATAACCCAGATCATATTTGATCAGTTTGAGGGGATCAATCTGAACCTGATACTGACGTTCCTGGCCACCCCAGGACATGACATCGTCCACACCCGGAGCAGTGCGCAGGATCAAGCGAATGGTCCAGTCCTGCAAAGTACGCAGGTCCATCTCGCTATCGGCACCGGCCAACTTTTGATCGGCTTGCTCGACCGTGTACCAGAAGACCTGGCCGAGCCCCGATGTGTTGGGGCCCATCTCCGGTGTGCCGTAGCCTTCTGGAATACGGTCACCCACTTCAGCCAGCCGCTCCATGACGAGGCGTCGCACGAAATAGATGTCCATGTCGTCTTCAAAATAGACAGCAACATAGGAGAGGCCAAAAAGGCTGACGGAGCGGATTTCCTGCACGCCGGGCAAACCGGCCATGCCGGATTCCACCGGGAACGTGAGCAGCTGTTCCACGTCCTCAGCCGCCAAGCCGGGTGATTCCGTATAGATATTCACCTGTACCGGGGTGACATCCGGAAAGGCATCGATCGGAACGGTGTTGACGGCACGCCAGCCCATGAAGCCAACGACCAGAAACGCGATGATCACCAGAAATTTATACTGGAGCGCGCTTTCTACGAGTTTATTCAACATGTGCGCCTCCTAATGCCCGTGGCCTTCACCCATCTTGGACTTCAAGATGAGGGATTTGATATGGAAGGCGTTTTCGACAACGATCACATCGCCGCCGAAGAGACCGGCTTTCACCTCGGTCCAGCCGCCCTTGGAGATTCCGGTGTCAAGCGGCATGGGGTGCAGTTCATCGCCTTCACGCTTGAACACCACTTGTTGGCCTTCGAGAAGGACGATTGCGGAATCCGGCACAGCAACGACCCGATCGGTTTCTCCTGTCTGGATCTCTACATCAGTGAACTGGCCAGCATGAAGGCTGTCTTGACTGTTGTTCACCTCAATCCGGACAGACAGGGTTCGTGTTGCCTCATCCACACGGTGGTGAACCTGAACCACGGTCCCCGTCATTGAAACGCCGCTCTTTGTGACCCAGGCCTGAGCACCACGCGCGATCAAGGCGGCTTTTTCCGGCGACAGTTGGGCTTCCACCCATATCCGGCTTTCATCGCTCACTTCAAAAAGCACGTTGCCAGGTTCAACAATCTGCCCCACAACGAACGTGTCATGAATGATGGTGCCGTCCTGGTTGGCCAGCAGGTCAAATTCGCCGGTGGCGGCAGAAACCTCGTTTGCCAACAGTTTTTTGACCTGCGCCTCCGACATGCCGTAGGCGAGCACTTTGGCCTTTGCTTGTTGGGCAGCTACCTTCGCTTCCAGGAAGCGTTGTTCGGAGACAACATCCCGCCCAAGCTTCTGAACCCTTTGCCATTCCTGCTCCGCCAGGATGAGGCTGGCCTGCGCTTCGGCCATTTCCACGCTGGACAGTGTCACGAGAGGCTGGCCTTTCTTGACCGCATCCCCCATCCGGACGTGGCGCGCAACGACCTGGGCCTCAATACGGGGTGTCACTTGCAGGGTGGCATATTGATTGACCGTGACTTCGCCCGGTGCGGACAAGGTCTCTGCCAGTGGGCGCGGTGCGACGCGGACAGTAACGACGCCAGCTTCACGCATTTCCGCGTCAGTCATTTTGATGATTTCTTCTTCGCCATGCTCTTCGCCTTCTGCTTCAGCATGGTTGTCGCCATGTTCGTCCTGCTCAGAGGCAAATACCGCATTATACTGGGGCAGCAAGCCAGAAGTGGTCGTGTCGATGGCGAGCGGTGAAACCAGCGCCAGCAAGGCAAATTTTATTGAGTATTTCATTGAATTGTCTCCAGCCATGCGTCAACCGTTGCACCGGCATCCTGCCAGTCGAACCAGGCGTTCCAGAGCCGACCATTCAGCTCGACAGAGGCCTCTTCAGTTGCGAATG
>Ga0070727_10004593_pt1 | contig 11713 bp, 10 predicted proteins | sample tdAd472_FD_66722 | JGI IMG/M metagenome (GOLD analysis project Ga0070727, IMG submission 66722) | Marine sediment microbial communities from the Atlantic coast under amendment with organic carbon and nitrate - tdAd47.2 | ecosystem: Environmental > Aquatic > Marine > Coastal > Sediment | place... | reverse complement strand
CCGATGGTATTGACGCGCCGGTGAAAGTGTCAATGTAATAGCCGGGCATGAATTATCTGGCCCACCTCTACCTGGCCGAGCGCAGCGACGCGGGACTGCTCGGCAGCCTGCTCGGGGATTTCGTGAAGGGCCCGCTGGGCGACGGATATCCCGAGGCGATCCGCCGCGGCATCGTCCTGCACAGAAGCATCGACAGCTTCACCGACGCCCATCCACTGCACCTCGAGAGCCGCAACCGCATCGGGGGTGCCCGGCGCCGCTACGCCGGCATCATCGTCGACGTCACCTACGACCACTTTCTGTGCCGGTACTGGTCGGATTACTCCGACGACAACCTCGAAAGGTTCGTCGCCCACGTCTACGAGATCCTCCATGAGCACCGGGACGAGCTTCCCGATCGCCTCCGGCGCATCGCCCCCCACATGATCGCCGACGACTGGCTGAGCTCCTACGGGGATTTGGCGAACGTCGGCAGGGCTCTGGACGGCATCTCCCGGCGCATCACCCGCCGCAATCCCCTCGCCGGCGCCGTCACCGAGATCGAGGCGAATTACCCGGGCCTCGACGACGATTTCCGGCGCTTCTTCCCGGATCTCGAGACCTATGCCCGGGAGACCCGCGACGCGCTTGTCCAACCTCCCGCGAGCGATTAGATTCCACCGATGACACTGCTACGCTCCGAGATAGAAGGGCTCGAGCCCAGCGGCATCGCGAAGATCGCCCTGCCGCGCTTCACCGACCCCAGCGTCATACCGCTGTGGATCGGAGAAGGCGACGCCCCCACCGCCGAGTTCATCCGCGAGGCGGCCAAGCGCGCCATCGACGCGGGTCACACCTTCTACGCCCACACCCGCGGACGGCCGGAGCTGCGCAACGCGCTCAAGGTTTACCTCGACCGCGTCTACGACATGGATGTGAATCCGGATCGCATCTCGGTGCCGGGCTCCAGCATGATGGGCATCACCCTGGCCGCCCAGATGAGCGTCGGCGCCGGCCGCCACGCGCTCGTGGTGAGTCCGAACTGGCCGAATATCGAGAATACGCTCCGCGCCACGGGCACCGACATCGGCTTCGTGCGCCAGCGCATGGAGAACGGGCGCTGGACCCTGGAAGCCGACGACATCATCGCGGCGGTCAGGGACGACACCAGCGCCATCTACATCAACAGCCCGTGCAATCCCACCGGTTGGATCATCCCGGAAGCCACCCTCGAAGCGCTGCTCGAATTCTGCCGCGGGCGGGACATCGTGCTGATCTCCGACGAGGTCTACCATCGCAACGTCTACGACGGCGAAGTAGCGCCGTCGCTCATGACGCTGGCGAGAGACGACGATCCGGTCATCATCGTCAACGGTTTCTCCAAGGCCTGGGCAATGACCGGCTGGCGCCTCGGCTGGATGGTGGCGCCGGCCCGCTACGCGACCCACGTCGCGGTGCTCTCGGAGTGCTTCAACACGGGGGCGCCCAGCATCATGCAGTTCGGCGGCATCGCCGCCCTCCAGGACGGGGAAGATCTCGTGCAGTCCCTGCGCGAGCAGTACGCCGGCGGCCGGGAGATCGTCATGGACATTCTGGGGCGTCACCCACGCATCGATCTCTCCCGACCCGAAGGCGCGTTCTATGCCTTTCCCCGGGTCCGGGACATGGGCTCGAGCCTGGCATTCGCGGAAGGACTGTTGCGGGACAAAGACGTCGGCGTCGCGCCGGGATATACCTTCGGCCCCGGCAACGAGGAACACTTCCGCCTGTGCTTCGCCCAGTCCCACGAACGCCTGAGCGAAGCCCTGCGGCGCATCGTCGCGTATATCGACGAGCAGGAGTGAGGCCATGAACGCAACGGTGGAGACGTATGTCACCGACACGCTGGTGGAAGCGTTTCAGACTGATGGAGTGGCCGTGGTGCGGGGTGTATTCGCCGACTGGATCGACACACTGCGCCGGGGCGTCGAGCAGAACATGCGGGACCCGGGGCCCTACACGAAGGGCTATACACCCGAGGGTGGTTCCGGACGCTTCTTCGGCGACTACTGCAACTGGCAACGTATCCCGGAATACGACGACTTCGTGCGCAACTCACCCGCCGGCGCCATCGCCGGGCGCCTGATGCGCTCCGATCATGCGCGATTCTTTCACGAGCACGTGCTCGTCAAGGAGCCGGGGACCCGGGAGGCCACGCCCTGGCACCACGACCAGCCCTACTACGGTATCGACGCCACGAAGAGCTGCAGCCTGTGGTTGCCCCTGGATCCCGTCCCCGAAGAGACTTGCGTGGAATTCGTGGCCGGGTCTCATCGCTGGGGCCGCCAGTTCCTGCCGCGCATGTTCAGTGGTGAGGACTATATCCGCCGCGACGACGATCATGAATCGATACCGGACTTCGACAACAACCGCGACGACTACGATATCCGCGGCTTCTCGGTGGATCCCGGCGACGCCATCGCTTTTCATTTTCTGACGGTGCACGGCGCGCCGCCGAATCTGTCGGCCACCCGCCGCCGGCGCGCCTTCTCCGCGCGCTTCGTGGGCGACGACGCCACCTACGCGGAACGCAGCGGCCGCACCTCGCCGCCGTTCCCGGAGCTGGTGGGACGATTGCAGCACGGCGATCCACTGGACGTCCCGGAGTTCCCGATCGTCTGGCGATCTTCGTAACTCTTCGTTGGGCTTCGCTGCGCTCAGCGCCAACCTACGTCGCCCGTCCCCAGATATCCGCCACCTTGAATCCGTCGGGATAGGGATCCTCCGCGTCCACCACGTACTGACTGAAGCCGGTGATCCACGCGCGCCCGGTCAGAGTCGGCACCACCGCCGTGTAATCCCCCACCCGGGTTTCCCGCACCAGGCGTCCGGTGAACAGCGTACCGAGGATACCTTCGTGGACGAAGTCCTCGTCCAGCGCCAACTCCCCCTTCGCGTGCATCACCGCCATCTTCGCGCAGGTGCCGGTACCGCAGGGGGATCGGTCCAGCACGCCGCCCCAGGTCTCCGGACGCTGCCAGTCGAGCTCACCGGTGGAGACGACGACGGCGTTCTTGCGGGACGCGTCCGCGTGGGTAGCCGGCGCGGAGAGTTGCGAGATGGATACGTTGCACACGGCCGGATTCTCGGGATGACAGACCGGCAACTGTTCCGCCGCTGCCGCGCGCAACATCTCGCCTGCCCGCGCGATGGCGCCGGCACTGTCGGGCTCGATGACGATGCCGAGGCGATCCGCGTCGGCGATCACGTAGAACATGCCGCCCCACGCGACATCCACGGTGACGCGTCCGAACTCCGGCACGTCGAGCTCCACGTCCAGGTGAGTGGCGAACGCGGGAACGTTCTCGAAGGTGACGTTCCTCACCTTGCCCGCGGCAACGTCGGCGCGCACTTGTATGAGTCCGGCCGGTGTCTCCAGCGTCAGCTCCGTCACCGGCTCCACGATCTGCACCATGCCGGTCTCGATGAGCACCGTGACCACGCAGATGGTATTGCTGCCGGACATGGGCGGATACTCCGTCTGCTCCATGATGACGAAGCCGGCGTCCGCCTCGGGACAGGTCGGCGGCAGGATGAGATTGCAGCAGGAAGCGGGATAGCCGCGGGGCTCGCGCAGCATGCGTTGGCGCAGCCCGTCCTGGTGCTCGGCGAGGTAGCGCATCTTCTCGAACATGCTGGCGCCGGGGACGTCCAGCACGCCGCCGACGATGACCCGCCCGGGCTCCCCGCAGGCATGGGCGTCGACGGCGGATATCATGCTGGCGATACGCATTGATGCTCTCTAAGTGGGGCTGTCACAATGGCGGCGCGGAGGCCCCGCAGTATAACGAAGGAGCTGTTCCATGAGTGATCTGGTGACCATGAGCCTGGAGGACGTGCACGGGCTGACGACACGGATACTGCTGGGCCACGGCGTATCGGCGGATCAGACCCGGGCGATCGCCAACACGGTGACCAACGCGGAGCGGGACGACTGCAAGTCCCACGGCCTGTTCCGCGTGCCCGGCTACGTGAAGTCCGTGGTGAGCGGAAAGGTGGACGCGAAAGCAGTCCCGGAAGTCCGGGATCTGGCCCCGGGCATCATCCAGGTGGACGGCATGCACGGCTTCTCGCCGCTGGCCCTGGAGATGGGCCGGGCGCCGCTCGCGGAACGGGCACGCAGCCAGGGCATCGCGGCGCTCGCGGTCATCAACGCCCACCACTTCGCGGCCCTGTGGCCGGAGGTCGAGCCCCTCGGCGAGCAGGGCCTCGCCGCGTTCGCCTTCGTCGACTCCTTCAGCTATGTCGCGCCGGCGGGCGGCACAAAGCCGTTGTACGGCACCAACCCCATGGCCTTCGCCTGGCCGCGGGAGAACCGGCCTCCGCTGGTCTTCGATCAGGCCACCAGCGCGAGTGCCCGGGGCGAGATCCAGATCCATCTCCGCGACGGCAAGCCCATACCGGAGGGCTGGGCCATCGGTCCGGATGCCGAGCCCACCACGGATCCGGAAGCGGCGCTCGCGGGGGCGCAGCTGCCCTTCGGCGGCTACAAGGGCGCGGCCCTGTCGCTCATGGTGGAGCTCCTCGCCGGCGCCCTGGTGGGCGACGTATTCAGCTTCGAGGCCACCGCACGGGACAACAAGGACGGCGGCCCGCCCGAGGGCGGCGAGCTCGTCATCGCCATCGATCCGAGCCGCTGTGTGGGCGACGACCAACGCGCCGGACAGCTCGCCCGCGCGGAGGCGCTCTTCGCCAAGGTGTTGGAGCAGGACGGCACGCGCCTGCCGTCTGACAGGCGCTACGAGGCGCGGCTGCGCACGCCGACGGAGGGGATCAGTATTCCGTCTTCTTTGTACGAGACGTTGCAGGAGTTGGAGAAGCGCTGAGGATCAGTAACGCGGCGGCTTTATCTCCACCACCCCGTCCGGCGTCAGCATCGTGTTCGCCAGCACGCGCTCGTCGTGGTTCATGCGCCAGCTGAGCATCCGGCGCGTGTACTCCAGCACGAGCGGTCGATGATCGGGATCCTCGGCCAGGTTGACCAGCTCCGCCGGATCCTCCTGCAGATCGAAGAACAACGGCGGCAGCGCGGTGAAGTGCACGTACTTGTAGCGCTCGCCCCGCAGCACACTCATGTTGCACTGGTCCGGCGTGAGCCCGAGGAAACGATCCTCGCCGGGGGCGACGAGATCCCGGAAGTCGAACTCCCAGTGGGCGGCATCGCGCCAGGGATCGGGGGTCTCGCCGCGGCAGAAGGGCGCGAGCGACGCACCGTCGCACTGGGCGGGAACGTCCAGACCCAGGTAGTCGAGGATGGTCGGCATGACGTCGACGTTCTCGGTGAAGGCGTCCACCTGCCTGCCGCGATGCCCGTTCGCCTCGGGGCGCGGGTCGCGGACGATCAGCGGGATGTGAAAGGACTGATCGAAGTACGAGTACTTGGAAAACTGCCAGTGATCGCCGAGCTGCTCGCCGTGATCCGAGGTGAAGACGATCAGCGTATCGTCGTAGGCACCGGACGCACGGAGGTAGTCGATCAGCCGCCCGATCTGCGCGTCCACCTCGCTCATCATGCCGTAGTAGGTCGCGCGCGCCTGTAACACGTCCGCGTCGCCGAGGGCGAGATTGTTCCTGGAATCGAACTCGAAGTAGATCCCCCAACCCCGTTGGTTGTGGAGATAGTCGGCGAGGAACGGATGCTGGGACGCCTCCTGCTCGACGCTCGCGGCGCGCACCGGCGGTGGCACGTCCGCCGGAGCGTACATGTCGTGGTAGGGGGCCGACGCCACGAAGGGCGGATGGGGGGCCAGGAAGGAGAGGTGCAGGAACCAGGGACGACCGTCGCCCGCGGACAGGTGCTCGATGGCGGCGCCCGTCAGGAAGGCCGTCTCGCTGTCCTCGGCGGCGTATGCCGCCGGCGCGTAGGTGAGTCCGCGCCCCGCGGCGGCGCCGTCCTCGCGAGGCTTGTAGATGTCCAGAAAGCGCTCGGGCACGGCGTACCCCTTGGCTTTCAGATCGGCGAACCACGCGCGCCAGTGGGGCTCGTTCCAGCGGACCGGCGTCATGCCGGGCAGGACGCCGCCGTGAGTCCGCAGCGCCGGATCACCCGGCGGACGGTCCCGGGGGTCGGCGCCGGTGTCCGTGTAGCCGAGCAGTCCCGGAGCGTAGCCCGCCCGGCGGGCTTCGAGCGCCACGTTCGTGTGACGGGCATCGAGGGGCGCCCCGTTCACCACCACCCGGTGGTTGTGCAGGTACATGCCGGTGTAGAGGCTCGCCCGCCCCGGGGCGCAGGGGGTCGCCTGGGAGTAGTGGCGGCGGAAGAGGATGCCGTCGCCGGCCAGGGCATCGAGATGGGGCGTGCGCAGGCAGGGGTGATCCCGGGCCGACAGGCAGTCACCGCGCCACTGATCGGCGGTAATAAAGAGTACATTCATATATCTACGCGCGAAGTCGTAATTGGGCAGCTTGCCGTCGCATACAGGGACCCGGCGGCGACACCACGAACCTACCATCGCGCCTTCGCCGGAGAAAGCCGCCCATGGCCATCAGCGTATTCGATCTCTTCAGCATCGGCATCGGACCATCGAGCTCCCACACGGTGGGCCCGATGAAGGCGGCGCGGCGCTTCGCGGAAACTCTGCGCGAGCAGAAGCTCCTCTGCCGGACGACGGCCATCAAGAGCGAGCTCTACGGCTCCCTCGGGGCAACCGGCAGAGGCCACGGCAGCGACAAGGCGGTGATGCTGGGCCTCGAGGGGGAAACCCCCGAGAGCGTGGACACCGAGAGCACGGCGGCGCGCCTGGAGAATATTCGCCGCGCCGGCTTCCTGAACGTACTCGGCGAGCACCCGGTCACCTTCAACGACAAACGCCACCTGGTCATGCACCGGCGCAAGGCCCTGCCCTTCCATCCCAACGGCATGCGCTTCACGGCCATGGCCGATGGCGGCGAGGTGCTGACCTCGTCGGTCTTCTACTCCGTAGGCGGCGGCTTTGTGGTCGACGAGGACGCCGCCGACGGCAGCTGGATAGCACCGGACGACACGGGCCTGCCCTATCCGTTCACCACCGGCGACGAGCTGCTGCGCCTGTGCACCGAGCACGCTCTATCCATCAGCGACGTCATGATGGCCAACGAGCGCGTCTGGCGACGGGAAACCGACATCCACGAAGGTCTGCTGAACATCTGGTCCACCATGAAGGAGTGCGTGGACAACGGTTGCCGCCGGGACGGGATTCTCCCCGGGGGCATGAAGGTCAAGCGCCGCGCGGCCAACCTCTATCGCCAGCTCTCGAGCCAGGCGCCCGACGCCTATGAGGATCCCCTGCACGTCATGGACTGGGTCAATCTCTACGCGCTGGCCGTGAACGAGGAGAACGCCGCCGGGGGCCGCGTCGTGACGGCGCCCACTAACGGTGCCGCCGGCATCATCCCGGCGGTGCTGCACTACTACCGCGATCACCGTAAAAGTGCCGACGACGACGGCGTGGTACGTTTCCTTCTGACCGCCGGCGCCATCGGCATCCTGTACAAGGAGAACGCCTCCATCAGCGGCGCCGAGGTGGGTTGTCAGGGCGAGGTGGGCTCCGCCTGCTCCATGGCCGCGGCGGGACTCGCCGAGGTCTTCGGCGGTACTCCGGGCCAGGTCGAGAACGCCGCCGAGATCGCGATGGAGCATAATCTCGGTCTCACCTGCGACCCCATCGGTGGATTGGTGCAGGTGCCGTGCATCGAGCGCAACGCTATCGCCTCGGTGAAGGCCATCAACGCCGCGCGCATGGCCATGCGCGGCGACGGCGAGCACTTCGTGTCTCTCGACAAGGTTATCAAGACCATGCGCGACACCGGCAGGGACATGAAGACCAAGTACAAGGAGACCGCCCGGGGCGGGCTCGCGGTCAACGTGCTGGAGATCCCGGTCAGCGTCGTGGAGTGTTGAACGCATAGATCAATAAGAGGGGGCCGAAACAGATCATGGCCGTGCAACGATATCTCCCGAAGTTCGAACGCCTTTCGCCGGAAGACCTGGCGAAGTGGAAAAGCATTCCGCCCGCCATCGCGTCGGATTGCATGAACAGGTGCTACGTCATGTCCGGCCGCATCGCGCCCCTGCAGGCAGGCATGAGGATATGCGGACAGGCCCGCACGGTGACCGGCATGGTGGGCGACAACGGCGCCGCCCACGCCGCCATCGGGCTGGTGGAGCCGGGCGATATTCTGGTGATCGACGCCCGCGGCCACACGGAGACCGCCGTCTGGGGCGGTATCATGACCCGCGCCGCCATCCGCCAGGAGATCGGCGGGCTGGTGCTCGACGGCGCCGTCCGGGACGCGGCGGAGATCCGCGAGCTGGGCTTTCCCACGTTTGCCGCGGGCGTCTGCCCGGCCGGGCCCGGCAAGGGATTCGGCGGCATCATCGATGGCCCCATCGCCTGCGCCGGCTGCCCGGTCAGGCCGGGGGACATCGTGATCGGCGACGACGACGGCGTTGCCGTCGTCCCACTGGAACGCCAGGCGAAGATCCTCGCGGCGTCTCTCGAGAAGATCGCGCAGGAGGAAGAAACCAATGCGGATACGAGGTCGGGCATCCTGCCGTCGACACGCTTCAATCTGGAGATCGAAGAGATCGGCTGAGTAACGCGAGGTGGTTCCCGATGGACGACAAACCCATGTATCACGACGGCATGCGCCACTTCCAGGATCGTTTCGACACGCGCCGCCTGGCCGACCGGCTGGAGCAGGTGCGACATCACGGCACGTTCAAGGAGAACTACCGGAAGATCATCGAACGCAGCTCCTTCTTCTTCCTGGCCACTACCGACGCAGAGGGATGGCCCGACTGCTCGTACAAGGGCGGACTGCCCGGCTTCGTGCGCGTCGTGGACGATCACTCGCTGGCATTTCCCTCCTACGACGGTAACGGCATGTTTCGGAGTCTCGGCAACATTCGCGTCAATCCCAAAGTGGGCATGCTGTTCATCGATTTCGAGCACCCCAAGCGCTTGCGCGTCAACGGGACGGCGAGCGTGCACGAAGAGGATGCGTTGATGGAGCAGTTTCCGGGCGCGCAGCTGATGGTGCGCGTGCGCGCGGCGCACGTGTTCCCCAACTGCCCGCGCTACATTCACACGATGGAGCTCGCGGAGCATTCGAAGTACGCGCCGCAACCGGACTACGTGCCGCCGGTGCCCGAGTGGAAGGTACAGCCGGACATCAAGGATGCGCTGCCGCCGGGGGACCCGGCCCACGACGTGGAGGACGATTGAGGGTGCCCACCGAGGCCTCGCGCCGGACCCGCACGTATACCCATTGGGGCGCATACGACGTCGAGGTTGCCGACGGCGCCATCGTCGCCGTGCATTCCCACGATGAGGATCCCGATCCATCCGCCATCGGCAAGTCCTTCGAGGACAGCATTCACCACCGGACCCGCATCATGCAACCGGCGGTGCGCAAGGGCTGGCTCGAGCGTGGCCCGGAGAAGCACGGCGGCGGCCGTGGGGACGAGCCCTTCGTCGCAGTCAGCTGGGAGAAGGCCCTGGATCTCGCCGCGAGCGAGCTGGGAAGAGTAAAAGCGCTGCACGGCAACGAGGCGATCTTCGCGGGCTCTTACGGCTGGGCCAGCGCCGGGCGCTTTCACCACGCCCAGAGCCAGATTCACCGGTTCCTGAAAATGTTCGGCGGCTACACCTATTCGGTGAACAGCTACAGCACCGCCGCGGCCCAGGTGATCATGCCCCACGTGTTCGGTTTCAAGTTTCTCGACATGCTGGACACCATGACCGCGTGGCCCGTAATCGCGGCGCACTCGGAGCTGGTTGTGATGCTGGGCGGGATTCCGTTGAAAAATTCACAGGTGAACGCGGGCGGCATCGGACGCCACGTCACTCGCGACTGGCTGCAAAAGTGCCGAGGCAACGGCGTCGACTTCGTCAACGTCAGTCCTTTGGAAGAAGACGCCGCCGACTTCCTCGACGCGCAGTGGCTCGCGGCGCGCCCCAATACCGACACGGCGCTCCTACTCGGTCTCGCGCACACCGTGCACGAGGAAGGCCTGCACGACGAGGCGTTCCTCGACACCTACTGTGTCGGCTTCGATCGCTTCCTGCCCTACCTCACGGGCATCTCGGACGGCACGCCGAAGAACGCCGAATGGGCCGCCGACATCTGCGACGTCCCCGCGCAGGCGATCCGCGAGCTGGCCCGGCGCATGGCCTCGAAGCGAACGCTCATCACCCTGGCGTGGTCGCTGCAGCGCGGCGATCACGGCGAACAACCCTACTGGATGGCGGCGGTGCTGGCGGCCATGCTCGGCCAGATCGGCCTGCCCGGCGGCGGCGTGGGTTACGGCTACGCGGCGGAGGCCTCGATCGGCAACCCCGTGCGCCGTCTCGGCGGCCTCACGCTGCCCCAGGATGATAATCCCGTCGATACCTTCATCCCGGTCGCGCGCATCGCAGACATGCTCCTCGGACCCGGCGAGCCATTCGACTACGACGGCCGCACGCTGCGCTATCCGGACATCAAGCTGGTGTACTGGTGCGGCGGCAATCCGTTTCACCATCATCAGGATCTGAATCGACTGGTAGATGCGTGGCAGCGCCCGGACACGGTCATCGTGCACGAGCCGTGGTGGAATCCCCTCGCCCGCCACGCGGACATCGTGTTTCCGGCGACGACTACCCTGGAGCGCAACGACATCGGCCGCGCCAGCAACGACGCCCATGTCTACGGGATGCAGCAGGCGGTGCAGCCGGTAGGGGATGCCAGGAACGACTACGACATCTTCGCCGGACTCGCCGCCCGGGTCGGACTCGCCGATCGGTTCACCGAGGGCCGCGACGAGATGGCGTGGCTCCGCCACCTCTATGACGTGTTCCGCCAGCAGGCCGCCAGGGAGCGCATCGAGCTGCCGGACTTCGACGCATTCTGGGAATCCGGAGAGATCGAGCTACCGGTGTCGGATCACGCGCGCGTGCTCTTCGGCGAATTCCGCGCGGCGCCCCGGGACAACCCATTGCCGACACCGTCCGGGCGCATCGAGATATTCTCCGACACCATCGACGGCTTCGGCTACGACGACTGCGCCGGGCATCCCCGCTGGTTCGAGCCCGCCGAGTGGCTCGGCGGCGAGGAGACGCGGCGCCATCCGCTGCACCTGGTCTCGAATCAACCCACCACGCGCCTGCACAGCCAGCTGGACATGGGCAAGACCAGCGTCGCCAGCAAGATCCAGGGCCGCGAGCCCGCGTTCATACACCCCGGCGACGCCGCCGCCCGCGGCATCGCCGACGGGGATGTGGTGCGTCTCTACAACGATCGGGGCGCATGCCTCGCGGGCGCCCGGGTGACGCCGGGTGTGCGCCCCGGCGTGGTGGTGTTGCCCACCGGCGCGTGGTACGACCCCGACAGCCCCGGGGGACTCGAGCGCCACGGCAACCCGAATGTGCTGACGCTGGACAAGGGGACCTCGCGGCTGGCCCAAGGGCCCAGCGCCCATACGACCCTGGTGGAGATGGAACGCGCCGACGGCGAGCTGCCGGCGGTAACCGCGTTCGAGACGCCGACGATACTGCCGGACTAGACTTCCGAGCTAACCCAGATAGTGCCGGTAGCCGGGATCCGGCGTGCTGCTCTGCATGCGCACCTGGAACAGGAGATCGTCCGCCCGGCGCAGTCGCCGGCACACCTCGCGGCCCATATTCATCTGGATGATGGTGAACTGCTCGAGATCCTGCTGGTAGAGCTCGTGCAG
>Ga0070727_10004591_pt1 | contig 11719 bp, 4 predicted proteins | sample tdAd472_FD_66722 | JGI IMG/M metagenome (GOLD analysis project Ga0070727, IMG submission 66722) | Marine sediment microbial communities from the Atlantic coast under amendment with organic carbon and nitrate - tdAd47.2 | ecosystem: Environmental > Aquatic > Marine > Coastal > Sediment | place... | reverse complement strand
CGAGGCCGGAGCGGATGTCGGTCGAGTTGATGTTTGGAATCGAGATTGGGCAACCCTCCGGAACCGGAGAGCCTTGACGGCCGATCACGAGGGGCGGCGCAAGCCTCATGACCTCGTCCCACCGGTGCCAGCGATCGGTCGCAGACAGGACGTCAGCTCCGACGAGAAGGCGAAAGACCGTGTCGGGGTGCTCGCTCTCGAGCGCTTCGAGGGTATGGAGCGTCCTGCTGACGCCCCCCAGGCGCCGCTCTATGTCGGAGACTTCCACCTCCCGGAAGAGGGTGAAGGCGAGCTCGCACATCAACATGCGCTGTTCGAACGATGCCCCGTGCTCTTTGTCGAACGCATGCTTCCAGGTTGGGATGATCCACACCGCGTCGACGTCCGCTGCGGAGAGCGTCCATGCGACCGATAGGACGTGCCCGAGGTGAGGCGGATCAAAGCTTCCCCCATAGATCGCGACCCGGCGCGTCACGGTGCCACCATCACCTTGGCGCCTCGGCCTTGAATCGGTTCGGTCCACGAGACCTCGCCGTTGAGGTCGATCGCCTTCAGCACGACACCGCCGGACTCGGAGCGGTCGTCGAGGAGGCCGACGTGCCCCCCATCGAGAGGTCCTGGGCTGAAGAAGCAACGGGGCCCGAAGCGTTTGAACATGAGCTCCGTGGCATCGCCGTAGACGACGACGTTCGAGTTGATGACGTCCTCTTCGCCGATGGTGGACTTGTTTCGAACGATGAGGACGATGCGATCGTCGAGCATTTCCATGGCGCGTGTCGGTGGGGGTGGCGCGACGCGCAGCTTGGCGAGGTAGCGCGCCCCCCGGAGCCTTCGAAGCACCTCTTCGATGTCGTCCGCGGAGCCTGTGGCCGCGACCTCGGCGACTCGTTGCTCGATCGTATGGGCGCTGTCCTCCGGCTCGTGCGCGGCAACGAAGTCGCGAAGGGCGTCGTCTTCGCCGACATAGATGACCGTGTCGACCTCGAGGTCACAAATGAGAAGCTTGGCGGCCTGCTCGAGGGCGGCCGCGTCCGTATTGGCAGGACCGATGAAACCCATTCGCATCGTTCTAGGGATCTACACCAGCTTGGGCCCGAGCTTCAAAATGTGCGTCGCTGATCGCGAAGCGGATCACGGCCCAGGCCTCGGGAGTCTCCTGGATCGCGTCTAAGCGGCCGGCATCGTTGGTAGGCACGTCGTGCCCGGCGATCTTGAGTAGCGCGTTCACTGCAGAGGGAACGTCCCCCGTTAGGGTCAGGGCGGCGCGGTCTCCCAGCTCGGCGATGGCGAACGGAACGACCCGCGTGGAGAACTCGGCATTGCCCCGCAATTCGAGCACCAAGCTCTCCACCTCGTCGCGCCAGCGCCGAGGCACGGCCTTGAGCAGCTTCTTGCGAAGGTCCTGCATCTGCCGAGGCTCCGGTTGCTGTGCGCGGCTCGCCTCGTGACCTTGAAGAAGGGCGAGTAGCGCGGCGTCGAGGTCCTCCGGGCGGGCGCGCAGCGCAGGTGCGAGATGGTTGCTCGCGACCTTCAGCGCGCGGGCGAACAGGAACACTCGTTCCCGTGGAGTGGTCATTTCGTGCAGGTTTCCCCCGAGGACGATGGTAGGCGGGTCGCCGTCGATCGGCATGCACGCGGCGGGCGCGACGTAGGTCACCTTCAAGCGCGGCTCGCTGATCCCGAGTGCCTCGGCGACGGCGCCCGCCTCTTCGATCAGGCTCCGATGCTCGCCGGATGGTCGGCGAAGACGCCACGCGCTGGCGTCGAATGGCAACACTTTGTCGAACGGGTGCTCACACAACGAAAACAGGCGGCGAACCGTTTGTGGCAGGCCCGGCGGCGCAACGATGCTGTCGACGACGGTGGACAGCGGAACCTTGGGTTCGCCCAAAGCTTCATCGCGAGGCGTGACGTCGCCTTCGAAGAGTGACGCCGGGTGACCAATCGCGATTGCCGCACTGGCTGCGCAGGAAGCGGGGCCGGGACCATGTCGCCGCTTGAGCACACGCACCAAAGTCGTCCACAAGTCTTCGCTACCGGGATTCGTATCGATCGCCGCCCGCAGGTCGCTGACGGCGCGGTTCAGATGCATTGCCTCGGCGGGGCCGGCGCCCTGGCGTTGATAGTAGTCCGCGACCGCGAGGATCACGTCGGGCTCGGTCGGCCGCTCGCCCCGAAGATTCTCGAGCATGAGCTCGGCCTGTCGTGCTTGGCCTGCGGACTCGACGGCACTCGCTAGCCGAATGCGATAGTCGCGGTCCTGGACATCACTGCCAGCCATCCGAACGAGCTCCTCGAGCAATCTGGCGGCTTCGACGGCTTTGTTCTGGCGGCTCAGCACCGATGCGAGCCGGTCCAGCGTTTCGATGTGCGCCGGCGCCAGCTTGGCCACGCGGCGTAGCGAGGCTTCGGCGCGCGGGAGGTCTTGAAGATGCACATCGTACGTCTCCGCGAGCTGCGAAAAGGCCCAAATCTGCTCATCGGTGGTGCGGTTCAAACGCGCGATGCGAATCAGCGCTTCGGCGGTGCCCTGCCAGTCCTCTGTTGCTCGGTGCGTGTTCACGAGCTCCTGGAGCGCGGCGAAGTTGTGGGGGTCGAGCTCCAGACATTCGTGCAACGCGTCGGTCACGCCTTGCACGTCTCCCCGCTCACGACTCTGGCGAGCCTTTTCGAGCAGCAGCCCCACGAGCGTCGGGGTATCGGCGCCGGCGTCGATGCGCGAATCGGTGAGGGCGGCGAGCGAGTCTAGCTGGCCTTGGCTGCGGTAGAGACCAGCGAGGCGGCGGTACACATCGAGGTAGGTGAGGTCGCAACTCGCAGCAGCGACCCATGCGTCGACCGCGCGGTGTTGATCATCGAGCTCTTCTTCGAAGATGCATGCAGCTTCCCGCCACAACGATGCGGCGCGATGGGTGTCCTTGGCCCGGGCGGCCGCATCCTGATAGATGCGCGCGGCGTCCTCCCATCGCTCGGCGGCGTGAAGGAGCCGCGCTTCCCCTTCGCGCGCCAGAGGATGGCTCTGGGCGGCCTCCAGGACTTCGAGCGCTCGTTCCGGGTCCCCCAACCGGTGGAGCACCTGGGCGGTATCGAGCGCGAGCGCGCCCCGCTCCAATTCGTCATCGAGGGAAGCATCGAGCGCCGTCAGCGCCTGCAGGCTAAGCAGGGAATCGCCCTTCGCATACGCTGCGCCAAGGACCTCTCTCGCCAAGCCTGGGTCGGCTTCGAGCGCGTCGTCGATCCCGCGCAGGAGCCGGTCGATGTCGGTCTGCATGATGTCCGGGTCGGTTCTGAGCAGCTCGAGAACGAGCCTGTGCCTGGCGAGCCGGTCCGTGGAGTCGGATGGAAGAGCTTCCAAGAGTCGGCGGGCGCTCGAACGGATTCGTTCGGGGTCGTCCTCCCGAAGCGCGTCCCATTCGAGGGCGCGGGCCGTTGGGATATGCTCAGGGCGCAACTCGGCGATCGATTGCAGCGACAAGCGCGCGCTTTGCATGTCGCGGCGCGCGAGGCGATCGACTTCGGCCATCGCAGAAAACGCGCCGAGTCGCTCGGCGTCGTCGGTGGCCTCACGCGCGCGGCGCATCGCTGAGTCGGCCAAGCGCGCGAACTCGGAAGCTTGAAGCTCTGCGTCCTTTCGCTGTACGCGAATCGCTTGGTCGTCCGGGCGCCCTTCAGAGGCCTCTCTGAGCACCTTCGCGGCTCGACCGGGAAGACCCGCCGAACGGTACGAGGCGGCGGCGCGCTCCAGATAGGGGACCGAGCCCAGCCGGCGCGCCGCTAGCACCATGAGATCGCCAGCCGCCTCGGTCGCGCCGCCGGCCGCTTCGAACAGGTGCTCGACGAGCACCGGGTCAGGAGCGTCCGGATCCAATGCGGCTTCGGCATGTGCCAATCGCTCTCGGCCTTCGCCCCCTTCGCCCACTGACGGTGTCCACATCGAGGCACGCAACGAGTGCGAAACCGCGCGTGCCGGGTCGAGCTCCGCTTGGGTGGCGGCGCTCTGTGCCCGCGCTTCTCGTGAGCCGAGATTGTCTTCGAGCTCCCACAGGGCGGGCCAATAGTCCGCCTCCTGCGCCAGGGCATCCTCGCACGCGCTCATCGCCGCTTCGGTGCCCGGCGGTGCGAGCCGTGCGGCCATGGTGAAGGCAAATGCGCTGCGCGAGCCGGTGGTCGCGCTGCCCTCGTCTGTCCATCGCCGGGCGACACGCTCGAGATCATCGTCGTCGAGAAGCAGAGCTCTGCCGATCAACGCGTCGCCCGGAACACGCGCCTCTGCGCGAAGCAAGGCCGTCCGGCGGTCGGTCACACCCGTAGCGCTCGCGAGCTCGGCGATCGCCAGCGCTGCCCCGGCGGCGAGCTCGTACGGCGCTTCCTCGAGCTCTCGCTCGAGCGAGGCCACGAACGACGCACCGTCTCCGCCGCGTGCGGCGTCGTCCGCGCGAACCATGCTCGACGAAACGCCTGCTGCCTCGTCGGACATCGTTTCGAGCAGTCGCCGAACCTCGCTTCCGTCCTCGGCGTCCGCCGTGACCAAGCGCCCCCAGGCCCGGAGGTAGGCGCCCAGGCTCGGCTCGTGCTGTGCGCCGCGTGACGCATGCTCGTAGCCCGCGTGATCGCCCAGCTCCGCGTGCAGGCGCGCTCGCCGCGCGCTGCTGACCGCGAGGGCTTCGGGGCTTTGATTGGAGGCGCCATCGAGGGCTTCGATCGCCCTTTGCGTATCACCGGCAAGCGCCGAAGCCTCGGCCAGAGTCCAAAGCGACGCAATGTCGTCGGCTTGGTGGAGGAGCGTTCGGCGGAGCGCGACCGCGACCGGCGCAGAGGCGTGCTCCGCCGCCGCACGCAGCAATTTCTCGGCTGCTTCCGTCTCGCCGAGCCCACGCGCCGCCCGGATCATGCCCAGGTGCGCTGCGAACCGGGTGGGTTGAAGCTCGAGGACACGGCCGAATGTGCCTTTGGCGGCCTCGAGCGCGCCCGCGCCCTCCAGGAGCTGGCCTGCGTGCAAGAGCATGACCGCTTGCGCTTCGGCGTCCGGCCAGCGTTCTGCGGCGGCGGTGAGAGCCTCTGCGGCGCGCGTCGCGTCGCCTCGTGCCAGGCGCGCGGAAGCCGTCAGAACCCGCGCCACGAAGTCCTCTTGACGAAGCTCGGCAGCGTGCGCGGCCGCCTGTTCGGCGGCCGCCGGATCACCGAGCTTCGAGAGCTGAATCCGCGCGAGCAATTTGAGCGCCGATACCCGCTCGGCCACGCTCAGGTCGAGCCCGGCCTCCCTTTCCAAGGCGTCCGCAGCGGCCGTCCAGTCTTCGCGCCGCAGGGCGTGACGCCGCAGCGCACGGAGCACGACGACGTCCCGGGCATCGGCTGTCAGCGCTCGTTCGTAGTTGCGCGCGGCGGCGTCGGTGTTGCCGAGTTGCTCGTGGAGCTCTGCCGCCGAAGTCAGCAGCCGTGCGCGCGCCGAGCCGACGGCGCGTTCCGCCAGCCCCTCGAGCAGCTCGACGCGCCGGCCCTTCGTTTCCGGTGTGTCGCCGACGAGCGGAAGCGCCTCGTGGCGCGACGTGTGCTGGAAGACCGAACGCTGCGCCGCCTGTGCGCCGGTGTCCGAGGGGTCAGGAGGGCGGCTGACGCGCTTTGCTTGCGGGCCTGTTTGCGTCTCGACGAAGGTGTCGAGGAGCGTGGAGATAGCGTCCTCGTCGAAATCAAACGAGGGGGCATCCGACTTGCGGTTCGCCGGAGACAAGTCGTCTTCAGCCATCGTTCCCCCACAGTGGTGATTCGGCGTCGAGCCAGAATCGGAGAAGGTCGAGACCGCGCGTAGACGCTCTCAACGCATCCAGATTGACTCTTCCGTTCAGCAACGTGGCGATGCCGGCCGCGATGTCGCCCGATACTAGAAGCCCCGCTCGGTCGGCGCTGCGCTGGAGGCTTCGCGCGAACGCGAGCAGCGATGAAGACTCCAGCTTCTCGTCGCCGACCGTCTCGCGCACGGCTTTGCGCACCGCTCTGCGCAGCTTGACGTCGGCGGCGGGTAGGGTGGGTTCACCACGCCCGACCTGGCAGCGCGCGACGCGAAGGATCGCTGCCAGCGTGCCCGCCACTTTCTGAGGCGGGTCATCGAGGAGCCCTGCAGCGCCGTGCGGAGCTGCCCATGCGAGACGCCCCGCGACGAACCGCCCCACGCTATCGAGACCTCCTTGCGCGCCCCGAGGAACAACCCAGTCGACCTCGCCGTCGCGGCCGGTGCGGGCGATCACCGAGACGAGGTCGTCCGACAGTCCGATCGACCCCACGCGGGCGCCAAAGCGCTGCGAGAGTCGCTCGAGCTCATCGACGAGCGGATCGCTCGGTGCGACCTTCTTGCTGCGCAGACGATCCTTCGACAGGCCAGGGCCCGCTCGAAGCACGACTTGCTGGAGAACCGGGTTGGCGTCGGGATCCCAGAGTGCGGCGGCCGAGACGTTGCCAAGGTCAGCCGCCGCGGTGTCGTCGGCCGACACCGCAAGCCCGAGCGCACGTTGTGTCGCCCGCGCTGCGGCTGCGCGCTTTGTATGTCCTCGCCACGTTGCGGCGTTGCTCAAGCCTTCGAGGAGCAACGCATCGAGGTCGCCGCCGTCCACGCGCTCCCAAATCGCGCGTTCGTAGGTCGTGAGGGCGGTGGCCTTGTCCACTTCGTCCAGGAGCTCGACTAGGCGGGAGATCGCGACCGAGTGTGTCTGCTCCGCTTCGAGGGCACGTGTGTATGCGTCGATCGCTGCCCCGCGGTTGTCGAACCCTTCCTCGAGCGCGCCGATTCGGGTCCATGTCTGCGCGTCGGCGAGGCCGAGCGCTTCCACCGCGCGCAACTCTCCGAGCGCAGCGTCTTTCGCCTCGAGGTGCGTTTCGAGGAAGTCCGCGGCGCCGAGATGGGCGACCCGGCGTTGTTCCTCGGGGATGCTTGCTTTGGACAGCCGCTGCAGGCACTCGACAGCTTCTGCCCATTGTTCGAGCGAAACGTGAACCTCCGCTGCGAGGGCCAACGCGCCAGCATGCTCCGGTTCGGAGGTGAACAGCTCGTCGAGCACCTCGAGCGCGCCGGGCCGATCGCTGAACCCACGCAGAAGGCGGGCGCGTTCGTACAGCAGGTCGAGTCGATCCTTCGGGCCGCCGAGGGCAAGCCGCTCGGACACGAGCTCTGCGAGCGCTTCGGCGTCCTCCTGCTCCGCGAGCAGGTCGTGCAGCCGCCGGAAGGCGATGTCGCGGGTAGGGTCCTCTGTGAGCGCGCGGCGGAAGAGGTCTTCCGCTTGCTGGTGCTGCTCGAGGCAATCCAACCGAACGACGCCGGCCTCCTCCAACAGGTCGCCCCTTAGCGAGCCTTCGACAAAAGGCGCGAGTCGCTCGCACGCCTGAGCGACCAGCGGCCACTGTCGAGCTTGGCGCGCCGCGCCTCGGAGCGTCTCCCACAGCGCGAGGTCGTCGGGCCGCCCATCGACCGCAGTGCTGAGCAAGGCGACAGCTTCCGCACCCCGATCGGCTTCGACCAGTGCGCGGCAGTACGCGGCATCGAGCGCACCTCGTCCGACCGCTTCGCTGTGCTGCAACTTTCGCGCGAGAGCATTGGCGCGAAACTCTGCGTCGTCACCGGGCGCGAGCGCTTCATCGATGACGACCGCCGCGTCGGCGTGCACCTCTGCCAGGCTTTCGGCTTCGTGGGAAAGCATGAAGAGCTCATCCGTAGCCTCGATTCCCCGGGCGATGCGTTCGGCGCGCAGACCCTGCAGGAGCGCCCCGGCCTGCAAGCCCTCTGTCGGCGCCAGCGTGGCGAGCTGAAGCCAAGCGTCGCTGGCCGACGCGCCCTCTTCACCGAGCGACGCGCGTAGCGCCCCATAGGCAGCGCCGAAGCCATCGGTGTCCTCCGTAGGCGCGGTTCCGGCGTCCGCAAGGGCCTCTTCCGCGGCCGAGCGTTGATCGGCAGTCGTGAGCCGGGTGGGCAGCGACAGCAGAGCGACCGCGGCGGCAAGCGCCGTGGCGGGGTGTTCGAGCGCTCGCTCATAGGCGTCGCCTGCTCCGACCTCGCTTTCGCGACCGAGCGCGTCCCCTCGAAGCAATGCGTAGAGCTCTCGGACACCTCCACCGAGCTCGGTATCAGAGAGGTGAGCGTACGCTCGCAGCCTTGCGTGCGCGTCGTCTTGGCGGCGAGCGACGTCGAGCAATGCGAGAGCGGCAGAGGGCGAGCTGGGCGATTCCAAGAGCGCTTGTTCGTAGGCGTGGCGAGCGGCCGTCAGATTCCCGCTGCGCTCGGCGGTTGCCCCGGCGAGAAGAAGCGACAACTCCCCGAGTGCAGCGCTCGGCTCACCCCCCGACCGCTCGCGCGCCAAGGACACCACGTCTTCTGGACGCCCTCCTTCGCGCAAGACGCCATCGAGCAACGTGACGATGTAGCGGTCATCGGGAGCGGTGCGCAACGCTTGCCGAAGGACGCGCTCGGCCGCGTCCCAATCTCGGCTCCGCGCGTAGGCCTGTCCCGCAGCACACAGGTGCCCGAGCTGCGCGTCTCCCGAGGTGAGCCCCGCGATCGTCTCGTGGGCCTGGGCCAGCAAGTCGGTGTTGCCCGCCCATGCGGCCTGGGCTCGAGCGACCTGAGGCGCCCACGCCTGGCTGCCCGGGTCCCCAAGGCCGTCACGCAAGAGCAACTGCGCCTTCTGACTTCCCCCGAGGACGTTCTGCGTCACATCGTATCGCGTAAAGGCAAGCGTCGCCCGCTCGGCAGGGTCGATGTCGTACTGCATGAGCTCGTCGCAGCGTTCGAGGATTTCACCGGGCTGCTTGGCGACCAGCGCCGCGCCGAGAGCCTCCCGCAGGATCCGTTCCTTCGAGGTGGTGGCAGCACCGGCGGCCTCGCTGTAGAGGGACTGCGCTTCGCTCGATGCCCTCGAGCCGGTGGCAGTCAGTTGTGCCGCGTGCCACGAGTTCCGCGCGCGCTGTTCTCCCTCGGCGGTTTCGGCACGCTCGCGCAAGCGTTCGGCTCGCTCCGCGTGCGCCTCGGCGCGGATCAAGGCCACGTCCAGCGCCGCTTGGGCATAGTCGGAAGCTGGGTATCGGGCTGCCGCGTCGCGGAGTGTGTCTATCGCGTGTTGGAGGTCTTCGCTCGACAGCGCGCGTCGCACCTCGTGGGCGACGAACGCCGGATCTTCGGGAGCCACGGTGAGGAACCATTCGCACGCCTCTTCCGAGGCCGCGGGATCACCGCGACGCTCTTGGATCAGCAACGCTTGCAAGCGAGTCGCCGCGTGGTCCGGGAACAAGCGCAACGCCGCCTCGATGTACCCCGCCGCCGCATCCGCGTCGTCGAGCTGCGTCGCGCTGCACGCCGCCGCCTCTTGCCACAGGAACGCGGCCATCGGGAGGCGCTCGGCCTTGGGGACCGAAAGGTTCAAGGGGTCCGAAGGCTCGTCCCCTTCCACAGCCGCCTCGAGGAGGCGCGCCATCGAGGTCGTCGCGCGAACGAACACATCCCACCGCTCGTGTTCCCGCGCGGTCCGAAGTTGCACTGACCTTGCCTGCCAGACCAACGCGTCGCACTCGCAAGCGCGCTCGAGCGCGTCGATCGCTTCGTCGGGGTGGCCCGCGTCGATGTCGCCCAAGGCCACGTCGAGCCACAGGGCGGCTCGTAGGCTGGCGTCTGCGGCGTGCTCCGCCTGGGTACGCAACGCATGTCGTACGGAGCTTTGGTCGCCGTGCGCCTCGGCGAGCCATTCGAGGATGAGGGCCGGCACGACAGGCTCTGGAGACCGCGCGATCGCCTCTCGTAGGAGCGAAGCCCAATCTTCCGAATGAACCGCCAAGTCCATGAGCGCCGCTCCACTGACGGCGGGGCTCGTCGCCGCGGCTACGTGCTCGGACCGAAGCGCCGCCAGGTCGTGTCCGTTCTTGGAGCGTTCCGCGATGCGCAGTTGCGCGATCAGGGCTGGGTGGAAGCCCGGCGCGGCCGCGTGTGCCTGGCCGTAGTGATCGAACGCTTCGGAAACCCGCTTGAGCTCGTGCTCATAGAGTGCGCCCACTTGGTAGAGGATCGCCGCCTGGCTTACGGGCTCGGTCTCCGCTTCGAGCTCGCGGCGCAGGTTCGCGATCCGCAACTCGACCAAGTCAAGCTTGCGCGCAGGCCCTGGTGGGCGCGGTGGCGGCTTTCCGATCATCGGCCGCCCCCGGTTATGCGAGTGTCCAACCGCCATCGATGACCATGACATCCCCCGTCACGTAATCCGATTCGTCTGAAGCCAAGAAGACTGCGCCTCCGGCAATGTCTCGCGGCTGGCCAACCCGCCCGGCCGCGGTTCGTTCTACGATGCTCGATCGAATCGATTCGTTGTCGACCAGCACCTGCGCGAACTTGGTTTCGACCAAGCCCGGTGCAATTGCGTTGACCCGAATACCCGCTGCGCCGAGCTCCATGGCCAGCGTCTTCGTCATCGAGATCACCGCGGCTTTGGTCATCCCGTAGACGCCCTGCATCGGTGCGGCCATCAAGCCCGCGACGCTGGCGATGTTCACGAAGGAGCCTTTGGCCTTCCGCTGCCGCAGATGGCCGGCGACGAGCTGGATCATTCCGAAGTAGCCCTTCACGTTGACCTCGAAGGTCTTGTCCCAGGCGCCTTCGTCGATGCTGAGCATCGGACCGAAGTGCGGGTTGGTCGCGGCGTTGTTCACGAGGATGTCGACTTTGCCGTAGGCCTTCAGCGCCTGGTCGAGCATGTCTTGTCGCTGGTCGGCGTGGCCGGCATGACAGGCGATAGGCGTCGCCTCGCCCCCGCCGCCACGGATCTCGTCGGCCACCGCTTGCAGGCCTTCGATCTTTCGAGAGACGAGAACGACCTTGGCTCCCTCTTGGGCCATATAGCCCGCGATGGCTGCGCCGATTCCCCGGCTTGCCCCTGTGACGATCGCCACCTTGTCCCGTAGGCGCTCACCCATGCTGTCCCCTCCTTTGGTCTGAGACGTATAGCGCTCCGCGGGGTGGTTTTGCCAGCGCGATCTGCACGGGGCTTGCGCGCTTCGTGTCCTGAGCAAGACTGGGCCGTTTCTCGTTTCGCCCGAGAGGTCGTCCTGACGCTGCTCTACGCCATTACCGCGGTCATCGTGGGTTTCATCGCCGTGGTCTGGGGAGCCGATCGTTTCGTGTACGGGGCGGCCGGGGTTGCCCGCAATCTGGGGGTCAGCCGCCTGGTCATCGGGCTCACGATCGTCGCGTTCGGCACGTCGGCGCCCGAGATGTTGGTCTCCGGGATGGCCGCGGCAGCCGGGAGCCGCGAGATGGGCATCGGGAACGCGGTCGGATCGAACATCACCAATGTGACGCTCGTCCTCGGCGCCGCCGCGCTTGTTCATCCGCTGAGGATTCATTCTCGCTTGCTCATCCGCGAGATTCCGGTGCTCTTTTTGAGCATGGCAGTCGCGTGGGCCTTCCTGTGGGATGGAGAGCTCAGTCGCCTCGAGGGCATCGTCTTGCTGTCCGGCATGTTCGCGTTGGTCGCTTGGATCAGCATGCAGGGCCGCAAGGAGCAGGCGGAAGAGCCGGATGTGCCTGCTAGAGGTGTTGACCACGACGACATTCCCGACTCGATGCCCACCGCCAAGGCCGTCGGCACGTGCTCGCTCGGGTTGCTCCTTCTCCTGGTGGGCTCTCGGGTTCTGGTTTGGGGTGCGGTCGGCATCGCGCGCGACCTCGGCGTGAGCGAGCTGGTCGTGGGCCTGACGC
>Ga0070727_10004588_pt1 | contig 11733 bp, 6 predicted proteins | sample tdAd472_FD_66722 | JGI IMG/M metagenome (GOLD analysis project Ga0070727, IMG submission 66722) | Marine sediment microbial communities from the Atlantic coast under amendment with organic carbon and nitrate - tdAd47.2 | ecosystem: Environmental > Aquatic > Marine > Coastal > Sediment | place... | reverse complement strand
CCTCGAACTTGTGGGTGGCTATGACCTCGCAGGCCGCACAATCGGTGGCGCGATCTGTGCGCCGTGCTTCGGGCCGAGTATCGGGACCCACGGCGCCTACTTCGCGAGCAACGTCATCGGCATGAAGATCATTCGTGGCGACGGTGAACTCCTCAAACTCAATGCCAGCCAGAAAAACCTGCTCGGCGCTTTTCGCACGAGCTTCGGCGTCCTCGGTGTTATTTACGAAGTGACGATGCGTGTCCGGCCGATTCGCACGTTTACCGCGAGTCATCGCCGCGTAACGATCGACAAGTTCGCCACCGTTGTCGATGCGCTGGCCACCGCGGACGTAGGATTCAAGTTCTACCTGATGCCGTATCGTGACCGCGTGTATCTCGATCTGCGTCGCTATGAATCGGATCCGGGGAGTACTTACAACGCCCCGTGGAAACTCAAAGATTGGGGCGAAAGCACCGTCTTGCCGCATATCTTCAAGTCGCTGAATCGCGTCGTGCCCATTCAGTCGGTTCGCTACAAGCTGATTGACACAATTTCCGAGGCGACCCAGGGACTCGTGAATTCGCGGCTTGTCACCACTGGCTCCAACGCCGCGTCACAATCGAGCCCTGGCGCCAAGCGTCCTTCGCGTCGCTGCTACTACTCAAGCTGGTGCTTTCCGGCCGCCAACTTCTCGATGGTCGTGAAGGCCTACCGAGACTTTTGCGAGACGACGTATGCCACGTCGAATTATCGCTGCGACATGCCGGCCGTTGGCTACCGCCTCAGTCATGACGCAACTGCACTGCTATCACCCTCTTTCGATGAATCCATGATCGCGCTGACCTCCGCCTCCACTCAGCCAAAAGGCTGGGATGACTTTGTCATTGACCTGGCAGAGTTCGCAGAAAAGTGGGGCGGCATTCCACTGATCAGCCAATCGCGGGCGCTGCGCGCCGAGCACGTCATCCAGACCTACAGCAAACGACTCGATTTCTTCCGCCGTATGCGCCGCAAGCTGGACCCGGACAACCGCCTCCTTAATCCGTTCCTGGCCCAATTTATGCAGTGAATATCCTGCTCAAAAACTGAGCAATTGGTCGGTTACATCGGGTTACACGAAAGCACTGGACTTTATATATCGAACTGATACTATGCATCGCCCCGATATATGGGCAGGAACGACTGCCCTGTTTGATGTTCGAGTGACGCGCGATGGATGTAAAAACAGTTTGTCTCGGAATGCTGACCGGCGGCGAGGCCTCAGGCTACGACCTCAAGAAGTCGTTCGAATCCTCAATTGGCCACTGCTTCTCGGCCGGCTACGGCTCGATTTACCCCGCGCTCGCATCACTCGCCGAGTGCGGTTGCGTGAGCTGCGAGGAAATCCCACAGGACGGCAAGCCAGACCGCAAGGTCTACCGCATCACTGACAAGGGCTGGGAGCATCTGCTCGCGGAACTCGACAACCCGGCACCCACTCATAAACTGCGTTCCGAGTTCCTCGCGACCATGGCATTCGCGCATTTAATGACACCAAAGCAAGTACAAACGGTTCTCGACAGCCGCGTCATGGATGTCGATCAGAACCTGCAGATCATCGATGAATTCGAGAACGGTTTTGACGACGATGCGCCAATTGGCGTTCGCTTTACGCTCGGCTTTGGCCGCGCCATGTTGCATGCAATGAAAACTTACGTTGAAGAGAACCGGGACATGTTTGAGAGCGACGAGACACAGAAAACGGTGGCACGATGAATAGCGAATTCCTGGCAAGGCACCGGTCCTGGTTCTATTCGGGTGGAATCGCTGTCCTCATCATGGCCTGGCTCGTCTCGGGGTCGTTCGGCGACGACGAGGCACCGGCAGGCGATACCCATGCGAATGCGACTGGTGTCGCTGCGCCGCAGAGCAAAGTACGCGTCCGCACTCAATCGGCAGAAGAAATCGTGCGCACGATTGTCGTCAATGGCAAGACCGCGCCCGCGCGTATTGTCGAGTTGTCGGCTGAAACTGATGGTCGAGTTGAATTCATTGGCGCCGAACGAGGCGCAAGCGTTGAGCGTGGCGGCACCATCGTCAAGCTGGACGAACGTGATCGAAGCGCCCGTCTCGCGCAGGCGCACGCCACTGTCAAACAACGTGAAGTCGAATACGAAGGTCGACTGAAACTGCAATCCGCAAGTTACGTTTCGGAGGCGCAGCTCCAGGAAGCGATCGCACAGCTCGAAGCCGCGAAAACAGAACAGCGTCGTGCCGAGCTGGACCTCGAATATATGGCCGTGCGCGCGCCGTTTGATGGCGCCCTGCAGTCGCGGGTCGTCGAGATTGGTGACTTCCTCAAGAGAGGCGACCCCATTGCTACGTTCGTCGACAATCGAATGATTATTGTCGCAGCCAATGTGTCCGAGTTTGATGCGCGGTACGTAGCCGTCGGTGAATCGGCTGAGGCACGCCTGGCCACCGGCGAACAGGTTCGCGGAACGATTCGTTACGTCGCGCCGGTCGCCGACGAAACCACACGTACCTTTGCCGTCGAACTCGAAATCGACAACCAGGCTGGTCAGTTGCGTGCCGGCGGTACGGCCGAGTTGTTCATCCCGGCGGAAACAGTTTACGCCCATCGAGTGTCGCCATCGCTGCTGACACTCGACGATGCAGGCAATGTCGGCATCAAGATCATCAATTCTGACGGCGCAGTCGAGTTCGTCGTCGCCGATATCGCGCTGTCGACGAGCAGTGGCGTCTGGCTTGCCGGCCTGCCGGAAACCGCAACGATCATTACCGTGGGTCAGGGCTTCGTCAACTCGGGGGCAGTCGTGGAAACAGTGCCCGAAGGAGACATCGAAACTTCGGTTGCGATCAAGGCAGGGTCCAGGGACGACTGAGTCATGCAGATCATCGACGCTGCAATGGCGCGCTCACGTACGGTCATTCTTGGCCTCATCTCGGTTTTGATCGCCGGCGTCATCACGTACGTGACTATTCCCAAGGAAGCCGAGCCGGATATCGAGATTCCGATCATCTACGTGTATATCGAGCACGTTGGTATTTCCCCCGAAGATGCCGAGCGGCTGCTCGTGCGGCCGATGGAGCAGGAGATTCGTTCGATCGAAGGCATCAAGGAGATGGTCGCCGAGGCCTTCGAAGGCGGCGCCAGTGTACAGATTGAATTTGAGGCAGGCATCGACACTGACAAGGCCCTGCAAGACGTGCGCGAAAAAGTCGACATGGCCGAGTCCAAACTACCAGGTGACTCTGAGGAGCCGACCGTCAACGAGGTCAAGATGACCCGTTTCGATCCGATGCTCGTGTTGAATCTCGCAGGTAACGTTCCGGAGCGAACGCTAACCACAATTGCCAGGGACCTGAAGGAGGATCTCGAAGCCATTGGCGGCGTTCTCGAGGTCAATCTCGTTGGCGTCCGTGAAGAATTAATGGAAGTCGTCGTCGACCCGCTCGCGATGGAAAGCTACGGCCTCGACCAGGCCCAGATCGTGAGTTTTGTTTATCGCAACAACAAGCTGGTTGCGGCCGGGTCGTTGCAGTCCAGTGAAGGCCGTTTTCCGGTCAAGGTGCCTGGCGTATTCGAAAGCGCAGCTGATGTTCTTGACCTGCCCATCAAGGCTGACGGAGAACGCATCGTACATTTCAAGGACATTGCCGAGGTCCGGCGTACGTACAAGGATGCAGAAAGCTATGCGCGCCTGAACGGCAAACCCGCGATCGCCATCGAGGTTGTGCAGCGCGGTGGGGCAAATTTGCTGCAGGCGATAGATGATGTCATGGCAATTGTCGAAGCCGAACGTCAGTACTGGCCCGGTGACATTGATATCAGCGTGTCGAAAGACAAGTCCAACGACGTCAACGACATGCTGACGGAGTTGCAGAACAACGTCATTGCAGCGGTACTGCTCGTCTTCATCGTCATCGTTGGAATTCTCGGTATTCGCTCAGCCCTGCTCGTTGGCATTTCGATCCCCGGCAGCTTCCTGCTCGGCATCCTGCTGATCGGTTCATTTGGGATCACGATCAATATGATGGTGCTGTTTGCGTTGATCATGGCCGTCGGCCTGCTTGTCGATGGCGCGATTGTCGTCACCGAGATGGCCGATCGTCGACTGGCTGAAGGTGAATCTCGCCACGACGCCTATTCACGCGCTGCTATCCGAATGTCGTGGCCGATCATCGCGTCCACCTGCACGACACTTGCAGCGTTTGTGCCACTGGCCCTGTGGCCCGGCACCTCCGGCGAATTCATGAAGTACCTGCCACTCACATTGATTGCAGTACTGTCGGCTTCTTTGCTCATGGCGCTGTTGATCGTGCCGACACTCGGTTCGATCTTCGGCAAGACCGGTGCTGTCAGCGAAGCAGCACGACGCAACCTTGCTGCAGCCGAAACCGGTGACCTGGACAGCATTGAAGGATTCACGGGCAGATACGTGCAATTCCTGAAAAAATCGCTACAGACGCCATGGCGCAATGTTGGCTACGTCTCGGCACTACTGGTAGCGATATATTTCGCATTTGCGATGTTCGGTCGCGGCACAGAGTATTTTCCTGACGTCGAGCAGCCATTCGCCATGGTCGATGTTCGTGCACGCGGCGACTTGTCCATCGACGAGCAGGACTTCCTGGTTCGCCAGGTGGAAGAACGCCTGCTTGGTATGCCGGAAATTGAATACCTCTACGTAAAGACGGGCGATGTCAGGGAAACGCCGGACCAGATTGGCTCGTTGACGCTCAATCTGATTGAGTGGGACCAGCGCCGCACTGCGAATGAGATCCTCGCGGAGGTGCGCGAGCGAACCGCCGATCTTGCCGGTATTACCATCGAAACACGCAAACCAGATCCTGGCCCGCCGCAGGGCAAACCGATATTCATCGAATTCTCGTCGCGAGACGCAGACCTCGTCATCGACACAATCGAGCTCGTCCGGGCAGCCCTGGAGCAACACCCAGGCGTCACCAATATCGAAGATGGCCGGCCGCTGCCGGGCATCGAATGGCAAATAAAGGTCGATCGGGCCGAGGCGGCCCGTTTCGGCGCCGACATCACCCTGGTTGGCGCCATGGTGCAGCTCGTTACCAATGGCATCATGATTGGCGAGTACCGCCCCGACGACAGCGACGACGAGATCGAAATTCGAGTTCGCTACCCTGCGAAGGACCGCAGCCTTTCGCAAATCGATGAACTGCGCATTCCGACTCCGAACGGACTTGTGCCAATCAGTACGTTCGTTGAAAGGGTTCCGGCCCAGGAAGTCAGCACGATCACACGTACTGACATGCGACGCACGATGACCATCGAAGCTGACGTCGAGCAGGGCTACCTCGAAAACGATGTTATTGCCGAGCTGCGGCAGATGCTGCCTACGCTCGACATCGATCCGCGCGTGAGTGCTGTATTTCGCGGAACGATCGAGGATCAGGAAGAAGACGAGTCGTTTCTGGCACAGGCCATGATGATGGCCATAGCAATCATGGCGATCATTCTCGTCACTCAGTTCAACAGCATTTACCAGGCGCTTTTGATTCTGACCGCCGTTGTCTTTTCTACAGGCGGAGTTCTGCTTGGTCACCTGATCGCGGGCATGCCATTCGGCGTAATCATGAGCAGCATTGGCGTCATTATTCTCGCCGGCATTGTCGTCAACAATAATATCGTCTTCATCGACACCTACAACGTGTTGCGGGGCCGCGGTACTGACGCATTTGATGCGATTCTCCGTACCTGTGCGATGCGCCTGCGGCCCGTGTTGCTGACGACAGTGACGACAGTCATCGGCCTGATGCCGATGGTGCTGGGCGTGAACATCAACCTGATTGCCCGTGAGGTGTCGATCGGCGCACCAAGTTCACAGTGGTGGACCCAGCTCGCGTCCTCAGTTGCCGGCGGCCTGGCATTTGCCACGGTCCTCACGCTGTTCCTGACCCCGAGCCTGCTCATGGTCCAGGCCCGGATCGCAACCAGGCTGGCAGATCGTCGCGCCGCAAGATCGAGCCAAACCGCACCCGTCACGCCCTGAACCACTGGTCCGGAAACTATCTAATCCAAAACGCGTGTTCGCGCATCTAATAGATATGCGGCGGCGCGAGGACGCGTTTGCCACTCTAAGTTACTGATTTTATTAGAAGGCGTTTAGGATGAAAGGTGAGAACTCAGGGGTTGCGTTATACCGAGCTAGTGTTATACTTCACTACAACACTAAGTTACCTCGAATACTTCGGAAACAATCATGAAAGCATCAAAATCACTACTCGCCGTTCTGACCTTGTCGAGCCTCGCAATCATCCCCGGTTGCGGGACCGGCGAGGCCAGCATTACCGATGAAGCCGAAGTACGGGCTGCAACGCCGGTACCGGTCGAAATCGCAATTCCGGTTCGCGCGGATATTTTCGCAACCTACCATGCGACCTCCACGATTGAGTCTGATGCGGACGCGCCGGTACTTGCACGCGTCCCGGGCGAGGTAGTTCAGCTCCTCGCTGAAGAGGGTGACCTTGTAGAGGCCGGCCAGGTGCTTGCGCGCCTCGATGGTGAGAGACTGCGCCTCGAGATGCTTGCAGCTCGGGCGGACCACGAACGAGCCAGCAAAGAACTTGATCGTTATGACGACCTTGCCAAGCGCGGGCTTGTCAGCGCAGCGATGTACGATGGACTGAAGTTCGACGTTGATGCGCTGCGAGCCAAATACGACCTCGCTAATCTTAACTACAAATACTCGGAGATTAGCGCGACCATCAGCGGTATCGTCTCGTCCCGTGACATCAAGCTCGGGCAGAGCATTGAATCCAACAGTGTCGCATTTCGGATCACCGATACGAGCGAGCTTGTCGCTTACCTGCAGATTCCTCAGTCTGAGCTGGCGAAGTTTTCGGCCGGCCACAATGCGACCTTGCAGGTCGATTCCATGCCTGGCACAGAATTCAGCGCGATAATCGCGCGCATCAGTCCGACAATCGACTCGCGAAACGGTACTTTCCGCGCAACCGCAATTATTGACAACGCGGCTGCCGATCTCGTACCTGGCATGTTTGCGCGCTTTACAATTGCCTACGAAAAGCATGAGGATGCACTGCTGGTTCCTGGTAATGCTGTTGTCGAAGAAGATGACGAAGCATCGGTTTACGTCGTCGCCGACGGGGCTGTTGCCCTGCGCGTCGTGGAAACCGGAATCAAATCCGGTAACCAGATTGAGATACTTGGCGGGCTTGCCGACAACGAAGAAATCGTGGTCGTCGGGCATTCAGGCCTTCGCGATGGCAGCAAGGTTCTGGCGAGCAATCGAAGCGTGAACAGTTTTACGGGCTGATCTGCCGGGCCGCCGTGCGAGAGCGCAGACTCTCCAGGTGCGGCACAATCAAAGGGAGGAGTTGATGTCGCTGAATCACTTGGGTCCAGCAGTACTGGCGTGCGCGTTGTTAATTAGTGCATGCGCACAGGAAGGAGCGGAGCCCGACACTACCGAGGCTGAAGAAGAAGAAATCGTCGCAATCCCGGTCGAGATGGGAAAGCCAACTCGCGGTGATATCGTTGCTGTCTATTCCGGCACGGCGCCGATCGAGGCAATTGCCGAGGCCGATGTCATTGCCAAAGTGGCCGGTGAGGTTCGAGAGATCCTGGTCGAAGAAGGCGACGACGTTGAGCAAGGCCAGGTGCTGGCTCGGCTGGACGGCGATCGTTTGCGACTTGAGCTGGACCAGTCTCAAGCAAATCTGCGCAAGCTTCAGAGAGACTTTGAACGTAACGTCGATCTGAAGGAAAAGGGCCTGATCTCAACGGGCGACTTTGACAAGATCCGTTACGACCTGGAGGCACTCGAGGCTTCCTACAACCTCGCCAGACTCGAACTCGACTACACACAAATTCGCGCACCGATCAGTGGTGTCATCTCTGACCGATTTGTCCGCCTTGGCAGTACCGTTTCTGCCAACGAGTCCGTATTCAGGGTCACGAGTTTTGATCCTTTGGTTGCATACCTGCATGTTCCCGAACGCGAGTACCGAAATATTGCGAAAGACCAGATTGTCGGCATCGACATTGACGCGCTGCAGGGACAGCGCATCATTGCCTCGGTGACTCGTGTCAGCCCGATCGTCGATCCACAGACAGGCACATTCAAAATCACGATCGAAATCAGTGATGAGGGTCGGCGCATCAAGCCGGGTATGTTTGGCCGCATCAGTATCGTCTACGACCAACACGTCAATGTTTTGCAGATACCGCGAAGTGCGATACTCGAAGAAAGTGGCGGAACGAGCGTGTTCGTTGTTGAAGACGGCAAGGCCATGCGCCGTGACGTCAGGACCGGTTATGCGAACAGCGGCATGATCGAGATAACTGAGGGCCTTGAGGATGATGACAAAGTCGTCACCGTTGGCCAGGCGGGTCTCAAGGATGAAGCTGTCGTCACGATCATCAACGAGGCTGAAGAAGCACAGGTGAGCGACAATGCGCCGACTGATTGAGATCGCGACAGAGCGCCGCGTCACGATCGTCATGCTGATGGTCGCGATCGTGCTTTTCGGCATGGTGTCATTGTCTCGCCTCAAATTGAACCTGCTGCCGGACATCTCTTACCCGACCGTTACAGTTCGCACAGAGTTAACAGGGGCGGCCCCGGTCGAAGTAGAGAATCTGCTGACCAAACCCATCGAGGAAGCGGTTGGCGTCATCCGCAACGTACGCCTCGTTCGTTCGGTATCACGTTCGGGGCAATCCGATGTGACGCTGGAGTTTCTGTGGGGCACCGACATGGACATCGCCGGTGTCGATGTCCGCGAAAAACTCGACATTCTTACCCTGCCGCTCGAGGCAAGCCGGCCTCTGTTGCTGCGCTTTGATCCGTCGTCGGAACCGATCATGCGACTTGGCCTGTTGTACAAAGAGGATGCGGTCGGGCTGGCGGACTCTACCGAGGCGCGATTGAAATCGCTACGCCGCCTTGCCGAGGACCGAATCAAAACAGACCTTGAGGCCGAAGAGGGTACGGCCGCCGTTAAAGTCAGCGGCGGCCTCGAGGACGAAATCGAGATCCGTATCGACCAGCAGAAACTCTCACAGCTGGGGCTCAGTATTGATGAGATAGCGGCCCGCATTCGAGCTGAAAACGTCAATCTCTCCGGCGGACGCCTGGAAGAAGGCAACCAACGCTTCCTTGTTCGCACGCTGAATGAGTTCCAGTCGATCGACGAAATGCGCGATGCGATTGTCGCCTACGTCGCTGACCGGCCCGTTTACCTGCGGGATGTCGCAACGGTCGAACGTGGCTACAAAGAACGCGAAGCCATTACGCGCGTTCGTGGCCGGGAATCGGTCGAGCTCGCCGTTTACAAAGAGGGTGATGCCAATACCGTGCAGGTAGCGAGTCGAATCGCTGCTCGACTCGCAACGCTCAACGAGTCCCTGCCCGAGGAAATCGAAGTCGTCACGATCTACGACCAATCGAAGTTCATTTCGGCGTCCGTGAATGATGTGAGAAACGCGGCAATTCTCGGCGGCATCATCGCCATTATCGTGCTGTACGGATTCCTGGGTGACGCCAGAGCCACAACGATTACGGGCATCGCGATTCCCGTTTCGGTCATTGGCACGTTCCTGCTGATGTATCTGAACAACGTTTCGCTCAACATCATGTCGCTCGGCGGCATAGCGCTCGCCGTTGGCATGCTCGTCGATAACTCGATCGTTGTACTCGAAAATATAGTGCGCAAGAAAGAACAAGGTGAAGGCATCGTCGACGCCGCGCGAAACGGCACGACCGAAGTGGCCGGCGCTGTCGTTGCCGCCACGCTGACCACGATCGCTGTGTTCTTCCCGATGGTGTTCATCTCGGGCATAGCCGGCCAACTGTTCCGCGACCAGGCGTTAACGGTCACGTTTGCGCTGGTGTTTTCTCTGATCGTTGCGCTGACCTTAATTCCGATGCTCGCGTCCCTTGGCGCGGACAATCGCTACCACAATGTGAGCGAAACAACGCCCCCGGGCTGGTTCACTCGTGGTGTCGCGTTTATCGTGCGCATGCTCGGCTTTGTGTTTGCGGGGCTGAAATGGCTCTTCTGGGCAATCCTCTGGGTACCGAGTTGGCTGCTACAGCGCCTGTACCGCATGATCGCAGCGGTGTACCCGGGCCTGCTGCGATGGTCACTGCATCACCGACTTGCCGTAATTCTCGTCGCCGCCCTTGTGTTCGCGGGCACAATGTCACTGATCCCAAGACTGGGCACTGAATTGATTCCGCAATTGTCGCAAGGCGAGTTCAACGTCGACCTCAGGCTTGCGCCCGGCGCCCCACTGGCCGAAACGGATCGAGCCATCCAGGCTGCGCAAAGCGCGACAGACGGCATTGACGCGGTGGCTCTCGATTATTCGGTGGCCGGAACCGGCAATCGCCTCGATGCCAATCCCGTTGACGCTGGCGACAACACGGGAACGCTCAGTATCGCGTTACAGGCCGGTGCAGGACGCGCTGAAGAAAATGCGACGATGGAGGCGATGCGCGCGGAGCTTTCGCGACTGCCGGGAGTACAATACGAGTTCAGCAGACCGGCACTTATGTCGTTTGCGAGCCCGCTGCAGATTGAAATTTCCGGTTACGACCTCGAAGGGCTTTCCCGGGTTAGCGGCATGGTCGTGCAGGAGATGTCGGCTTCAGAGCGGTTTACCGATATCAAGACAACTGTTGAACGCGGCAATCCAGAGATTCAGATCGTATTCGACCAGGAGCGTGCTGCAAAACTTGGTCTTGCCGTCCGCGATATTGCGAATCGTGTTGTTGCCAATGTGCGCGGTGAGCTGGCCACAAGATACACATGGCGCGATAAGAAGATCGATGTACTTGTACGCAGCGTCGATACTCGCCAGTCGAGCATTGAGGAAATTCGCCGCCTGATCGTTAATCCCGCATCCGACAGGCCCGTGTCGCTCGACGCCGTTGCCGATATCAGCGTGTCTCAGGGACCTGCCGAAATTCGGCGAGTGGCGCAGGAGCGCGTCGCGATCATCACCGCAAACCTCGCCTATGGCGATCTGGGTGCCGCCGCGATTGAGGCTGGCTCAATACTTAACCGTACGCCGATGCCGGACGGAATCACCGCGCTCGTCTCAGGACAGAGCGAAGAGATGCAAGAGTCGTTTCAGTCAATGCAGTTTGCACTCGCGCTGGCCATCTTCCTTGTTTATCTCGTCATGGCATCGCAGTTCGAATCCCTGATTCATCCGTTCGTGATTCTGTTTACGATTCCACTGGCACTCGTTGGTGCGGTCCTTGCACTGTTCGTTACCGGGACGACAATAAATATTGTTGCCCTGATCGGCGTCATCATGCTTGCGGGCATCGTCGTCAACAATGCGATCGTACTTGTCGACCTGATCAATCAACTTCGCGCCGAAGGCAAAGAGCGCATTGAAGCCATCATGGAGGCCGGCGCTGCCCGTCTTCGGCCAATCCTGATGACGTCACTCACAACGGCACTCGGTTTGCTGCCGATGGCGGTGGGTGTTGGTGAGGGCGCCGAAGTTCGCGCACCGATGGCGATAACCGTAATTGGTGGCCTTTTGGTATCAACATTCCTGACACTTGTTGTTATCCCGGTCGTCTACTCATTGATGGACCGCAAGAAATGGCCCGCAGTACCTGCGGCAGCCCAGGCAGCGCAGTGAGACACACGGAGTTCGCACTGCAGCGTCCGGTTACGACGGTTGTAACGTTCGTCGCGCTCGCACTGATCGGCCTCATTGCATCAAGG
>Ga0070727_10004587_pt1 | contig 11735 bp, 11 predicted proteins | sample tdAd472_FD_66722 | JGI IMG/M metagenome (GOLD analysis project Ga0070727, IMG submission 66722) | Marine sediment microbial communities from the Atlantic coast under amendment with organic carbon and nitrate - tdAd47.2 | ecosystem: Environmental > Aquatic > Marine > Coastal > Sediment | place... | reverse complement strand
GTCATGATCATGAATTCCAAAAGCGCCGCCAGAAACGGCATCCGTGTATAGGAAATCTGAAACCCGTCACCGTCTTCATGGCTGACGGCATTCTCACCGATAAGGACATCATCGCGCATACCGTCCAGCGCCATGAACGAGCGGCGGAACTCTCCGGCACTGGCACGAGACACGCCCCAGAATACATCCTCGTAGCGTCCGCCGCGGACCGAAGCCACAACCAGCAGGTGCGAAAGTTCCAGCAACGGCTTGGCATAGCTGCGGCAGACGATACTGCGAGCAAGTTCTCGACAGACCTTTTCCGAATACCGTGGCCCGCCATCGGCGGAGCTCGACTCGGCAACGCACGCAAGTGCTGCCCTCAGCGCCTCGCTTTTGCCTTCCTCCAGTGTGAGATTTTCAAGTGCCGTCGCCATCCGCCCACCGATACGTTCTCAACCCTCCCGAGAATAACCGTGTTGCCCACTACGGCAAAGGACCGTCCGCGTTTCATTCTTGCAGGCTATGCAAGGACCGGGGCCGGAATTCGCCCTAGGCGGCGATTTTTGCGCGCACCGCATCGCACACATCATCCGGCGGCACGACGGAGCGGCGCGTGTTCATATCGTAAAAAACGTTCACGCTTTCCGATGTGGCGACACATTCATCGCCGCGGAACACGCCGTAGCCAGAGGTCAACGACTTGGACCCCAGCCGGATCAACCGGCCGCCGACATCGACCGTCCCCGGATAGTGCAACTCGCGCCGGTAGTCGATAACGACCCTGGCCAGAATGAAATCCAGCCCAGTATGATCGAACCGATCCAACAACCCCTGAATCAACATCGTCCGCGCCGCCTCTATATAGGCGCCGAACGAGACATTGTTGACGTGCCCCATGCTGTCCTGATCGGAAAACCGGATGGTCACCGGGGTGAAATCATCGAATGTCTCACGCCGGGTCAGGTCGAAATCGTGCTCGCTCATCCGTTCACACCACGATCTTTTCGCGGAACGCCGCGATCTGCGCATCGTCATAGCCGTAATCGCGGAGGATATCGTCCGTATGCTCGCCCCTTTCCGGCGTTGCCATTCCGGTGCGCGGCTCAAAGCGCGACAGAATGACCGCCTGTGGCAACAGGTCCATCTTGCCGAGCGTCTTGCTTTCAACCGGGTGACGCAGGTTCAGATGCTTGACCTGCGGATCGTCGAAAATCTTGTCGATCGTATTGATCGGACCGCACGGCACACTGGCCGCGACCAGCGCTTCGATCAGATCGTCCGATGTGTAAGTGACGGTGTGCTTTTCCAGCGCCGCGTTGACCGCATCGCGGTTCTTGGAGCGCAATTCGCCGGTAGCGAAGTCCGGGTTATTGGTGATTTCATCATCCGCGAACAGGGTGCAGATACGGTCCCACATCTGGTCGCCGGCGGCGGCGATATTGATGTAGCCGTCGGACGTCTTGAAGACGCCGGTCGGGATCGATGTCGGGTGGTTATTCCCGGCCTGCCCCGCAACCTCGCCCTTGATCAGATAGCGGGCCGCCTGGAAATCGAGCATCGCGACCATGGCCTGGAGCAACGATGTCTGCACCCACTGCCCTTCGCCAGACACCTCGCGCTCCAGAAGCGCCGTCAGCACGCCCATGGCGCCATACATGCCGGCCGTCAGGTCGGCGACCGGAATGCCCGCGCGCATCGGCCCTTCGCCGGGCGCACCGGTAATCGACATCAACCCGCCCATGCCCTGTGCGATCTGATCGAAACCGGGCCGCTTTTCGTATGGGCCGTCCTGGCCGAAGCCGGAGATCGACAGCAACACAATCCCCTTGTTGATCTTTTTCAGATCCTCATAGGCAACGCCCAGGCGTTTTTTCACATCGGGACGGAAATTTTCCACCACCACATCGGCGGTTTCGACCATCTTCAGAAAGATCGCCAGCGCTTCCGGTTCCTTCAGGTTAAGCGTCAGCGAGCGCTTGTTGCGATGGATGCTCTGGAAATCAGGACCGTTACGGGCGCCCCCCATCCCCTTGGCGGTGTCGACTGCTTCCGGCGCTTCGATCTTGATGACGTTGGCGCCCCAGTCGGCGAACTGACGCACGGCCGTCGGCCCCGAACGGACTCGCGTCAAATCCAGCACGGTAAAGCGCGATAAAGGGCCCTGATAGTCGCTCATGGTCATGTTTCTCCCGATATTTAAGCGTTTGTTTGTTGTGGCGCGATCAGTTCGACCGCCGCTTCGGCATCGACGCCGAGCATGCTTGAAAGATGTTCGATTTCCGCGACCTCGGAATCGCGGATGATCCCGTCCGCCTCGCTGACGGCATGGCAGATGACGACAAGCAGGGACGCCGCTTCCGCATCGGCGCCGGCGGCCGATTTCACCGTGGCACGGATATCGGCAATCGCCGCGGGGTTCTTGCGGAGCGTATCGATATAACGCAGATAACTCTCAACGCCTTCCTCGGGGTGGTGATCGCGCAGTATGTCCAGAACCCGCATCAACCGGCCGACTTCGGCGCCTTCCTCAAGGGATGCATCGCCGTCGGCAAGTGCCACCAGTGCCGAAGCCGCCATGGCGCCCTCAAGGAACGCGCGGCCGCGATGGCGCGCGAATATCCTCCGTGTGTGATCCGAAAACCGTCCGAGCAATCCGCTCACGCCTGCCTTCCCCCGTGTCGAAGCCGCCTCAAAGGCGTCCGCGCGAAAACCTTAATGCATCGGCCCGCCTTGACCAACACCGAACGGCATTCAACGCACGTCGGGGGCGATCGCATTTTTGAGCGGACTGTAGGGAAGGCAAAAAAATCACCGGGCCCGTCAGCCCGGTGAAGGAGAGTAAGTGAATATCCTCTTAACCATAGTCCCGGCATCCCTGTCCGGCAGTGATCCGTATCACTGGTCTCGAAGTTTTCATGAAAATTGTTTTGATTCAGCATGCTAAGTCGAAAAAATTATTCTTTCGATACCCGCACAAGGCGTTCCGCCGGCAAAATCACCGCAATTTTCGTTCCCTGACCGACCTCGCTTTCCAGCTTGATATGCCCGCCGTGCAGGTCCGTCAGCGCATGGACGAGAGGCAGTCCCAGCCCTGTGCCTTCGCGGTCGCTGACAAACGCCGAGTCGACGCGGATAAACGCATCGAAGATGACCTGCTGGTCTTCCTTCGAAATACCGATGCCGCTGTCCTCGACTTCGAGAACCGGTGCGCCGTCACCGTTGACGTACGCGCGCACGATGATATGCCCGCCCGGTCGGGTGAACTTGATGGAGTTGTTGACGAGGTTGATCAGGATTTGTTTCAACCGGCGCGGATCCCCCCGCACGGCGATATCCGGGGCCGCGACATCGACCGAAATCAGCAGTTCCGCTTTTTGTGCGCGGGTGCGCAGCATTCGTTCGCACGAACGAATGACCACCGCTAATTCGACCTCGTCCTCGTTCAGCACCATCGCGCCGCTTTCAATGGATGCCACGTCCAGCAGGTCGTTGACGACTTCCAGAAGATGTATGCCCGAGGCATGGATCGATCCGGCATAGTCTACGTAGTGCGCATTTAAATCGCCCATGATTTTGTCGCGGATCAATTGCGAAAAACCGATAATCGCGTTCAATGGCGTGCGCAGCTCGTGCGACATGTTGCCGAGAAACTCGGTCTTGGTTCGGTCCGCTTTCTCCGCCGCTTCCTTGGCGCGCACCAGATAGCTCTCGATCTCCTTGCGCCGCGAAATATCCATCAACGTCGCCTGAATTGCCGGACCCCCGTCCCATTCGACCAGCCGGGAAAAAATCTCGACCGAGACGTTGGAGCCGTCCTGGCGCAGGCCCGTGAACTCATAGCGGTCCGGCACATCTTCATCCCCGGCAAGACGGCGGCGACGGATATCGGCGATCACCCCGCGCTCGTCCGGCGACACGAGTTCCATGACGGTACGCCCGATGAAATCGTCGACAGAGAAACCGAATATCTGCGCCGCCGTGTCATTGGCGTAAAGAATCTCCCAGTCACGGTGCACGAAAAGGCCCTGAATCGAGCCGTCGACCAGATTTCTGTATCGCTGCTCGCTTGCGATCAGAGAGCGCGTGGCCTGCCACTCGGTGGTGCGGTCCTGCATGAAGACCTGAACCGCCTGTTTGCCGTGCCATGCGCCGACAACCACGAAGAATTCCAGGCTCAGGATTTTGCCGTCGCTGCGCAGCCCCCGCGTAACGTAGGAATCCGGCACATCCAGCCCGCTGCGCAGATCCTCGTTGAAACGGCGCAGCCGATCCCGGTCAGCGGGGTCGATAAATTCCCAGAATTCGCGGCCCAGCATCGTATCGGTGTCGCTGCCGAACATGTCCGCGGCCGCCTGGTTGGCAAAGACGATACGCCCGTCCACATGCGTCACGAATGCCTGCTGCGAGCGCGCGAGTGAATCATAGAAAAGCGCACTTTGCGGCGCGGCGGCGCCATTCAGCGATTCCGCCGCTTCGTGTACCACCAATATGTGGCGCCCCGACGGCAGTGTGCGCATTTCCCCGCCGAGTCTGCGGCCGTCCTCGAAATGCCAATCGATCAGAGCCCGCCCAAGTGTCCGGCGAACCCTGGAAACCTTGCGCCGGTCTTCGGAAAGTAACGGCAAAAGACAATCGATGAAATTGCCATAACTGGTGCCGACCTGAAAAAATTCCGCCGGCAACGGCACCAGACTTCGGAACGCCGGGTTGGTAAAGCTCAGCCGCTGACGGTCGTCGAAATAGGCAACGCCCTCGGTCAGTGTTTCCAGGGCGACCTGATAATCCCCGGCGAGCGTTTCGAGATGCGCGCGGCGGATCGCCTCGACGGTCTCGTCCGTGGCAATGCCACGATATCCGAAAAACATGCCGTCGGTGCCAAGAACCGGTTTCCCGCTGAGCCGCCAATACACCAACCCGCCGCCGGGCTGACGCAGTGATATCCGGAAATCGCGGAATGGCTCGCGCCTTTGCAGTTTGTCGACGAACGCCGCCCATTCGTGATCGCGATCCGGATCGGCATCGGCGAACTCCCACGGCGTCTTGCCCAGAAGATCGAACTCCTGGACGGTCGAGCGGCCTTCGCGGCGCATCGAGACGATGGCAAAGCGATAATTGGGGTCCAACTCCCAGAACCAATCGGCATCCGCATCCGCATAGTCACGGAAGCGAGAGACATCTTCAGCCTCGCTGCGAAGCTTGCTTGGTTGTTTGCCTTCCTCGAGAGCCAATGCGTCTCAACTCCAAAAGCACCGTCGTTCCGGTGTAGATTGAGCCGTCCCAGGGCGCGGATTATAGTGAGATTCGGATCGCGAGTCACACCGGCGGGCCAACAAATCGTCCGTTTTGGCTAAAATGGAGAAAAACCGTGGAAGAACCGCGCGTTAAGGCGTCGCTCTGGGTATCGGCGCAGATTCGGACGTGCAATCTGATGGCGCTTCCGGCCGTTGTCCGCCGGCGAGGCGATGCGGATGCGGGCAGTGTCCTGCTCCGTCTGGACCGGCTCGACGGGCATTCCGTTCTGTTGTCGCAATCGCGCGATGCCGAAGGCCGGCGTGCATGGCTGATGAGCAACGCGGACGGCGCGATACCCGATGCCGATGCCGAGGAATACATTCAACGCCGGATCAAAAGCGATCCGGATATCTGGGTGCTGGAAATCGAAGACCGGGACGGCCGGTATCAGCCGGACGCCCCTGTCATTTCCTGAGCGCGTTTATTCGGTGCGCAGGATCAAGTGATAGCCGAAATCCGTTTCAACCAGGCCGCTCAGCCCGTCGACATCGAGCGCGAACGCCGCTTCTTCGAATTCGGGCACCATCACACCGCGACCGAATTGACCAAGGTCGCCGCCGCTGGCACCGGACGGGCAGTCGGATGCTTCGCGCGCAACATCGGCGAAGTCGGCACCATCGACGATTTTCTTGTGCAGCGCTTCGGTTTCGGCTTTCGCATCGTCTTTGCTGCGCGTGTCGGTCGACACCAGGATGTGCGAGGCACGGATTTGATCGGACATTGTCGTCTCCTTATCAGGGAATTCGCTCGACTCTTGATTTTTCTCGCCCGGTGCGTAGCGCATCGGCCCCGCAGATACAAGACGGACGCATCACCGTGGCTATGGAAACTGTCTGAAAAGGCGGTTACGCTTATTTGGGGATTCGCACTTTTTTGAACGGAAACAACGTGATCGAGAAAATTGCCAAGTACTTGATCCTGAGCGTCCTGGGCTTTTGTGCCTTGACGTTCGTTGCCGTTCTCGTGATCGACGACGACACCATCAAGGGCACGACCGGACCGGCAGCCGAAACGCTGCTGGACATCAAGCACGGCACGCTCGGCACGGTCAGCAGCAAAGCCGACACGTTCGTCTACTGGATCAGAACGAAAATCTACGCCATCATCAGCTTCTCGCCGAGCGACCGGACCCCGCGCGTCGTCATGCGGATTCCGCCGCCGCCGGAAAATGTTGCCCGCACACCCGGAACCGAACAGGCAGCGAGCGCACCGGCGCAAGACCCGATTCAGGCGGCCCCGGAACCCCCCGCGGAGACATCGTCGGCAAGTATGCCGGCAGCGCCGGAAAACACTCCTACGATGCCGGAAGAACAGATGGCGATGCCGGATTCCCCCCCCGCCCCCGAGGCACACGGAACGCCCGATGCAACCATGCCCGCGGAACCCGTTTCCGCCATGGGTCACGCGCCGAGCGTGCCTGAAGGCGCGCCGGAGCCGGCACCGGTTGCCGCCGTCAACGATCAACCCTTGCCCGCCGCCGACACACCAACCGCGACGACCGAGCAGGCATCGCTGCCCGCCGGCGACGCGCCACCGCCGCCACCATCCCCCGAGGAAGCCAAACCCGGCGAAGCGGATTACCAGCAGGGCCTCAAATATTATAACGGCGACGGGGTCGAACAGAATTTCGGCAAGGCCGCGCAATTCTTCATGAAGGCCGGTGAAGACGGTCACGTCGGTGCGCAGTATAACCTCGGCATCATGAATTACACCGGGCAGACCGGCGGTCAGGATTTCGCCAACGCGGCGAAATGGTTCGAACGCGCCGCCAATGCCGGACATACCCAGGCGCAATACAATCTCGGCTTTCTTTATTACGAAGGCAAAGGTGTGGCACAGGATCTGAAGACCGCGTTCGACTGGATAAACCGCGCCGCCGAGCAAGGCTATCCGAAGGCCATCAAGGCACGCGATGCCTTCAAGCAGGCAATGCCGGAACTGTTCGAAGCGGCACCCAAAACCGCGCAATAATCCAAGTCGCTCCCGGCTCATTAACCGAGTTTTACCGGGCTACACCCGGAATCCCATTGATTCTATTTACAAATAACTTCGCTACAGCCCCCCGCGTTAACCACGTTTTTACACCTGCGTCCCATTGTGGACGCATGGGACGCAAGTCGATTCGTGCGGTCCCCGGAGACTGGGACAACGGGGTTACTTATGAAAATTACTGGGCCGGTGACGGCGCTCGCAGTAGGAACGACGGCTTTGTGTGCAGCCGGAACAACCGACGCGGCGGACCGCATCAAGGACGACTACTCTTTCACCTATCATATCGAAGTCGCGGGTGCCGACGAAAGCAACGTGGCGACGGAAAAGGAACTGCGCGACAGCGGCACCAAAATGGTTCCGGCACAGCCCGGCGGCACATCGCGTGATCCGCTGAAGAAACCCGCACCCGCTGAAATCAGGAAAGCAGACCCCGAACCCGTTCCCGAGCCGGCACCGACGTCGGCGCCGGCCGAGGCAAAATCCGACGCCGACGCCCCCGCGTCCGCTGCACAGAAAACCGCACCTGCCCCAGACACCGGCACGTCTGCGACGGATAAACCCGCCGACGCGATGTCCAATAAAATAGCCGCCAGCAAGGAAAAGCTGTTCCAGCCGTACCTCAGGATCGATGGCGGCTATGCACTGACGAGCGATCCCGACGGCACCGGCGCCAACGGCCCGCATCTTTCCGCGACCACCCAGGACACCGGACTGGTCAGCATCGGCCTGGGCACGCACGTCGAAGATCAGGTCCGCGTCGAAGGCGCCGTCACCTACCGTTCACCCATGGCCATCGACGGCACCAACGGTGCCGGGAATACGATCTCGGGCGAGGTCGAAAGCATGAGTGCCATGCTCAACCTGTATTACGATGCAAAGGAAGTTCATGAATGGCTGGGCAGCGATACGTTCACGCCATATGTCGGTGCCGGAATCGGCGTGTCGATGCTGGACACCGACTCATTGGTGACGACGGGCGGCAACACCGAACGCGGCACGCAGGTCTACAATCTGACTTATGCCGCCATGGCCGGCGTCGCATCGAAAATCTCCGAGCAGATCTCGCTCGATCTCGGCTATCGGTTTATCAATCTCGGCCAGTATGAACAGGACGGCAGTTTCACCAACGGCAGTTCGACAACGGCGACCAAATACGACGACCTGCTGGCCCACGAATTCCGCGCCGGAATACGTTTTCAATTCTGATTTCCTTCTTGATGTAAATCAATGCGCCGGGCCGTTGGCCCGCGAAAGATGATCGGCAGGTTGCGGTGTCGCCGTCGAAGCGCCCCGCATTGGGAGGCCGGTTATGGATTTCAGGTCGATTATGGCAATCGTCGACGGTGACGAGGAAAGCCGTAACGTGCTCACGACGGCAATTGAACTCGGCCAACGGTTCGATGCGGTGACGGCGCTGCTGCAGATAACCCCGCCGGCAGTGCAAGGGATTTACCCGGTCCTCGACGCCGCCCCCTCGGAACTGGTGGACAACATCATCAACGACATGGAGCGGTCGATCGACGACCGCCGCAACGTTTTTCTGAACATTTACCGACAAACCGTCGTCGATACCGGACTCCCTGTCGTCGCGCCGGAAAAGCTGTCGGAATCCGTGCACTTCGCCGTTGCCATGGAGGCGGTTGTCGGTCACGAGAACCGTGAAATCGCCACACGCGGCCGGCTATTCGATCTGATCGTCATCGGTGTTCCCGGCGATGAAAGCGGCGGCGTCGACAGCGCCGCGCTGGAAGCCGCGCTACTGGATACCGCGCGGCCTGTGCTGATCACATGCCGCTATCCGCGCCCGGTGATCGGTGGCCACGTCACGGTCGCGTGGGACGGCTCAAGGGAAGCGGCGCAGAGCGTTCGCAACGCCTTGCCGCTGATGCGACATGCCAATAGCGTCGAAGTCATGCATGTGATCGAGGACGGCGACACCAAGTGCGACCCCCTCGACATCGTGCGCTATTTGCACCTGCACGGGATCGCTTCGACACCGCGGACCGCCAAGACAACGCGCGGCGGGGTTGCGGACAGCCTGTTGGATGCCGCGCGCACCAACGGACACGCGCTTCTGGTGATGGGTGCCTACGGGACCGGAGCCGTCGCCGAATATATGTTCGGCGGTGTGACCCGCACCGTCATGTCGAATGCGGACGTCCCGCTTTTGGTGTCGCACTGAAACAAAAGCCGCTTGCGCACGCCGCTCTGGAAAATCCGGCGGGTTTTAACTACACTTACGCGATTGAAGCCGACGGGAAATGGATTCGCGTATGAGCAGCACACCGCAAAAGCGGTCAGCACTGAAACCGGCGCTCCCCCGCGGAGACGCCGGGGAAAACCCGTGCGCTGCCTGTCCGGTCCGGGAACACGCGGTATGCGGAGCATTGACGCCCCCTGAACTGGCGCGCTTCGGCGGCAAGATGAAGCACATCACCCTGCAGACCGGCGATCATCTGCTGGATGAAGGCGAGCCTGAAACGCATATCTTTTCCGTCACCGATGGCTGCCTGAAATGTTACAAGCTGCTGCCCGACGGGCGTCGGCAAATCATCGGCTTTCTGTTCGCGGGAGATTTTCTGGGGCTGGCGCGGGCCTCGACCTCGCCGAGCAGCGTCGAAGCCGTGACCCCGGCGACGCTCTGCCGCATGGAGCGCCGGGAGATGGAAACCATTGCCGCTTCGCTGCCAAATCTCGAGCGGCGTCTGCACGACATGGCGTCGGAGGCCCTGGCCGAGGTGCAGGGACAGCTCCTTTTGCTCGGCCGCAAGACCGCACACGAGCGTGTTGCAACGTTTCTGTTGATGCTGGCCCGACGCGCCGGAGAACGCGGCGCGCCGACCAATCCGGTCGACGTCCCCATGAGCCGTGACGACATCGGCGATTTCCTCGGCCTGACCACGGAAACCGTCAGTCGCACTTTCTCGCGATTGCGCAAGGACGGCCTGATCGGCGGCGATCGCGACCGCAAAATCGAGATTCTCGACGAATCCGGTCTAGGCGAAATCGCCGAAGGATTCTGATCCCTCGGGGTCCGCAAATACTCTCCACATCGCCATTGCACGCTGCGCCGTCAGGCTTATGTCATGCATGGATGATACAAACAGAAATCGTTTAATTCTGACGGGATCCGCCCTCGCATGTTGACCAAATTACTCGGGAACAAACGCATCTGGCTGCGCGCGGTCTGTCTGGCGGCGGCCTTCTCCGTCATCGCGCCCGGCCCCGCCACGACCCAGGTCGCTCTGACGCTGGAGCCGTTACGCAATATGAAATTCGGCACCTTCGCCGCGTCGATCGACGGCGGCGGCACGGTCGTCCTCAGCCCTGATTCCGACACCGTTTCGTACAGCGGCGCGATCACCAACTTCGGCGGCACGGTAAAGCGCGCCCGGTTCAGGATCACCGGCGAGCCGAAAGCATACGTCATCGTCTCGTTGCCGTCCTCGATCACGATCCGTAAGGGAACGTCCAGCAATTACATGACCGTCGACAACTTCACGATGAACCAGACGAACCCGGTGAAGTTGAACAAATCCGGCGTCAAGGTCATCAACATCGGCGCGACGCTGCACATCACCACCGATCAGACGAAAGGCAATTACAACGACGAAAACGATTTCACGTATATCGTGGAGTATCTCTGAACGCGCCAAGCGCGCGTAACGATGTCGTTCAGGGGAGGACGGTCGATCCTTCGGCCAGAAGCTTGCCGCCTTCATCGGAAATCGTCTTGTAGTCGATCTTGAGGCTATTTCCCGAAAGCGTCACCCCGTCCGGCACCCGCAACGTCATTTCGACCGTACGGCTTTCGTTCGGCGTATAGACCGCGAGCCGGAAAATCTGCGACAACACGACATCCTTGCCACCGACATTCAACGTCGCCGTCAAATCACCGTACGAGGACCGGTTGCCGGTCCGGTTCAGCTTAAAGCGGACTTTCGGCAGCGGCTCCTGTTCCGTCGCCGGTACGAACGCGATATCGCTCATCGACATCTGATAATCGACATTGCCATGACGGACGATGATCGGCACGGCGATGCCGAAGACCGGAATCAGGCGTACCGCAGCGCCGGTACCGGTGCTCTCGACACTTTGCCCGGCGGCATCGGGAACCGCGCGCAGCATCATGTGCGAACGATACTCGCCATCCGGCAGATCCTTGGGCTTGCGCAGCAGCAACCGGATCGCTTGCGATGCCCCAGGCTCAAGCGTCACCTGACGTGGCGAATAGCGGAACAGCTTGTCGGCGAATTGCTGGCCTTCGGCCGGTGTCGCGACTTCGGTCATACTGCCGTCTTCGCTCATATGCATATTGATCACGGAAATACGATACGTCGCCGTGCTCGAACCTTTGTTGACCAGCCCCAGTTGCGCCGAGCGGGTCCGGCCCTCAAGCACGACACGGGTCGGAGAGACCACCAGATCCCCCGCGCCTTGCGCCTGCACAGGCTCAACGCTGAAAGACA
>Ga0070727_10004586_pt1 | contig 11735 bp, 11 predicted proteins | sample tdAd472_FD_66722 | JGI IMG/M metagenome (GOLD analysis project Ga0070727, IMG submission 66722) | Marine sediment microbial communities from the Atlantic coast under amendment with organic carbon and nitrate - tdAd47.2 | ecosystem: Environmental > Aquatic > Marine > Coastal > Sediment | place... | reverse complement strand
AGAGCTCATATTGGTAGTCCCAACATTCCTTGTATGGAACGAGGCCTTTGTCTTCAAAATAAACGTTGTGGACACTCAATCTTCAGTCGGTTTTTCCCTTGACCGCTGTATACGGATAAGTCTATCGAGCCGTCTTTTGTTCTCCTGCTGTAGCAGCGATGGGTATAAGTTCATCAGAACATTAACTGACATGATGATGACCCCAAAAAGAACACTGTATTTAATGCCATAATAGGCAGCAAACGGCAATACAAACACAAAACCTATGAGGTGACCGATTTCCGCATAGGTCATTTCCTTCCGTATTTCCAGCAGGTCTGTTTTGCCACTTTGCAGTTTGATCTTCTGGTTAAAGAACTTGAATGGTGTATTCTTCACGATCCACTGAAAGTACTTGATCCCTAAATACCTGTTCACCTTGGTGCTTTCTATGAAGTTGAAGTTAGAAAGCTTGTGGTAGAACTTCATTTTCATGAGCAGACCATTACCAATAAGTCCAACAAGCCACGAAATGAACGATATGGAAATTCCGAACTTGAGATAATCAGCCATTAGCTAAGCTTTGCCAGCTCACCTTTCAAATGGTCAATGACCTTTACCTCAGTAATGTCAACGCTACGTTTCTCACCTAAAAAGAACGAAATCCAATCGCCTAAGTGAATGAGGTAAAGAGCCCGCTGAAGATCTGATGTCCCTTTGGACCATACTTCAATTGTAGTTTTCGTGTACTCCGCAAACGTGCCTTTGTTGATTTCCATCCGCGCTTGAATGTTCTTGAAGTCGGTCTCGTTACGGAAGATGATCACCGCAAGGTCTTCGTTCTTGTCTCTCCAACCAACAAGCTCGTTGTGGTTCATTTCTGGAATAACGTGATGCCAGCAAAGCATCTTGCTGTTCTCATTCACCTGCTGTCGGAAGCGCGTGGCGACACCACCAAATCCATCTGCAGCATAGATCACGGGGATTTTACCGAATAACTTTTCGGTTACCTGCTTGGCTTCTTCTTGAATGGCTTCTTCGTTGTAATCCAACAGCTTAATGGCAGCTTCCAATTCTTTCTCGAATTTCTTGGATATGATGCCGTGTGCATGCAATACATACAACACTTCTGGGAACGAAAGTCCGAAGCTGGCCCGTGGCGGCTGGCCTCCAGGAATTCCAATAAAATCCCAACCGAACTCATCAGCCAATTCCTTCAGTTTACCACCGCTTGAAATGACCACGATCTTGGCTCCTTCCTCATGCGCCAACTTGGCCGCTGAAATGGTTTCTTCTGTGTTTCCTGAGTACGAACATGCCAAGAAAAGCGTGTTGATACTCACGAAGTTGGGAATGAAGTATCCGTTGTTGGTTACAATCGGAACGTGCGCCTCCGTAGCCACAACCTCTGCAGCAATCGTACCGCCAATTCCTGAGCCGCCAAGGCCAGAAATAAGCACGTTCGAGATGTTCGCGTTCCAATCAGACGGCTCGTAAGCGTTGCCAATTACGATGGCATGCGCAATCTGATTTGTGAAGTCCTTGATAAGTTCTTTCATCGTTTAAATGTCTTTGTAAACAATCGGAAGGCGCACAAAACTACCATTTTCGCCTCCTGTCAGAATGTTTATGGTTTCCGGTCGGATGCTTTCCTCTGGAATATCGAAATGATCCTTGTCGGCCACACCAACTGCAATTCGGATTCGGTTGCCCGCCATTATTGTGTAGCTGGTCGGAATCATATTGATGACCGTCTTTTTGAACTCGTTCGGCTGCAATTCGATCATGTCCTTTTCCTTGAACGAGTGCTGAGGGAAACAGCATGAGTAATCGCCATCCTCGCACATTTTAGCGTGGTTGATGTCCAACATTCCTTCCGTGATGTAGCGGCTCGTTCCATCAGGCAGCACTTCTTCCAAGTACACGAATAGGTGGCCTTTGCCAGTGCTTGTACTCACATTCAAGTGAATTTCCGGATGACCTGTGATCTCCACATCCTGTTCCAGAACTGGACCATCGAAAACCTCCATCAGTAGGTCTTGACCTCCACGTGGACCATAGTACGTGTCTTCGTACTTGTAAAGCACCGTGAGGGAATTCCAACGGGTTCCACCGCCTTTTTCACCATAACCGGTTGTGGTGGCGTAATCGCAATTGTAGGTCACGGTCTCTTCCTTGGCTGGTCTTTCGTTCTTGAGTAATTCTGGAGAGAAGAACATTTCGGTCGATTGCACCTCTTTCGGTGGCCACGTGTTTGAAGCCTTCCAAGTCTGCTCGCCCATGGTGAAATAATTGACAGGTGGTTCTGATTCCAAGCCCGTATCGATTCCCTTCACGTACTGGTCCAAGAATCTTAGAATCTCCAATTTGATGTTGAGCTCTTTGGATTTCGTTCCCGTGAAGTTGGTGAAGTATTGCCCCGGACCGTGATCCCATGGACCAACCATCACGCGCTTGGTATTTGAGGTATTCCAATATCCTTTGAAAACAGAGTTCGGAAGCGCACCATCGAACCAACCCGAAATACGGAAGATCGGAACACCACTTGCCTCGACATCCTTCATTCTCGCGTGAATGCTGCAATCGTCAGCCGTCAACTCAGCGCCATAACCGCGGTCTGGTTCATCTCTCGCCTCAATGCGGTAAAGCCCTTCGAAAATATCGTAGTTGTCCTTGTGCTGCGCCATGGCTTCCTGTAGCTGAACGCCCTTCTTATCACCATCAACAGGACTTGGCCATTTCACAAAGGTTTTCACCTTTTTACCAAGCGGAGCCAACTGATTCTGGTCTAATGCATTGGTGGTCAATCGCCACTCTTTTACAAACGGGGTCTGGCGGATGCCACCAGGGAAAACGATGTCGGTATAAAGATCCCAAATATCGCTTCTCGGCACGCATGCTTTCAACGATGGATGCTTGGTGATAAGCGCCAACTCAGCGGTTGTTCCCGTGTAGGAAATTCCTGTTGTGGCTGTCTTTCCATCTGACCACGGTTCTTTGGTGATCCAATCCAGCATTTCGCCCATGTCTTTTACTTCCTGTGGAGAGAATTCCATGTCGCGATGACCGTAGGAAGCTCCCGTTCCGCGCAAGTCAACGATCGCGACAGCATAACCATGCGAGTTGAAGAACTTGACCTCTTCTTCGGAAACGCTGCCGAAAGCAGGGTCTTTGATGCCTCGCCAAAAGGCTTTCAACTGGAACGTTCGCACGTACCGCACGAAGTAAACCACGGTGGGCACCTTCTTGCCTTCTTCCAATTTCTTAGGAAGAAAGACATCAACCGCCAGCTTCACGCCATCGCTCATTGGCACGTACTGCGAGTAATAATCGAATGCCGCTTTGTACTGCGGTTCAGGGCTGTAATGTGTGTCTCCAAGGGTTTTGTCGCCTTCCTTTCCGCCTCCCGCTTGGGCGGGAGAAAAAAGAAAAAGGACAAAAAGAAAAAGGAGTGAAATGGTTCCTCGTCTGAACGGGGTGATACTAGTTGCGGGGTTGTTGTTTTTCATGGAGTGCGAATATACTGCCTATCCTATTTTGAAGCGAGGATGCCTTGGCCTCTGCTGTTATCTTTGCACAAAATTTTACGCATGCACGAACTAAGCGAACAGGAGATTGTCAGACGCGATGCGCTGAAGAAGCTCGAAGACCTTGGCATTGACCCGTATCCCGCGGCCGAATTCCCAGTGAACATTCTTGCTGCTGACCTGAAGAAACGTTTTGAAGGTGGCGAAGAACTGAAAGACGTGGTGCTGGCCGGACGCATGATGAGTTCGCGCATTATGGGAAAAGCTTCGTTTGCTGAGTTGCAGGATGCTTCAGGTCGTGTGCAGGTTTACATTGCGAGAGATGAGATCTGCCCGGGCGATGACAAGACGCTTTACAACGAGGTGTTCAAGAAGTTGCTTGACCGTGGTGATTACATCGGTATTCGTGGCGATGTTTTCAAAACGCAGGTTGGTGAGACTTCCATTATGGTGAAGGAATTGACCGTGCTTGCCAAGTCGGTAAAGCCATTGCCTGTGGTGAAAACCGATGCAGAAGGAAAGGTGCATGATGCGGTAAGCGATGCGGAGTTCCGTTATCGTCAGCGATACGTTGATCTTGTGGTGAACCCGAAGACCAAAGAGGTTTTCAAGAAGCGCACGAAGCTTTACAGCGTGTTCCGTGATTACTTCAACGAGCACGATATTCTGGAGGTGGAAACGCCAATCCTACAGGCCATTCCTGGTGGTGCTGCGGCAAGGCCGTTCATCACACATCACAATGCGCTGAACATTCCACTTTATCTGCGTATTGCGAATGAGCTTTATCTGAAAAGATTGATCGTTGGCGGTTTCGATGGTGTTTATGAGTTCGCTAAGGATTTCCGCAACGAAGGCATGGACCGCACGCACAATCCTGAGTTCACGGTGATGGAGATCTACGTGGCCTACAAGGATTACAATTGGATGATGGACTTTACCGAGAAGCTTCTTGAAAAGGCATGTATCGCCTTGAACGGCACCACCGAGATCAAGTACGGAGATAAGGAGGTGAGCTTCAAAGCGCCTTATCCGCGTGTGCCAATGTTGGATGCCATTAAGCAGCACACGGGCGTTGACATCACTGGAATGGGCGAGGACGAACTGCGCCAAGTGTGCAAAGACCTTGGTGTGGAGGCTGACCCAAGCATGGGCAAAGGCAAGCTCATTGATGAAATATTCGGGGAGAAGTGCGAGGGTAATTACATCCAACCGACCTTCATCACGGATTATCCCGTGGAGATGTCGCCACTCACCAAAAAGCACCGCAGCAAAAAAGGGTTGGTGGAGCGTTTTGAGCTGATGATCTGCGGAAAGGAGATTGCCAATGCTTACTCTGAGCTGAATGATCCGCTGGAGCAGCGCGAACGTTTTGAGGAGCAGATGCGCTTGGCCGACCGCGGGGACGATGAGGCCATGATGATCGATCAGGATTTCTTGCGCGCTTTGGAATACGGCATGCCGCCAACTTCAGGTATGGGTATTGGTATGGACCGTTTGGCCATGATGCTCACCGATCAGCATTCTATTCAGGATATTCTGTTCTTCCCGCAAATGCGACCTGAGAAAAAGGCCGAGAAGAAAGTCGAGCTCAACGAGAACGAGAAGCTGGTGTTCGGCATCCTTTCTAAGAACTCACCCATGGACCTGAACGACCTGAAAGAGCAATCTGCCCTCAGCAACAAGCAGTGGGATAAGAGCATCAAGGGCCTTACAAAGGCCGGAGTTGCCAAGGTGAGCAAGACAGACGCTGGGTTGACTGTAGAAGCGGTTTCGTAACCCGTTACATGCTTGTTTCTGCTGAAAATGGCCTGTTGTCGCGTTCACAGAAGATTGTAAATCTATGGATTCGGTGATATCTGAATGTTCAGTCCGAATCAAAACCATGGCCTCTTAACCACCTGTATTTCAAGGTTATATTTATTCTTAAGTATGATTGAAATCTTAAACTTAAGAGTTAATATAAACCACAGGATAAGTGCTATCTGTAATGTATGAGCTTCAAAAAACTACAGCATTATTTACTTCTGGGGGCGTAGATTATTGAATTTCTACAGAATGCGGCCTATCTTTAACACAGCATGCCACATCTCTACCGCCCCGAATCAGATAAACAGCGCCTTCATGCACTTACTGAGGCCAAGAACAAGTATGACGCAACGTTGGCCCCTCAACGTGCTTTTGGTATACCCACTTACCTGCGGCTAGAGACCTTTCTGCCCATCTACAAGGATAAGCTGCAGCAGCGCGGATCGGCCCTGAGCCAACAGGCACGGAGTGTTGCCACCATCAGCCCCAAACGCAGAATGTTGCGGCTGTACATTGGGCATTACATCATTGGGCTCGACAATGCCATACTGCGCCAAGAGCTGCCCGCCTCAGACCGCGCCTATTATCAGTTGCCCACAGGTAGCCGCGCACTGCCCAAACTCACCACAGATGATGACCTTCTGCTATGGGCCAAGCGTGTGGTAGATGGCGAGAATGCACGCGTTGCCGCAGACGGGGTGCCGCTTACCAACCCCACTGCCATTCAGGTAAGTGACCATCTTGTGGCCTTCAGACCCTTGGTGGAAGACCTTACTACTAGAAAAACAGCTTACGATGATGCCCAAGAGGCCGTGGCCGCGCTTTGGCCAGAGGCCGATGAACTGCTCAAAGACATCTGGGACGAGGTGCTGTTCCATTTCCGGAAAGACGACCCGCCTAGCTTGCGCAGAAAAGCCCGAGAGTGGGGGTTGGTTTACAAGGAGACCAAGAAGAAAGCATTAGAAGAGGGCGATACCGACCAATAGCACGCCAGCAGGTGGTTTTAGTGCTCGAAGGTGCGATGAATAAACCCGATCACGCCCTCCATGAAAACCTCTTGGTCATCCCAAAAGCACATGTGGCTGCCGTTGGGGCAATGAAGGCTTTCACCATTCTGAACCAGTGTGGCCATTTCCTTCATTTCATCTGGGTTCATGCTATCGTATTCTGCCCCCACCATCAGCGTTGGAACAGAGATTTTGCCTAGCCTATCCCAAACGCTCCAATCTTTAAGAATACCGCCTGGTACGAACTCGCTTGGCCCTTGCATATAGGTATAAACATCCATGTTAAAGTGGGAGAAACTGCGCGCAACCGGCTCTGGGAAAGGGTAAATGCGACAGATGTGCTTAGCGTAGAATTCCTTTTCCACCAGTTCGAGATAAACAGGGTTTGAGTAGTCGCCAGCATCCTCATACATCTTCAGCGTATCCACCAAACTTGGTCGAAGCTGCTCCCGCAATTTGTTGTTGTAAGCCGCATACTTATGGAAATCGGCCGTCATGTTACACACGATGAGGCCTTTCATGTGCTGCTGATATTTGAGCGCGTATTCCATCGCCAGAATACCGCCCCAACTCTGCCCAAGCAGGATAAAGTTGTCCTTGTTCAGGCCCAGCGCTTGCCGCACCTGTTCCACTTCTTCCACAAATCGTGGTATGTTGTAAAGATTGGTATCTGTTGGTTGATCGGAGTAGTAAGAGCCGAGTTGATCGTATTCGTAAAACTCAATGTTCGCCTGCGGGAAAAAGCTCTGGAAGCATTCTAAATACTCGTGTGTTCCAGCGGGGCCGCCATGCAGAATCAGCACCTTCATTGGGCTGTTGCCGTAGCGTTTCGTCCAAACTTTGTAGCCTTCTTTCAGGTCGATCATCTGCACACCGCCAGATTGGTAATCGCCAGGGGTTTTGACGTTGTTGTAGTTGCAGCTTGCAGCTGGTTCTGAAACCTTTGTCTGTTGTGGTTGTGAACAGCTGAAAAGGCCAATTAAAGCCACTACCGCTAGGGGTTTTATGGTTTTTGTCATGGTGTGATTATGATGGTTTGCGAGGTGCGCGATTTCTTGTCTAAAATGAGGTTCAAAGAATAAATTCCCGGTGCTATTTCATTTGTTAAGGTGATAGATTCGGCACTCCCCGTTTTCTGAACAACTATCTTTCCCAGCATGTCCACAATGGAAAGTTTGAATTCAGCTCTTTCTCCAAACCTTAATTCAAATGAACCTGAAGAAGGGTTGGGGTAAACCAAAACGTCTGGTTTTTCGAACTCTGTTACACCGACAGTTAAAGCTGAGAGAGAAGTTATAAATCCGTCAGTCGCTCCTGCCGAAGTAAGATTGTCAATCCCAGTACTCGTGTTGAAATCAGTTGTTTCCTCAAAAGAACCAGAAACGTGAATCTGGTTATTGGCGTCAACAACCATGGTCTTTGCAATTTGGTCTCCCGTACCAGCTACGTGATCCGTCCAAAGAAAATCTCCATTAGAAGTGATGCTGGTTATAAAAATGTCTGCACCATCTGCTGATGTTAATAAGACTGAAACATTCTCGTTTGGGTCAAAATCGGACGTGCCATAAAAATGGCCTGCGATGACTAGGTTTTCCGATGGGTCTAGTTCTACGCACTCCGCATAATCGAAATCAAAGCCTCCAAATTTCCGCATCCATTGAAAGCTGCCGGAACCATTCAGTTTAACAGCAAAGGCATCCGATTCTCCTTCTGCAACGACCTGAAGCACGCCTGAGCCTGGAAGAAAGTCTGCTAAAAACCTGAAATAGCCCACGCCATAAACATTTCCAGTAGCGTCAATGGCTATATCAAAACCAGAATCGGCCTGAGACCCTCCAAATTCTCGAGCCCAGAATAATGCTCCTGATGAGTTTAGCTTTCCAATTACAGCATCTGTGCTGCCGGCTGAAGTAAGGTTAAGTGTTGAGCCTGGAGAGAAGCTTGCGGTGGCAGAGAAATGACCAGCGAAGTAGACATTATTGTCTGCGTCAACCTCCAATTTCCGAACCGTGTCACTACCAGAACCCCCGAATCTTTTTACGTACGAAAAGTCGCCATCTGTAGTTAGTCTCAAGAAATAAACATCGACACTTGAGCCAGTGGCCGTCAAATTCTGAGTGCCTGATCCTGGGTCAAAATCAACGGTTGATTGAAACCCTCCAGCTACAACAATATTGTCGTTGCCGTCAACAACAACGGCATCCGCATCATCGGAACTCAAGCCTCCAAATCGCTCTGCCCAAAGAAAATTGCCGTCTTCATCGAGTTTGAGAACGAACGCATCTCCACTACCAGCGCTTGTCAATTCTGCCGTAGAAGCACTTGGGTCAAAGTCCACGGTATTACGAAACGAACCAACAACCACCACATTTCCATCAGAATCCACATCAATTCCATTACCAGTTTCGGACGATGTGCTTCCGATCGCATGTGCCCAGATTAACTGTCCGGTGGGGTTTAGTTTACACACAAAGGCATCAAAACCACCGGCAGAAGTAAGCTCGTAAACATTGGTGCCAGGGTCAAAATCACACGTTCCAATTATGTAGCCTGTGAGTAGAAAATTTCCGTTTCCATCAACAGCCATATCGGCCACTTCCATTTCTTGTGATCCCGCAAATTGATTGGCCCAATTAAGTTGTAGGTTCTGAGATTGACCTGTGATCTGGCTAAACAACAAAGCCAGCAGTAAAAAATAACGCATAGGGTTGAATTTTGCCCTAAGATACGTGCTTCGCGATTTCTGAAACGGATATGGAGTTATGTGAACTGTCGTGAATCACAACGCCATCTTTTAGAAGAATGGCCTGTGGCGATTCGTGATGAACACCTAATTCCGATGCCACTGCATTGGACACGTGGCGGTACGAAAGCAAATCGAGATACCACGGCTCAACGTTTTCCAAATTCCATTCGCGTTCCAAGCGATCTTTGGCCATGGAGCTGATGGAGCACCGCGTACTGTGCTTAAATATCAGTTGTGGTTTTTCGTGAGAAAGCGCTACGATTTCCGCGATCTGTTTTTCCTCGGTCAGGTTTTTCCAAGGAATATTGGATTTACCTCCGCTAAATATGTCTTTCCAACTCATTTCTTCTTACAGATCATTAGTGAATGATAATACCCAACCGTTTCCACGATCTTTTCCACTTCCAAACCAACCTCTTCCACGTATTGTTTCATGCGGGCCGAGTCGTACATCTTGCTGTTTCCATTGGCCATGGAGGTGAAGTAGAGTGATGTTCCGTGCAGACAATAAGTCGCGGTCATGCTGTCCTGCATATCCCAAAAGGTTTCGAGGATGAAAACACGGCCATTATCGTTCAGCGCATCTTTAGCGTGTCTCAGAATGTGCTTGATCTGATCGGGAGAAAAGCAATCCAAGAACTGGCTCATCCAAACGGCATCTTGATTTTTGGGCAGCTCGTACTCCTCATCCAACACATTCTGTTCATGTGTTGAAATTCTGTGTTCCAATCCAGCCTCTTTGATGCGTGGGTTTGCCAATCCGGTCTGGCTTGGAAGATCCACAATGGTCATATGCACATCCGGGTCATTTTGCACACATAGGAACGACCACTTTCCTGTGTTTCCGCCAATATCCAACATGGATTTCGGTTTGAACTTGAAAACCTCTTCCCGTGCCTGCGGAAACGCTTGGTCGGAATAATGATGATCGAAGTTGAACCAACTGTCTTTTTCGCGCTTCGGAAGCTGAGAAAGTCCGTGGTAAATGGTCGGCCAATCACCCAGTTCCTTCAAACCAGCAGGTTTTTCTTCTCGAATGGCTTCTTCCAGTCGAAAAGTGCCTGGGTAGCAGATGTCCTGAATGAAATCCGTGTTGGCAATGGTCTGTTTATCGCGCAGCCAGAACGAACCCGTTTTGCCCAGTTTGTATTTGTACGGTTCCACGAGTTTGACCAAGTTGAGGCTCAAACCTGCTTCAAGCAATGTCTCAACTCCATACTGTGAAATGCCCGTTTTCTTGGCCAATTCTTCTGACGTGATGCCTTTCCTTCCTGCATCAACAATGGCCAGCAGAATTCCTGTTCTGTTCAGCGCAACTGCCGCCTGAAACATCATTGGATAAAAAGAGAGCCGCTCCGCTGCCTCTTTCGCTTCTGTCAATGAAATATCGTCTTCTTGAAATGCTTTGTACATCTGTCTTTCTTTTCTCACAAAGACCTTCAAGGTTTTCAAAACCTTGAAGGTCTGATTAATCTATCCAATCGGTAAAATACTCCTGCGGTTTTCTACGTGTCTTGCGCGGCCATCCGTCTTTCGGGTAACCGAGGTAAAGAAAGCCGAGGAACCTGTCCTTCTCTCCCAACTGCATGAAATCCTTTGTTTCGGGCCAATACGTAACGCCTCCACTCGCCCAAAAAGAACCAATTCCGTGCGCAGCAGCCACCAACATCATATTCTGAACCGCCATTGAAACAGAGGCAATTTCCTCTACTTCCGGATCGCGTTCGGCTTCATCGCGCTTCATACAGATGCCGATAATAGCCGAAGTCATCAATGGCCGATCGCGTAGTTTGCCGTATTTCTCCTGATCGAAGCTGTCGGCCTTTACTTCCTTATAGAGTTCCGATTGGAAATCAGACAACTTCTTCAACCCTTCACCCATGAACACCTTGAAATGCCACGGCTGTGTGTACCGATGTGTGGGTGCCCACTTGGCGGCATCAAGCAATTCCATCACAATTTCCTTGTGCACTTTACGTGTTGAATAGTTCTCAGGAATGATGGTCCTCCGATCTTCAATTACCGCCTTTATCTCGCTCAGATTGTATCGCATGCATGGTCGTTTTTAAAGCTGAACAAATCTATTTAGAATGAGTTTAGATAAACGATAACTTTGTGGGTCTAAATCAAAAATTACGGACATGTATCCACCAGAAATAGTAATGCCAATGAAGCAGGACATCACCTCAGCCGGGGTTGATGAGTTGCTTACACTAGAAGATGTAGATAACGCCATCAAGGCCGAAGGAACCACGTTGGTTTTCATCAATTCGGTTTGCGGTTGTGCCGCAGGAAACGCGCGCCCAGCTGTGAAAATGGCTTTGCAGAATGCGAAAACGCCCACGCGCTCAACTACGGTTTTTGCGGGCTTTGATAAAGATGCAGTTGCACAGGCTCGTCAGCACATGGCGCCTTACCCGCCAAGCAGCCCAAGTATTGCGCTTTTCAAAGACGGCAACCTGGTTCATTTCATTGAGCGTCACCACATTGAAGGTCGCCCAGCAGAGATGATTGCGGAGAATCTGAAAGGTGCTTTTGACGAGTTTTGTTGAAATAGCAATTAGGTATTAGCCGTTAGCTTTTAGCTGATTGGCGAAATGAAAAAGGCGCTTCCATTTGGAAGCGCCTTTTTGCTACATGCTAATTTCTATTCTCTAAAACACTACTCCG
>Ga0070727_10004585_pt1 | contig 11737 bp, 11 predicted proteins | sample tdAd472_FD_66722 | JGI IMG/M metagenome (GOLD analysis project Ga0070727, IMG submission 66722) | Marine sediment microbial communities from the Atlantic coast under amendment with organic carbon and nitrate - tdAd47.2 | ecosystem: Environmental > Aquatic > Marine > Coastal > Sediment | place... | reverse complement strand
GGCGTCGGGGTCGTTGCCCAGAGGTGCGCTGCCCACGAAGTCCACCGACTCGGGGGAGAAGCCGGCGGCCCTGGTCTCCTCGGTGAGCACGGTGATCAACTCTTGCACCAGCCCACCCGGAGGCGGCGCGAGTTGGACGTCCCACACCTTCCGCTCGCGGTGCAGCGGTCGAAGGCGCTCGGCCATCGCGCGTTCGCCCTCCAGGGTCGACTCCAGCTCTGCCAGGGTCTCGCCCTGTTCGCGCCAAGCCTGGACGACCGGAGCAGCCACGTATTTGCCGAGCCCGGCGATCCCCAGCACACCGGCGGTGATCAGAGCCAACCGACGTTCACGGGGGCTCATGGCGATCCTCCTGGATTCAGCGTAGCTCGTGCAGAGAAGGTCACACCGCGTAAACCTTTTTCCTTCGGCTCTCGGATCCCCTCTGGGGTCACGCGCCGCACGCGGGGGTGCTGCTCGAGACGGTTGACGAAGGCCGCCACCGTAGCGAAGTCCTTCGCCATCCCGGTCAGCAGCAGCTCACCTTCGTCCTTCCAGCGCACGCGGGTCAAGTAGGCGGCGTCCTCGGGCAAGGTCTCGGCGAGGAGCAGGAGGACCTCGAGCTCGCGCCCGCGGCGCTCGGACCAGGCCTTGGCGGTGCGGATCTCGGCGGCCAGGCTCTTGGCCCGCTCCACGGCAGGAGCCAGCGCCTCGCGCTCGGTCTCCAATTCCGCGATCCGCGCGCGGCCGGCGGCGAACTGGCGCTCGACCAGCAGGCCGCAGAGGAGCAGGATCACCGCAACCGCTACGCCGAGCGCGCTCCAGCGGATCTTCTGCTCGCGCTTGGCGCGCTGCACGACGTTCCCGCGCAGGTCGAGCTCGGGCCGGTGGCGGAAGCTCGGGTCGGCCCCGGCCACGGCCAGGAGCACCGCGGGGTCAGCCCCCTCCGGGACCTCCACCGCGTCGCCGAGCTGGCGCAGGGCCCCCAGCCGGGCGGGGTCGGTCTCGAACAGCACCAACGATTCGGGCTGGCTGGGCAGCGCGCCCAGCCCGCGGCGCACTGCGCCGATCACGGCGGTCGGGTTGGACGAGTGCAACCGCACGCCCCGCGACGCGACCAGCTCGCCCTTTTCGTCGATCAGCGCCAGGTCGATCTCGTGGGCGTCGCCGCGCAGGATCACCGCCGGCCCGTTGGCGTTGGCCGCGCGAGCCGCGTGCGCCAGCGCCTCCCCGGGGAGCACCCCCCGGCCGGGCTTGAGCCCGGCCGCCAGCACGAGCTCGAGGATGGGCACCAGGTCGACGTGCCGCACCGCGGTCAGCCGCATCGGCAGGCCCTCGGGCTCTTCGGGGCCCACGTCCCACACCACCGTCAGCTCGTCCGCCGGGAGCGCGAAGGCGCGCTGGGACTGGAACCGAGCCAACGAAGGCAGCTCCGAGTCCGGCGCGACGGGCACGTACACCCGCCGCTCGAGCACGACGCGGGGATCCAGCACCGCGTGCACGGGCCCCTTGGCGCCCAGCGCCTGGGCCAACTCCTTGAGCGCGGCGACCTCGGCCTCGCGGCGGGCCTCCGCTTCGAGGTGCGGGTCGAGGGCGACGCTCTGGGAGCGTGGCCCGTCGCCGTTGTCCCACACCACGAGCCGCAGCGCGTGGGGAGCGATGTCGATGGCGCATGCGCGGCTCATGGGAGCTCCTCCCCTCGCTCACCAGGGAGCGGGAAGCCCAGGGGGGTCAGGTCGTGCCAAAGCAGGATCCGCGCTGGGCCAAAGCTACGGTCGATCAGAACCTCGACGCGCATGAAGCGCGCCGGGCGATCGTCGAGCTGGGCCAGGGCGTTCACGGTGAACTGTTCGCTGCGGGTGGTGACCAGGTCGGCCACGATCTGCAGCTTCTGCATCGGGAGCACCCCCGCCAGCCAGCCCGGCGAGGAGAGGTCCTGGGAGAAGTCGAGGCGCGCGGTGAGGATCGCCTCCACGTCCTCATCCTCCAGCCCAGGGATCCCCAACAGCACCTCGCGCGGCGCGGTGTTCACGTTGATTCGCCCAACGAGGATCTCGGTGTCGCTGAGGGTGATCTCGTCGAGGATCAGCATCGCGTCCTCGGGGGAGGTCCCCGGTACGAGCAACTGCCCCAGGCTCTGCACAGGCTGCCCGACGCGGTTGGCGAGGGACTCGCGCACGGCTGGGGAGACCCCGTTCAACCGCTCCCGGACCTCGTCCGCGCTCGCCTGCTCCCAGATCAAGCGCTCGCGCTCGTCCACCGTCCGGTTCAGCTCGCGCGAGAACACCGTCAGGTAGTCGACGAGCCCACGGTCGAGGATGCCGTCTGCGTCGTCGGGGGGGAAGGACCCGTCGCCGTCGTCCTCCCCGGGGTCGAGCAACCCGTTGCGGTTGCGGTCTTCCCCGTAGAGCACGGACTCGTCGATCCAGCGTACCCGGAGCAGCTCCTCCAGCGACTCTATGCTCCCGTTCTTGGCCTGGTAGGGGGGAACGAGGCTGAGGTAGTAGTCGCTCTCGGCGCCGCCGTCGAGGGGGTCGTCGTCGTCGTCCCGCCAATCGATGATCGCCGCCGCGGCCTCGGTGGTCATCCCGGGGAGGATCTCGAGTTGCTGCTGGGTCGCGATGTTGATGTTCAGCTTCCCGTTCTCGTCGCGCAGGCCGTAGCGCAGCTCGCGCCCGTCCCCCGGGTCGGGCTCGGTGCAGAGCAGCCACACCCGACCCTCGTCGAAGGCATACCCGGCGAAGCGGGCCTCGTCGTCACGCCAGGCGTCGCCGAGGGTGTCACCGAGCAGCTGATCCTGGCGGACCTCCGCCAGCGCCAGCTCGATGGCCGAGTCGGTCATCGCGCGCAGCCGCAGCGCGTCGACCCGCGCCTGAGACGCGCTGAGCTCGACCCGGGTCCGTAGCCCGAGGGAGAGCGCGAGGCTGACGAGGGCCACGAGGAGCATCAGCACCAGGACCAACACCGAGCCGCGTTCTCGTTGGTCGACGATCATTGCGTCGCCTCCCGCAGGTCGGTCGACCCGCGCGAGCAGGGCGGACTGAGGGTCAGGGTCTGCTCCCGCACGCCAGCGTCGGTGCGCACCCACACCGTCAGCCGCACCGCAGCGGGGAGGGTGGTGGTCGTCGAGCTGTCGTAGGTCTCAGCCCAGTCTTGCCCGTCGAAGTAGGTGGCCTCGAAGGCGACCGCGTCTGGTGCGAGGACCTCGAGGGGCTCCGGATCGCTGAGGGGCGCGGGGTCGCGCACACGCAGCGCCTCCCGCACCAGGCCCTCCTCGACGGTGGCCGGGTCGTCGTCGATGTAATAGATCACCTGCAACAGCGCCCCCTCGCCCAGGGGGGTCTCGAGGCCGAAGCTGCGCGCGGCCTCCTTGACCGCGAGGGTCAGCCGCGCGCGCGAGCCGAGGTCGACGCTGGCGGGGTCCACGTCGCCCAGGTCGCGGGCTGACATCAGCTCGGAGCCGGCCTGCGCCTCTTCCCCCACGAGCCCCGAGGCGTAGGTCGCCCCCGGGGGGACCAGGGCGCTGAAGTCCGCGCGGAGGTGGGTCGAGAGCGCGCGCACCTGGGCGCGCAGCGCGCCGCGCCCGCTGATCCGCTCGTCGGCCTGCAAGCTGACGAACACCAGCTGCGCCACCGCGACGCCGATCACCGCGGTGATCATGGCCGCGAGCAGCACCTCCAGCAGTGTGAATCCTCGCGGGGTCATCGCAGCGTACCCCCGGCGATCGGGTCCTGGAAATAGCTGCGCTGGAGCTCGAGGGAGGCCGGGCCGGTGCTCGAGGTCCAGAGCGCAGCGCAGCGGGCCTCCACCAGACCCTCGATCTCACCCGGGTCGACCTCCACCGACCAGCTGATCTCGGGGTAGCCGACGTCTTCGAAGGTCCCGCTCGCGCTCGCGAGAGTCAGCTCGCCCGAGCTGAGCTGGGCGAGCAGCCCCTCGAGCAGGTCCGCGGCGAGCTCGCGCTCAGCGGCGCGGCCGTCGGTCAGCAGGCACTGCGAGATCGCGCCCGAGACGACGACGATCCCCGCGGTGCAGAGCACCAACGCCACCAGGACCTCGATCAACGTCAGCCCGCGCGTCATTCCGCGACCACCCTCGCCGTGCCCAACACCGGGTCGAGCTCGATCTGAGTCACGAGGTCCTTGCAGCTGAAGGTGAACCGTGCCCCCTGCGAGCCGCCGCTGGGGTGGAACTCGATCCACACCCCCTCGTCGCCCGGCTCGAGCAGCTCGCCGTCGATCTCGAGCTCGCTCAGGCTCACGCCCTCGACATAGGGTTCAGCCCACACGGGTGCCCCCTCGCGCACGGGCTCCAGCTCGGGCTCGTCCCCCTCGGCCTCGGCCAGGGGATCGCGGGCGCGCACGAGCCGCAGCTGATCTTCCTCGACCCGCAGCACCACCGCGCGCCCCTCGCTCGTCGCCCAGGCCCGCGCCTTGCGCGAGAGCGCGAGGGTCGTCTGGACCTGGCGGTCGAGCCGTCCAGCCGCACGGCTCCCCACCACGCTCGGCAAGGCGAAGCCGAGGAGGATCGAGAGCAGCGCCATCACGACGAGCAACTCGAGCAGGGTGTAGTGCCGGGAGCAGCGCATGGGTTACCAGTTGGTGATGTCGTCCTCGGTCCCGTCGCGGCCGTCGGGCCCCATGGACGAGAGGTCGTAGCTGCTGGGGTTGTTTTGCCCGGGGGCGCGGTAGGAGTATTCGTTGCCCCACGGATCGAGGGGGACCTCGCTCTTGAGGTAGGGGCCCGACCACTTCTTCGGCTCGGGGGCGGCCGTGGGCTTGGTGCGCAGCGCCTCGAGCCCCTGGTTGGTCGTGGGGTAGCTCCCGTTGTCGACCTCGTAGGTGTCGAGGGCCGTGCCGAACAGGCTCTTGATCTGGGTCTCGGCAGCGCCCTTACGGGCCTCTTCGCTGCGCCCGACGAAGCTCGGGATCACGAGGGCCGCGAGCACGGCGATGATCACCATCACCAGCAGGAGCTCGATCAGGGTGAAGCCGCGCCAGCTTCGGCGGAGCGCGGTGCGGGACGTCATGGGGATACCTCGCATGGGATTCAGTGGACCAGGGTGTTGAGGGTGAAGACGGGCAGCAGCGCGGCGAGCACCACGAAGAACACGACGCCGGCGACGCTTACGATCAGCAGCGGCTCGAAGGCGGAGACGAAGGCGGTCAGCGCGCGGTCGACCTCGACCTCGGAGCGCTGACCGACGCGCTCGAGCACCTCGGCCAGGGTCCCTGACTGTTGCCCCACCCCCACGACCTCGACGGTCTGGGGAGGGATCAGCCGGGTCTCGGCCAGGGCGGGGGCGACCTCGGTCCCCCCGCGCACGCGCTCGACGACCGGGAGCAGCCCACGGGTGAACACGTGGTTGCCCGCTGCCTCGGCGGCGATCTCCAGCGCCGCGAGCACGTCCACGCCGCAGGCGAGCAGGGTCCCGAGGGTCTGGCTGTAGCGGGCGAGGGCGGCCTGGGCGACGACGCCGCGCACCCCCGGGATCCGCAGCAAGACCTGGTCTCGCGTGATCTGGCCTTCCTCCGTTTCCAGCGCGCGGCGAATCCAGAACCCGGCGGCGACCAGCAGCAGCAGGATCAGCCAACCGCCACTCTGCAGGGCGTCGGAGATCCAGAGCAGCATCCGCGTTGGCAGCGGCAGCTGCCCGCCGAGGTCCGCGTAGATCGAGGCGAAGCGCGGGACGACCCAGGCGAGGAGGAACGCCACCGCGGCGGTGCTCAGCACGCCCAGGATCGCGGGGTAGGCGAGCGCCGAGCGCAGCTTGCGGGTAAGCGCGTGCTCGCGCTCGGCGAAGTCGGCCACGCGGCGCAGCGCCTTGCCGAGGAAGCCGCCGGCCTCGCCAGCGCGAACGAGGGCCGTGGCGGTGCTACCGAACAGCTCGGGACGCCGCTCGAGGGCCTCGGCCAGCGACTGGCCCTGGGCGATGTCGCGCCGCAGCTCACCCAGCAGCACACGCGCCCGATCCTCGTCGGCGTTCGTCCGCTGACCGCCCCAAGAGACGTCCTCCGCCTCCGGGGGACGCACGAGGGAGTCGAGGGCCTGCAGCAGCGGGACCCCCGACTCGGTGAGGTCTGCCAGCTGACGCGCGAAGCGCGCGGCGGTCTCGGCTCCGATCCGCGCGCGGCTGCGGCGGGTGACCGCCTCCACCGACTCCAGCTTGACCGGAAACAGCCCCTCGCGGTCGAGGGCCGCGAGGGCGGCCTGCTCGCTCTCGGCGGGCACACTGCCCTCGACGATCGTCCCGTCGAGGCGGCGCGCGTTGTAGCGGTAGGTGCCCATGCGTCAGCCCGCCCGCGTGACCCGCACGACTTCGGCGGGAGTGGTGACGCCCTGAGAGAGCAAGCGCACACCGTCTTCGCGCAGGCTGGCGCAGCCCTCCTTGCGCACCTGGGCGCGGAGGGTGACCGCCGAGGCGTTGTCGCTGGCCAGCTCGCGCAGCGCGTCGCTGACCGGGACGAGCTCGAAGATCCCAGCCCGGCCGCGGTAGCCGGTCTCGAAGCACTCGTGACAGCCCGCGCCGTGCTTGATCGGCGTGTCCGGGGCGACCTGGAGCTCGGCGAGCAGCTGCTCGAGGCCGTGCTCGTCGGGGTGGGGCTCGCGGCACTCTGGGCAGATTCGACGCACCAGCCGCTGGGCCATCAGCCCCTCGACGGTGGCGGCGACGAGGTAGGGTTCGACCCCCATGTCGATCAGGCGCGGGAGCGCGCCCGCGGCGTCGTTGGTGTGCAACGTCGAGAGCACGAGGTGCCCAGTGAGCGACGCCTGGACCGCGATCTGCGCGGTCTCGGCGTCGCGGATCTCGCCGATCATGACCACGTCCGGATCGTGGCGCAGGATGTGCCGCAGCCCGCGGGAGAAGGTCAGCCCGATCTTGGAGTGCACCTGGATCTGGCTGACCCCCGAGAGCCGGTACTCCACCGGGTCCTCGACGGTGATGATCTTGAGCGCCTCGCGGTCGAGCTCCATCAACCCGCCGTAGAGGGTGGTCGACTTGCCGCTGCCGGTCGGGCCCGTCACGAGCACGATCCCGTGAGGCATGGAGAGGAAGCCCGCGAGGGTCTTGGCGTGGTCAGCGGACATGCCCAGCTGCGCAAGGTTCCGCGCCCCCTGGGTGCCCTGGTCGAGGATACGCAGCGCGAGCCCCTCGCCGAAGAGCGTCGGCAACACGCTCACACGGACGTCCAGCTCGCGCCCGTTGCGACCGAGGCGGATCCGCCCGTCCTGGGGGAGTCGCCGCTCGGCGATGTCCATCTTAGCCATGATCTTGAGCCGGCTGACGATCGCGGCCTGAAAGCGCTTGAGCTCCCGGGGCAGCCGGGCGGGCTGCATCACCCCGTCGATGCGGTAGCGCACGCGCAGCTCGCGCTCGGTGGGCTCGACGTGGACGTCCGAGGCGCGCGCCTCGACGGCGTCCCAGAGCAGCTTGTTGACGAACTGCACCAGCGCGGCGTCGTCGTGCTCTTCGTCGACCTCACCCTTGGTGACCGCGGCCTCGGCCGCCGCGCCTTCGACCGCCGCGCGGTCCAGGGCGTCGGCGCCGACGCCGTAGAGCCGACGGATCGCGCCCTCGACCTCGTCGGTCGGCGCGAGGCACGCCTCAACGGCTTCGCCGCAGATGATCCGCAGCTCGTCGAGCTCGTCGAGGCGAAAGGGATCGCAGGTGGCGACCGTCAACCCGTGAGGCCCGCGTTGATAGGGCAGCAGGCGCCCAGCGAACACCAGCCGGGTGGGGATCCTCGCCAGCAGGTCGGGGTCGGGCTCGAAGGCCTCGCCCAGGCTCACCAGCTCGAGGCCGGTGTATTCCGCCAGGGCCGCGGCCAGCGACTGGGGCTGGACGCTCCCCAGCCGGAGCAGGGCCTGGTCGAGGCGTTCGTCGGACAGGCGCGCGGACTCAGCGACCTTCAACCCTGAAGGATCGATGGCCCCTTGCCGCACCAACACGTCTCCCAAACTCTCGGCCATTGTGGTTCCTGTGTGATCCCTCCGGCTACGTCGCGACCCCCGTCGCCCGGGAGCGCGGGGGTCGCGTGCAGCCCGTGAGGCTCGAAGGTTGACTAATCGAGCACGTTCAGGCCGACCAGCTTGACCTCCTGCTCGAGGGTCAGCACCTCGCGCAGCTGGTCCATGGAGGCCTTGACCTGATCCTTGTCCGCCTCGCGAGCGGCGCGGAACTCGGCGAGCAGCGCGTTCAGGGCGTCGCCGTCCGAGGTCTCGCGGGCCTTCTTGAGGAAGTCCTGGCGACGGGTCTGCTGCTCACGCTGCAGGAGCTCCCGGGTGTCGAGCACGGTGTCCAGGCGGGGCAGCACGACCGCGGCCTCTTCCTCGCTCAACGCGAGAGCCTTGACGGCCTCCTCGCGCAGGCGAGCCTTGTTCTGGCCACCGCCGCGGCCGCCGCGCTGTCCGCGAGCGCCACGACCAAAGCGCTCACGACCGCGCTGCATCAGCTCCTTGGCCTTCTCCTGCTGCTCCTCGGTGAGGAAGCTCTTGAGGCCGTCCTGCATCTTGGTGCGGAAGCCCTGCATCATTTCGCGGGCGCCCTCCATGTCCCCGTTTTGGAACATCTCGCGCAGCTTCTGACCCTGCTCCTGCATCTCGGCGTTGAGCGCCTCGAGCTGAGCGACCTGCTCCTCGCTGAGACCCAGCTCCTCCTTGAAGCGCTCGACGGGCAGCTGCATCCCACGACGGCCCATGCCACGGCGACCACGACGACGGCCTTCGCCGTTGTCCTCGTCCTGGCCGTCGGCCTGGGGAGTGGGCTTGTCGCCTTCCGGGGTGCCCTCTTGGGCGAAGGCCAGGGGGGTCAGCACGAGGGTCAGCGCCAACGTCAGTGCACGAATCATATTCAGGTCCTTCCTGATCCAGCATTCGCTGGGGGGAGTTGAGTTCTAGCGTGGGAGGTTAACGGATCCTGTTTCGGGGAGTTTCGACATATCTAAACCTAAACGAAATTTAATCTTCCAACGTTTGGCCGGCATCTGGAGGCCTCTTCTAAGTGCCGGTTTTTCAATGGCCGAAAGTGACGCGAGCGGGTTCAATCGCGGTTCCCAACCACCATGAACATGAACACCCCGTTCATGCCCTAACCCCAGTATCGAGGTGCCCCGGCCATGCGGATCAAAGCGCGTCCCGACGAGTTCATGGTCCGCGAACTCTCGAGTTGGACACCGTCACCCAAAGGCCCAATCTCGGTCTACTCTTTGAGGAAGAAGAAGTTAGACACCTTCTCGGCTGTGCGCCGCCTGGCTAGCGCCTCCCAGGTCCCCCTGGACGCGATCCACTACGTCGGACTCAAGGACCGTCAGGCGGTGACCACCCAGCTGATCTCGGTCTCGGGAGGGCACCGGCTGAACCCGGACCAGCGCATGCCGGGGCTCAGCTTGCGCTATCTGGGCCGCAGCCCCGAGCCCGTCACCGCCGCAGCCCTCGAGGGCAACGCGTTCAGGATCGTGGTCCGCGATCTGGGGCGAGCCGAGGTCGAGCGCCTCGAGCGAAACCTGCCCGCGGTGCAAGCGCACGGGCTGATCAACTACTTCGACGACCAGCGCTTCGGCTCCCTGACCGCCGGCCAGGGCATGCCTGGCCGGGCCCTGGCCAAGGGCGACCCCGAGCAAGCCCTGAAGGACCTGCTCGCCTCCCCGGGTCGACGTGACCCCCCGCAGGAGAAGCGCTTCAAGACCCTCGTGCGCCGTACGTGGGGTGACTGGCAAACCCTCGCCCGCAAGTGGGGCACCCGCCGCGGCAAGACCATGGTCACGCACCTCGCGCGCAAGCCCGGTGACTTCGCCGGCGCCTGGCAACGCTGCCCCGCCCGTGAACGCGCGATCCACGTGTTCGCCTACCAGTCGCTGATCTGGAACGAGTCGGTGCGGCGATACCTCGACGCGACCCTCCCGGCCGACCACCGCTTCGCCACCAGCTATGCGGGCGGCAAGCACGTGTGGCCCGACTACGCCGTCGACGAGACACCGCCGCCGCTGCCCGAGACCTTCCCGCTCATCGACCACACCTCCGAGTTCTCCGACCCCGCGGTGCGCGAGGCCGTCGAGGGCGCATTGCGCGCGGAGGACCTGACTGTCCCGACCTTCAAGATCAACGGGATCCGGGGCTGCTTCTTCAAGCACGAGGAGCGCCCGCTGTTCGTCCACCCCGGGGGGGTCGAGCTGCTCCACGGCCCCGCGCCCGACGACATGCACCCCGGCCGCCTGCGGGCGACCCTCGAGTTCGCCCTTCCCCCGGGTGCATACGCGACGCTCTTGCTCAAGCGGCTGTTCGGCGTGGGGATCGAGCAAGGTCGCGATCGGGAGCCCGAGGATCGCAGAGGCAAGGGCCGGGGTCAGGGTCGAGGCAAGGGCCGGAGCAAGGGCCAGGGGCGGGGAGGCAAGCGCCAGGGTCGGGGTCAGCGCGGACGCGGCAGTCGGTGAGCGAGACCTCCGACCTGCGCAAGGCGCACCGCCTGCTGCAGGACCCGCAGCGGGTCAGCGACCGGCTGCGGGGACGGAGCTCGCCCCGCCTGACCGCCTGGGTGCACGGGGCCATTCGTCATCGGCGGAGCGTGCGAGCCGCGGTGGGTGGGGTGGCGAGGCGCGCGTTCAAAGGCCGGTCCGTGGAGACGGAGGCCGCGCTGGTTCTGGGGGGGTGGCGCCTGCTGTTCGGGCGAGAGAGCGACCCCCAGCGAGTGATCGCCCAGGCCGATGCACTGGTAGGCGGCAAGCGGGGCCGCGCCAAGGTCGCGCGCCCGCTGGAGCTGCTGCAGGAGGCCATCGCGGGGGTCGAGGGACCGAGCCCAGGCGCCGACGACGTGCTCCCCATCTCACGCAGCGAGAGCGTGCGCTTCCGCACCCCGCTCCTGGGCGTCGAGGGGCGCAAGCTCGCCGCCCGGCTGGGGATCCTCCACAGCTACCCTGACGCACTCGTGCAGCGCTGGCTCGACGACGAAGGCGAGGCGCGGGCCGAGGAGCTCTGCTGGGCCCACAACGATCCGCCCCCCCTGTTCGTACGCACGAACCCCCTGCGGACCGAGCCGGAGCAGCTGATCGCCGCCCTCGCCGAGGCCGGGATCGAGGCCCTCCCGGTGGGGGAGTCGGGGTGCCTGCGCCTCGAAGCAGGCCGTGCCGGGTTCCACCACAGCGACCCCTGGCGCGCGGGGTGGTTCACCGTGCAAGACCTCACCGCGCAGCAAGCCGCCGCCTGGGTGGACCCCCAACCCGGCGAGCGAGTGCTCGACCTCTGCGCCGCGCCGGGAGGCAAGACGACTGGGCTAGCAGAGCGGGCGCGCGACGCAGCCGAGGTGTGGGCGGTCGACAAGAGCGCGCAGCGACTGGCCCGGGTCGAGCGAGCCGCCGAACGCCTGGGGCTGAGCTCGATCCGCTGCCTGGCCGAAGACGGGCGGAAGGTGGCGTTGGAGGGCAGCTTCGACGCCACCCTCGTCGACGCGCCCTGCTCCAACAGCGGGGTCCTGCACCGGCGCCCCGAGGTGCGCTGGCGCCTCGACGTCGCTGGCGTGCGACGGCTGGCCGGGATTCAGGCCCAGCTCCTCGAGCACGCGTGCGCGCTGACCCACGGCCGCGTGATCTACTCGGTGTGCTCCATCGAGCCCCTCGAGACGCGCGAGTTGGTGCGCGAGGCGCTGCCCCCAGGCTGGCACATTACGCAGGAGGAGCGCTGGCTGCCGCGCCCCGCAGGGGGCGACGGTGGCTACCTGGCCCGACTCGAGCGGGGTTGATTCGGGAGGCTGAACGCGAGTCGACCG
>Ga0070727_10004582_pt1 | contig 11739 bp, 6 predicted proteins | sample tdAd472_FD_66722 | JGI IMG/M metagenome (GOLD analysis project Ga0070727, IMG submission 66722) | Marine sediment microbial communities from the Atlantic coast under amendment with organic carbon and nitrate - tdAd47.2 | ecosystem: Environmental > Aquatic > Marine > Coastal > Sediment | place... | reverse complement strand
GCGATTGTCTGCGGTCAGTACGATGGGGATGGCCTAGATCTGGACGAAGACGGCGATCCACTTTTTCCCGTGCGCGACCGGTTCGGGTTCAGCATCGCCTACCTGGGGGAGGCCACCAGTGTCATCGACTACAAAGATTTCGCGGTCGGCGCTCCCCAGTTCCTGAACGCGCCCGACCTGCAGAATGGAGGCTTTGTAGAGATCGACCTTGATCGAACAGGATACGTCAATGTAATCACTGATACGGGCACTCATATCAACAGGTTCAATGGTGAGTTTATCAATGATCGCTATGGATTCTGTGTGGCCGGACAAACAGATGTCGCTGGTGTTGACAGCCGAAGTGAATTGATCATTGGCGCACCTCGGTGGGATAGCATTGACCTCGTTGACCCGCGTGAGTCTCAATTCGATGTCGGCAAGGTTTACGTGGTGAGCGCAACGAATGGAGGCTCGGTCTTGACCCAGGGCGTTGAGATCCGAGGTGTTCAGGATGGGGAGAACCTTGGGCATTGGGTGTACGGATTGCCCGACGTGAACGGAGACTCCAAGGACGAGTTCATGGCCGGTTCATGGAGGGCTGACAAGTCGCAGCGGTTTACTCAGGACCCCTTTCCCTGCTCATGCCAGTTCTCTAATCCGATTGGAACCGCGGACGAAGATCGCCTAGGTGGAGGAAGTGTGGGGTCGCTGAGTGTGTATGAAGGCGTCAATGACCAGGTCGCCAAGAAGTATTGGGGCGAGAGCGCGAAGGACTCCGCAGGCAACCCATCGGTCTACGCGCCGGGGATCGGGCCGAATGGGGAAGACGCTCTAATTGTCGGGTCTGCGAGGTGGCCGTTCCACAGCGAGATTCAAGGGGTCCAGGTCAAAGAGAAGGGTCGTGTCTATGTGTTTCTTTTGGAGTAGGAGGGTCTGGGCGGTCCTTGCGGCCCTGAGTGCGTCGTTCGCCGCACCGGCGCATCATGCGCAGGGCCTTGCCGCGGCCCCTCCCTTCGAAGAGAACGCGGGGCAGTGGGACGAACGAGTAGAGTTCGGGTGTGCTCGCCGGTCCGGGTATCTGCTTCTGGGTCGGAACTCGATCACGTTGGTAGGCTTTGCCGATGCCATGGGCCATTCCGTTCGAATTCATTTCGACGGTCCCTTGAGCGCATGGGCCGGCAAGGAGCCCCTGACTCCCGTTAGCTACATCAAGGGAGAGTTGCAGCGTACAGCGCAATCTTTCCGGTCCGTCTCCGCTCAGTCGCTGAGTGGGGACTACACCCTGTCCATGTGGCCGACTGACGTTGGAGTTCAGCTTCGCTGGAAGTACTTCACTTCCGACTCGCCTCGAAGCACTCGACTGAGTGTTCTTGGCGCCCGAACACTCTCTGGAAGCCCCCTCGCTCCTCGAATCGAGACCGACATTGGGGAGATCTCATTGGCGCTGAGTCATGGTTCCCGGGCCGACCTCGAAGGCGACGTGTTGAAGCTTGCCGGATCGGAGGAGAGCTTCTCCCTCGACTTGACCTGGGCGAGCTACTTGGGGGGGAGTTCCTTCGATAACATCCGAGACATGAAGACGGGTGGCGATGGGACGATTACCGTCACGGGCGAGACTCTCTCTCTCGACTTCCCGGTCACACCAGGGCCCCTCGACGACCCGAACGGAAACCTGGACGTCTTTGTCTCCCGGATCGATCCGAAAACGTCGAGTGCCTTGTTCTCGGCGCGGGTTGGGGGGAGCGACGAAGACGAGGCGACTTGTCTAGCTCTCGGGGCGGGAGGTGACGCCTTCGTCGCCGGTCGCACGGTTTCGGTCGACTTCCCAGTGAGCGCGGGAGCTTATGACACCACTAGCAGTGCCAACCTCGGTCGCGACGAGGCGTTTGCCTTCCGCCTGAGAGCGAATGGCAATTCGTTGGTGTACTCTACCTTCCTTGGGGGCAGTCAGGACGATTGGGCCAAGGACATCGTCGTGACCAGCTCTGGTGAGGCAATCGTCGTCGGTCTCAGTAAGTCGGTGAACTACCCAGTCACGCCTGGTGCCTTCCAGACATCGGCTCCGGACCTCGGAAACGACGATGGGTTCATCACACGCCTGACGGCGGACGGTTCATCGGCCGTGTACTCCGGATACATAGGTGCAGTCGGAGGAGAGGTGATCGAGGTCGTTTTGCTGGGGGCCAACGACGAGGCAATCGTCGCAGGACACACAGGCGCCCCTCAGAACTGGCCAACGACAGAGGGCGCGTTCTTGGAGAACGGCGACGTGTTCTCAAGTCGCGGAGCCTTCGTGACGCGCCTCACTTCAGATGGGTCAAGCCTCGTCTTTTCAACCCTGATCGCAGGAGGTTTCTCTACCTATCTTGAGAATGCGGCGGTCGATCCCACGACCGATGAAGTTGTCGTCGTCGGGTATACGCACGCAAGCGACTTCCCGACGACGCCCGAAACCTTGTTCCCGGATCCGATCGGGGGAATCAACGGGATCGACGGCTTCGTGACCAAGCTCACCGTCGGCGGTGGTGGCCTAGTATCCTCCACGTACCTGGGTGGGTTCGACGCCGCAACGGAGAGCCTGGTCGACGTCTGCATCGACGGCAGTGGTCTCATTACGGTCGGCGGCGCGAGCAACGCGCTTGACCTGCCAATCACGCATGGGGAGCCTCCGGCAGATGTGCCTGGACTGAACGGATACCTGGCACGTCTCTCTCCGGCGATGGACCGGTTGCTCTTCTCAACCTATTTCGACCCTCAGTCCGTCTTGGAAGTCGAATCTCTGCCGGACGGCCAAGTTGCCTTCTGTGGATGGACCAACATGAGCGACTTTCCGACAACTTCCGACGCCCCCCAGCCAGACTACGGGGGCGGATCCCGTGACGCGTGGATCGCCATACTCGACCCCGTCCACGAGGGTGTTGAGCGCTATGGGCAATCGACGGATTCTTGCCTTGGCCGCGTCGCGATTGGAACGGTTCCGGCCCCTGTTGCCGGTGATGCCGACTTCCTCATTTTCTCCAGCAGTGCACCCCCCTCGACCGTTGGCCTCCTCGTCGTCGGTTTCGTTCCAAGCGATGTAGGCGTCCCTCTCATTGGGGCGACGTTGCATATCAGCCCAGTTCCCACTCCCCTTCTCGTTCCCGTCACGACCGGGGCGAACGGCTACATGGAACTGCCCCACCCGCTCGAAGCGGATTGGGCAGGACTCACTCTCTACGAGCAATTCCTCTGGCTCAACCCTTTGGGTTGTGGCGCGACTGGGTTTCTCTCGGCGTCAGACGCGCTCGAGATCGTGGTGCTGCCGGGGAACTAAGCACCGGAACTCACCGGAGCCTGGAAGCTCTTCGACGGGTAGCGTAGGGTGCGGGTCGCGGCCCGAACAAAACCCTAGCATGACCCAGCCGAGCTCCGGATCCCCCGAGTCCCCCGAATCCTCCCGCGGCGAGAGCGGGGCTGCGCCTGTTTCCTCGGGGGCCCCCGTTTCCTCTTCCTCGGGCGCACCGGGCATCGGACGCGGCGGGACCCGGCGGGCGCGGCGCGGCCGAACGCCGGCGGACATCGCTCGCGAGCTGCAGTCCGATCCGGAGCTGCGCGACGCCTTCGTCCACTGGCGTCGGTTCCCGGAGCGGCCCGGGTTGACCGCGGACTTCCCGGCCGCCCTCGACCCGCGCCTGGTGGAGCTCTTTCGCTCGCGCGGCGTCGTCGATCCCTACCGCCACCAGGTCGAGGCGATGGAGCACGCGCTGGCCGGGGAGGACGTCTTGATCGCCACGCCCACGGCCTCGGGCAAGACCCTGGCCTACACGGCGCCCGTGTTGCAGCGCCTGCTCGAGACCCGCGGCGGCGCGCGCTCGATCTGGATGTTCCCGACCAAGGCCTTGAGCCAGGACCAGTCGGCGAACTTGAACGCGTTGATCGAGGCGCTGGGCGAACCCTGGCACTCGTTCACCTACGACGGCGACACGCCGCCGTCCGTGCGCCGCACCCTGCGCGAGCGCGGGCACGTGATCCTCACCAACCCCTGGATGTTGCACCAGGGCATCCTGCCCAACCACGCGAAGTGGGCCGACCTGTTCCGCGGGCTGGAGTACATCGTCATCGACGAGGTGCACACGCTCTCGGGCGTCTTCGGCTCGCACGCGGCCAACGTGCTGCGGCGCCTGGTGCGACTCGCGCAGCACTACGGAGCGAGCCCCAGGTTCCTGCTCAGCTCGGCCACCCTGCGCGACCCCGGCGAACACGCGGAGCGTCTCATCGGACGACCCGTGCACGTCGTCGAGGCCGACGCCTCGCCCTCGGGCGAGCGCATCTTCGGCGTCTACAACCCGCCGGTGGTCAACCCGGTCGCGGGCCTGCGCGCCAACGCGCTCGAGGAGGCGCGCCGGTTGGCGCTGCGCATCTGCGGGCCCGACCACCAGACGATCTTCTTCTGCAACCGGCGCACGGCGGTGGAGGTGCTGACGCGCTACCTGCGCGAGCAGGCGCCGCGCATGGGATTGAAGGAGGACGAGGTGCGCGGCTACCGCGGCGGCTACCTGCCGCTCCTGCGGCGCGAGGTCGAAGGCGCCCTGCGCTCGGGCGAGGTGAAGGTCGTCGTCTCCACCAACGCGCTCGAGCTGGGCATCGACATCGGCCGGCTGGACGCGGCCGTGCTGGTCGGCTACCCGGGCACGCAGGCCTCGTTCTGGCAGCGCGTGGGGCGCGTGGGCCGGCGCGGCGGCACGAGCCTGGTGTGCATGATCGCGCGCTCCGACCCCACGGATCAGTACCTGGCGCACCACCCCGAGTACCTGTTCGGCGCACCGCGCGAGCGGCTCGGCATCGACCCGGACAACCTGGTCATCCTCTCCGAGCAGCTGAAGTGCGCGGCCTTCGAGCTGGCCTTCCGGCGCGGCGATCGCTTCGGCGACGCGCCCCACGTGGACGACGTGCTCGACTACCTGGCGGAGGAGTCGCAGCTCCTGCTCGCGAAGAACGACGCCTGGTACTGGATGGCCGACGCGTATCCGGCGCAGGACGTGTCGCTGGCGGGCGGCGAGCCGGACAACGTGCTCGTGCTCGACCTCGACACGGAGCGCGCCATCGGCGAGGTCGACCGCGAGGGCTCGATCACCGCCGTGCACGAGGGCGCGATCTACCAGGTCGAGGGCGAGACCTGGAAGATCGAGCGCTTCGACCACAAGAACCGCCGCGCCTACGCGCGCAGTGTCTCGACCGACTACTTCACCGACGCCCAGACCGACACCGAGGTGCGCGTCCTGCGCCTGGAGGCGCGGCGCGCTCGGCCCGGCGACTACGACGTGTGGTCGGGCGAGGTGCACGTGACGACGGTCGCCACGCAGTACAAGAAGATCCGCTTCTACACGCGCGAGAACGTCGGCGCCGAGGACATCCACCTGCCGCCGGAGGAGCTGGACACGGACGCCTTCGTGATCACGATCTCCGAGGAGTCGGCGGCCGAGCTGGGCCTGCACCAGGGCGACGGAGCGGCGGCCTGGCGCGCGGTGGGCGTGCTCGTGCGGCGGACGGCGCCGCTCTTCTTGCGCTGTCGTCCGGGCGACCTCGGGCTCTCGGCCACGATCAAGTCCAAGCACTTCGACGCGCCGGCGCTGTTCCTGTACGAGCGCGTGCAGGGCGGGGTGGGGCTCTCGAACCTCTTGCTCGAGGGGCACCGCGAGCTGCTGGAGGCGGCGCTCGAGATCGTCGCTCGCTGCACGTGCCCGCGCGGGTGTCCTTCGTGCGTGGGGCCGATCGAGGAGGTCGGCGCGGCGGGAAAGGAGACGGCGCAACGCGTGCTCGAACACCTGATCGCGGGCGAACCCGCGGGGCAGGCCGAGCCTTGAGCGACATCCGCGATCGGCTGCGCAGGTTGCGGCGGGACGCCGACCCCGAGGCGCCGCGCCCCGCGGCCATGGGTGTCGCGGACGGGGGTGTCGCGGACGGGGGCTACGACGCCGGCTGGCCCGCGGACGTGGTCGTGGGCGCGGGGCGCTCGGGCGAGTCGGTGGCCGCGCGCACGACGGTCTACGAGGTCGACGCCGAGCACGGCTCCTGGCGGCTGGACGAGATCGACGCCGCCGACACGGAGGTCTTCCCGCGGCTCACCGGGGACGCCTCCCTGGCCGAGCTCGACCTGCGGCGCGCCGTCTACCTCGACGTGGAGACGACCGGGCTCTCCGGGGGCGCGGGCATCTACGTCTTCCTCGTCGCCCTGGGGACGTTCGACGGCGACCGCTTCGAGCTGTGGCAGGGATTCCTCCCGGACCCCGCCGGCGAGCGCGAGCTGATGGCGGAGGTCGCCCGTCGCGTGGAAGACGCGAGCAGCGTCGTCTCCTTCTTCGGCAAGTCCTTCGACCGCCACCGGCTCGAGGACAAGATGCAGATCTGCGGCGTGAAGCCGACCTTCGCGGGCAAGCCGCACCTCGATCTCTATCACCCGCTCTCGTCGATCTACCGCGGCGCCTGGTCGGACGGCCGGCTGTGCACCTGCGAGAGCGAGCTCGTCGGCGTGCGCCGTGTCGACGACCTGCCGGGCAGCTTCGCGCCGGCGGCGTGGATGGACTTTCTCTCGGAGCGCGCGCACCGGCTCGAGGACGTCTTCCGCCACAACCGCGACGACGTGCTGAGCCTGGTGACGCTAGCCGCGCACCTGGGCCGCGTGGAGTCGGAGTTCCGGCGCGGTGGGGCGGAGCTCGACGGACCCGCCGACGTGCGCGCGGCCGGGTTGGCGCGGACCCTCGACCGGTTCGGGCACCGCGAGCAGGCGCTGGTGTGGATCGAACGCGCCCTCGAGCGCTGGCGCGGCGAGCCGAGCGCGGCGATCGCGTTGCGGATGCGCCAGGCGGACCTGTGGCGACTGGGCGGCGAGGCGTCACTCGCGCTCGATGCCTACCGCGAGCTGGCGGCCGCCGGCGGGATCCTGGGCGCGACCTGTCGCCTGCAGGAGTCCAAGCTGCTGGAGCACAAGCTCAAGGACTACCCCGCGGCGCTCGACGCGTGCCGGCAGGCGCTGGAGTTGCTAGCCGCGGCCGGGCCCTACGACCGCGAACGCGCGCGGCTCGAGGAGGACGGGAGGCGGAGGGCCGAGAGACTGCGGACGAGAGTCTAGGGGTCGATACGGAGTCGCACACCGCGCCGCACTGCGATTCCACGATTGGAAGTCTTCCACGCCAGCAATCGCAGTGCGGCGCGGTGTGCGACTCCGTATCGACAACCACCGACTGTGGCGCGGGCGGTAGGTACGGAGTCAGGACAAAAAGCAACGCCTATCGGCGATCCTGCGCGTTCTTGCACTCCACGCGACTGTCGCCGATAGGCGTTGCTTTTTGTCCTGACTCCGTACCTACCCATCCACCTCGATACTCTCCCGCCCGCCCGTGATCACCCCACCCTCTAACGTCAAATCCCCAGGCGTCCCCAGCACGTAGTCGTACCCCTCCAGGAGCCGCGCCTCGAGCACGTGATCCCCCTGGGGCACCATGTGCACCACGCGCTCCTGATCGAGATCGTCCGGGACCTGAATCAGCGTGTAGAAGGTCGCCCCGTCGTCGCCTAGCGCGAGCTGCTCGAGGTGCTTGGCGCAGTGGTCGCAGCTCTGCCGGTAGAAGATCCAGCTACCCTCGGTGAAGTACAGCGAATCGATCCCGCCCTCGACCCAACCCGCGAGCTCCGTCTCCGTCGGAGTCTTCCCGACCCACTTCCCCGGACTGAGGATGGCGTACTCGTTCTTGGCCGCGGGCGGAGTCGTCGTCTCACGCTGGGTTCCCGCGCCGGCTCCCGTCCCGGTTCCGACGCCGGCTCCCGCATCGACGACCTCGGTCGCCGCAGCCTCGGGCCTCGCGACCTTCGACGTGTCCGCGAGGACCGGCTCCGGCGGCTTGGCCTCGCGGTCGAGCACGAAGGGCGCCCCGAACAACAGGATCGCGAGCACGCCCACCGCGGGCACGGGCACCGCCAGGCCGCGGAACCCCTTCCACGGCCGCGTTGCCAGCAACCACACCAGCAAGGTCCCGTCGACCGCCAGCATGGCCCACGGCGACACCGACAGGTTCGACCCGAAGCAGCCGCAGTTCTCGTCCCCGAGCTGCGTCGCCAGCACCCCGAGGAAGACGACGAGCTGCGCGGCCAGCGGCAGCCACCCCAGCCGCGGGCGCAACAGCCCCAGGGTCGCGAACACCAGCTCGATCCCGATCACGAGCTTGTAGGTCAGGCCCAGCTCCAGGGGAAAGTCGCGCACCACCTGGGGCAGGTCGGCCGGCGTGCCCGCCAGGAGCTTGAAGAGCGCCCCGGCGAGGACCCAGAGGGAGATGAGCACGATGGGCAGGTTGGGAGCGAGGCGGGTCGAGGCGTTCATGTCGGGTGCCTACGGGGGAGAGCGGTGGAAAGTGAGCGTCAGCGCGGAGCCGTGCGCTCCGCCTTGCCCTCGACGAACCGGACGCGGCCGGCGAGGCAGTCGGCGACGGCCGCCGGCAGGGCGATCTTTTCCTGTTCGAAGACGCGCGCCGCGAGCGAGTCGACGGTGTCGTCCGCGAGCACGTCGACCACGCGCTGCAGGATGATCGGCCCCGAGTCGTACTCGTTGTCGACGAAGTGCACCGTGCAGCCCGAGAACCACACGCCCTTCTCGAGCACGGCCGCGTGCACGCGATCGCCGTAGTAACCCTTGCCGCCGAAGGCCGGCAGGAGCGAGGGGTGGATGTTGATCACGCGTCCGACCCAGCGTTCCGGGATCTTCGCCAGGCTGAGGAAGCCGGCCATCACGACCCACTCGCACTCGTGTCGCTCGACCTCGTCGAAGACCGCCGCGCTGAAGGCGTCGAGGCTCGCGTGGTCCTTGCGCCGACACACGGCGGAGGCGAGCTCGTGGCGCGCCGCGCGATCGAGAGCTCCGACGTCCGGCCGGTCCGACAGCACCAGTCCGATCGCGGCGTCGAGCCGGCCGGCGGCGATGACCTCGACGAGGTTCTCCAGGGAGCGTCCGCCACCGGAGACGAAGACCGCGAGGCGCGTCACGCCGTGTCCTCCATCAGCGTCTGCGCCAGGTCCTGGACGTCGTCGCCCAGCGCGACCGCCAGGTCTTCCAGCGCGGGCGCCGTGGACTGCGCTTGTTCGAGGATGTCCTCCAGCGAGCTCGCGCTGGACTCCGCCGTCACGGCGACGATCGAGAGCACCGCGAGTCCCGCGTGGGCGGAGGCGAGCAGCGGCCCGGCCAGTCCCTGCACGGAGACCTGGGCGCCGGCGCGCGCGAGCCAGCGGCTCTCGGCCGGTGTCTCCATCGAGGGTCCGAGCGTGCAGGCGGCGACGACCTCCGCCGTGGCGATGCCGAGCTTGCGCGCGCGCTCCGCGGCGCACTCGCGCAGACCCGTGTGGTGGAGTCGCGAGAGGTCGGGGAAGAGCGGACCCAGGCGACTCTCGCCGAGCGCGACCAGGGGGCTCGTCCCGCTCAGGTTGATGTGGTCGCGCACCAGCGCGAGGGTTCCCGCGGCCGGGCCTTCGTGCCCGTCGTCGGCGCTGCGCAAGGAGGCTCCGGCGGAGGTGTGGACGCAAACACGCGCGCCGCTCGCCGAGGCGAGCCAGCACGGAAACCCGGCGGACCAACCCGGCGCCTCGCCGGCTCCCGGCTCACCGGCGACGTCGTCGATCAACCACACCGTTCGGTCGGCGAGCAGGCCGTGGTAGAGCGTGCGCGGGCGCCAGTCCTCCGGGACGTCGGCACACCCGCTCAGGTCGAACGACGCCACTCGCTGCAGGCGATCCGCGAGCATACCGGCACCGGTCGCCATCAGGTACAGAGCCTGGGGCGCGGGGACGTCGGCGGCGGCGAGGTCGCGGCGAGTCGATGCGACAGCCTCGTCGAGGGAAGGGAGCGGGTCGGGCACCGCGGTCATCTTGGCTTAATCGGACTCGGAGTCCGAGTCCCAGGCGGCGGTGATGGCTGGGCCCTCCACGGCTCGGCCACGGCGCGGGTCCGACGGCGCGGATCCGACAGCGCGGATCCGACAGCGCGGGTCCGACAGCGCGGGTCCGACAGCGCGGGTCCGACCGCGCGGGTCCGACAGCGCGGGTCCGACCGCGCGGGTCCGACAGCGCGGGTCCGACAGCGCGGGTCCGACCGCGCGGGTCCGACCGCGCGCGCCGCCGCCCGCGCCCGTCGCGGTGGTCACGGCGCGGCTCGATCGCGGTGCGGGCTCGTTCCAGGTCGGCCCCCGGCTCTCGAGATCCCGGGCGGCGGGGGCGGTGGAGAGCCGGGGCGGATAACGCGCGCAGTCGCTCGCTCGCCCGCGCGCTGCCCGGCGACGCGCTCGGCGGGGAACCCCGGTGATGCGCTCTTGCAGCTCGGTCTCGCGCGCCGCGAAGCGCGCCCACTCGTCGTTCAGGCGACCCGGGGGGAAGTCACCGGAGTCTTGTTGCGGGGCGCATGGACCGCGATGCCGGTCCCGGGGACGCCGGTCCGCGCTTTCTAGGGGATTGCCGTTTTGCGCCGCACAGGACTGTGATCGTGCCTAGACTGTGCGCCGAGAAGGAGGAGAAGAGTCGGTACGTCCACCGCTTTTCTCATGCTCGAGGTCTATCCATGAAACTCGCCCTTCTCGGCTCCGCCCTCGCCCTGGTGTCCTTCTCGTCCGCACTCGCGGCGGAAGGCCGGACACCCGGAACCTGCCTGATCTACCCGATCCACCGCTCCGCGCCCGGCTGGTTCTCGGTCCTCAACATCACGAACACCAACCTCGCTCCGGCGACGCCGCAGAGCTTCGGCGGGACGACGAACGTGATGTTCCAGTACGTCAACAAGATGCCGGGCGCGGGGGGGACCCTGCAGGACTGCTTCATCGTCGACCGAGTCGAGTCGCTGACCCCCGGGGACACGCTCTCCGTGTTGACGAGCTGGCACAACGCGGCGAACCAGGAAGGCTTCGTCGTCGCCGTCGCGCAGGACCCCGCGCTGTTCAAGACGGACTGGCAGTTCGACTACCTCACGGGTTCCGAACTGGTGGTGAATGCAGCCGGAGGCATGTACTCCATCAACGCCATTCCGGTGTCGAGCAGTGCCACCTGGGACGGAGAGGGGACCTCCGAAGGCTTCGGCATCCAGAAGGGGCTGCTGCAGAGCATGGGGAGCGAGGTGATCCTCGACGGCTTCCTGGCCGTGGCGGATTCGCAGCTGACGATGCTCTCTCCGGATCCCCTGATCCCCTCGGGCGCGGACTTCGGTTCCTTCCCCAGCATCGTGCTCGAGTTCGACGTCTTCAACGACAACGAGTTCCAGCTCTCGGCGACCAGCACCTTCCGTTGCTGGTTCGAGGAGAGCTTGCGCGACATCAGCCTCGTCTTCGACGAGACCTTCCTCGCGAACAACACACCGCACGATCCGACCCAGCTCGACATCGACGGAGATGGTGTGAACGACCTCGAGACGGGCTGGGCTCGCATCCGATCGAACGTCGCCTTCACGGCGAGCCAGCAAGCCTTCAGTCCGCCCATCCACGGCGCGATCACCGACGGGCCCACGAGCTTCATCGATGGGGGGCGCCTGCTCTGGGAGCCGAAGGGCTATTGGGGGCCCACGCCGGAGGTCGACCTGGCCGTCGCGGTCGAGGTCGACGACTCGAATCCGAGCGAGCTGGACGTCGCGGGGCTCTGCTACTCCGTGACGAACCTCAGTCTGTACACGACGGCCACGAACGTGGTCGTCGAGTTCGAAGTTCCCGAGGGCCTCACTCCCGACGCGTCCTCGGCCATCTTCCAGTCTTTCACGCC
>Ga0070727_10004579_pt1 | contig 11745 bp, 10 predicted proteins | sample tdAd472_FD_66722 | JGI IMG/M metagenome (GOLD analysis project Ga0070727, IMG submission 66722) | Marine sediment microbial communities from the Atlantic coast under amendment with organic carbon and nitrate - tdAd47.2 | ecosystem: Environmental > Aquatic > Marine > Coastal > Sediment | place... | reverse complement strand
GATACCGCCATACGTGCGACCGATCTCGATGAAGCGGCGGCCATCAGAGCCAAGGAACGGGCGGAAAGAGCCATGGACGACAGGCAGAGCGATTTCGACTACGCCAAGGCGCAGGCCGAGCTCGCCGAGGCCGTTGCCCAGCTGCGTACCATCAACAGCATCCGCCAGAAGGCCGGGCGTTAATTTATTTAGCGCCTGGCGCGACACGGCGTCTGCTTGTTATTCCTTTGGGCCCTTTGCGATAGTTTCAAATAATGTCTGACCCAGTCGTAGCTAAGTACAAGGTGGTGGCGATCACCTATTCCATTATTGACGAATCCGGCGTTATTCTCGAACAGTCGGATATCCCAGTCTATTATGTCCATGGCGGCCCCAATGATATGTTTCCGGATATCGAAGCCGCGCTGGATGGTTGTACGCTGGGAGATAGCATTGAAGTTGTGCTGCCGCCGGAAAAAGCCTTCGGCTATCACGATAAGAGCATGACCTTCACGGACGATATCGCCAACGTACCGCCTGAATTCCGCCGTGTGGGTGCTGAAGTCGAGATGCAGAATGACCGTGGGGAAACGCGTTCCTTTTTTGTTTCCAAAATCGAGGTTGACAAGCTCACCGTCGATGGCAATCACCCGTTTGCAGGTAAAACCCTGACTTACGCCGTAACGGTCGCCGATATTCGTGATGCCTCTGAAGAAGAAAAGCAGAAGGGTATTTCCAAGCCCGTCATGCACTGATCGGCACGCTCCGGGATGCATGCCTTTTAACTTAAGCTCCCGGCTGTCCCGCCCGCAGCGGTCAGCGTTGAATCCAGCCACCGAATACACGGAAATAAATAAAAATATCTCCATGCCTTCCGTGTTTTCCGCACTATTTGCCCTAAGTAAGTACCACTCTTCACCGAGAGCGGAAAATTATACGGCAGGAACGCTTGCTGCCAGCGATTGGAGTAATCATTCCCCTGAATTGCAGTATTATGTAACCATTGCTATAAAGAACCGATTCGTTTGACGGTGTACCCCCGGTTATCAATATGAGTCTAAGCGTCGTTATTCTTGCTGCCGGTCAGGGCACGCGCATGCGGTCCACCCTGCCCAAGGTCCTGCATCCCCTCGGCGGATCCCCCTTACTGCAGCACGTCATCCGCGCCGCACAGCAACTCGAGCCATCGAGCATCCACGTGGTCTACGGCCACGGTGGTGAGCGGGTACGTGAAGTGCTTGGTCATGAAGCGGTGAACTGGGTGCTGCAGGAACAGCAGTTGGGCACTGGTCACGCCGTCGGTCAGGTCATGCCCTCGGTCAGTGATAATGACACGCTGCTGGTGCTGTACGGTGACGTACCCTTGATCCAGGCAGAAACGCTGCGGCATTTGCTGGCGCAGGCGGAGAACGGCGGTTTGTCGGTGTTAACCGCAACCCTGGATGACCCGCAGGGTTACGGGCGCATCATCCGTGATGTCGATGGCAAACTGACGGGTATCGTTGAACAGAAAGATGCCAGTGAAGAGCAATTGAAGATTCGGGAAATCAACACCGGTTTTCTGGCGGCACCCGCCGCTAAGCTGCGCGGCTGGCTGGATCGACTGGATAACAGCAATACACAGCAGGAATATTATCTCACTGATGTGATCGCCATGGCGGCGGCTGACGATGTAGTCGTTGCCAGCGCCGGTGCTGAAAACGAATACGAGATTCTTGGCGTTAATGACCGGCTGCAGCTTTCCATACTGGAGCGGGTTTATCAGCGTAGCGAGGCCGAACGGTTGATGCGCTCGGGGGTCACGCTGGCAGATCCGCGACGCTTTGACGTGCGCGGCGCTGTCAGTGCCGGTCAGGACTGTTTTATCGATGCTAATGTAATATTAGTCGGCACTATAAAGATAGGCAATAACGTAAAAATAGGATCTAACTGCTTGATTCAAAATGCTGTTATCGATGATGACGTCGAGATATTGAGTCACTGTGTGATCGAAGATGCCGAAATCGGCGCGGCTTCGCGCATCGGTCCATTTGCCCGTATTCGACCCGAGACCCGGCTCGCCGATCATGTGCATGTGGGTAATTTTGTCGAAATAAAGAAATCCAGTGTTGCTACCGGTTCCAAGATCAATCACCTCAGCTATATCGGTGACACCCGGATGGGATCGAAGGTGAACGTGGGTGCCGGAACCATCACTTGCAACTATGACGGTGCACACAAACATCTGACCGAAATCGGCGATGATGTTTTCATTGGTTCCGATACCCAACTGGTGGCACCCGTTAAAGTCGGCGACGGTGCTACCATTGGTGCCGGTTCAACCATTACCCGCGAGGTGCCATCGGGGGAGCTGGTATTGAGCCGCAGTCCGCAGCAGATACGGCCTGGCTGGAAACGACCGGTCAAGAAATCGAAAGAATAACCGAGATCTAATGTGTACCCTCCGCGGAAACACGGTTTTTTATCGATGAGGGTTTCGGCAGGAGCTAGTGTTTTCCTGCAGATTCGGGAGTTTTACAGGCAATGCCGGGAATAATGGTGTGACTCTATGTGTGGAATTGTAGGAGCGATTGCTCAACGTGAAGTCGCACCCATTCTTCTGGAAGGGCTGAGGCGTCTGGAATACCGGGGTTATGATTCAGCCGGTCTGGTGGTTCTGAACGAAAACGCCGAGCTGGAGCGGATTCGCACCACTGGAAAGGTTGTTGAACTGGCCAATGCCTTTGATCGGCAACCGGTAACCGGCAGCGCCGGTATCGCGCATACGCGCTGGGCGACCCACGGCAAACCCACTGAACGTAATGCACATCCGCACATTTGCCGCAACAAGGTCGCGGTCGTCCACAACGGCATTATCGAAAACCACCAGATCCTGCGCCAACAGCAGAAAAAACTCGGTTTCACCTTTACCTCAGATACCGATACCGAAGTGGTCGTGCACCAGGTCTACTACCACCTGGAGCAGGGTGCCAACCTGCTGGAAGCCGTCCGGCAAACCTGCCGGAACCTGGAAGGCGCTTTTGCATTGGGGGTGGTCAGTACATCCGAACCGGATCGCCTGATCGCCGCGCGGCGTGGCAGCCCGCTGGTGATTGGTGTTGGTATTGGGGAGTATTTTATCGCTTCCGATGTTGCCGCCCTGCTGCCGGTCACCCAGCGATTCGTCTTCCTGGAAGATGGCGATATCGCCGATCTGACCAGCGTCGGCATGGTGATCTACAACAGTGACGGTGAGCAGGTTGAACGTCACGAGACGCGGTCGGAACTGTCGGCCGATGCCGTCGAGCGCGGCGAGTACCGCCACTACATGCTCAAGGAGATCTACGAACAGCCCCGTGCTGTCGCCGATACACTGGATGGTCGCATTTTCCAGGGGCGTGTGCTGGAAGCCGCCTTCGGGACGGACGCCGCACAGATCTTTGACAAGGTTCAGGGCGTCCATATTATTGCCTGCGGCACCAGTTTTCACGCCGGCCTTATCGGTCGCTACTGGATGGAATCACTGGCCGGCATACCGTGCAGCGTCGAGGTGGCCAGCGAGTTCCGTTACCGCAAACCGGTGGTGCGTAACAGCTCGCTGATTGTCACCATCTCCCAGTCTGGTGAAACAGCGGACACACTGGCCGGTTTGCTGGAAGCAAAACGTCTGGGCTTCGGTCAGTCCCTGAGTATCTGCAATGTTCCGGAAAGTTCGTTGGTACGGGAATCCGACCTGGTTTTAATGACCCGCGCCGGGCCGGAAATCGGGGTGGCATCCACCAAGGCGTTTACCACCCAGTTGACGGCTTTGATGCTGTTGACCATCGTCCTGGGGCGTCGCTTCGCTATGAGCGAGACAACCGAGCGCCAGCTGGTTCAACAGCTCGAGCACCTGCCGCGCGAAATCGAGAACGTGCTGGCGCTGGATGAAAAGATCCAGCATTTGTCGGAAACCTTTGCCGACAAACACCATGCGCTGTTTCTGGGACGTGGTGCTCAGTACCCGGTGGCTATGGAAGGCGCTCTGAAACTCAAGGAGATTTCCTACATTCATGCCGAGGCTTATCCGGCCGGCGAACTCAAACACGGTCCATTGGCGCTGGTGGATGCTTCCATGCCGGTGGTCGTGGTGGCGCCCAACAATGAGTTGCTGGAAAAACTGAAGTCCAATCTGCACGAAGTCAGTGCGCGCGGCGGACAAATGCTGGTCTTTGCTGACCAGCGCACGGGCATGTTATCCGACGAAACCAGCACGGTGCTGCCGGTTGCGCCGACCGATGACTGTGTGGCACCCATTGTGTTTACCGTACCCCTGCAACTGCTGGCCTATCACGTCGCCGTGCTCAAGGGCACCGACGTCGATCAGCCCCGTAATCTCGCCAAATCGGTAACGGTCGAGTAATGCGGTGTTAGCGAGCATCTCATTTTTCTTTAGCCGGTAGTTCTCTATATTTAACCAAATCGCCTGCTTCTTCATACCAGGGCGCTTTGTTCGAATAATAGATATTGTGTACAGGCCTGGCTTCCGGATCATCGTCCAATGTGCCTGCTGGAATGACAACCGCTTTCCCGCTTTGCGTCATCCACGGCAATGATGAACCACATGTTTTACAAAACGAAGTGGCAAAGTGTTTTGCATCCGGTAATTCAAACCTACCCACTGAATTTTCGCCGCGAATCCATTTGAATTGTGTTGGATCGATAATGATATTCGCAGCGTGAGCAGCGCCTGTAAATTTTCGACACCTTGAACAGTGGCAGTATTGAAAGACTTTAACAGGGCCTACAAATTGATAGGTAACCGCCCCACATAAACAACTGCCGGATATTTTGTCGTTTTTCACAAGATCTACCTTTTAGATAGCTAAGGTTTGAATTGAGCAGCGTGCTCGAATCACTTAAAAGGCAATATCAGCGCACCGCAACCAAACAGCCAGCATGCAAACATAACGTTGTACTCATTGGGCAGGAAAGGAATACCTCCTGAGAAGCCAACTGAAGGACCAAGTACAGCGACCCAAGCACCGATGGCACCCATGTTCATAAAAAGAATGGTTGCACACAAACCGTTGATTTTCGCGTTCCGGTCAATCAGAATCATGGCGCCCCCCATAAGGAAGACAACTCCGCACAGAAAGATCACCCACATTGGAGCGTGTACAGCGGCGGCATCAACAGGCCAAAGCTCAGTTGCAATTGCGACTGGATTACGAGTTTCTGCATATCTTCAAATCAAGGTATCCTTTATGTAGTCTGTTTAGCACCACCAATATGCCTAAGCATAGTTACACCAGATTCCTTATTCCTATAAAACTTCGTGATTTTCTCCAATACAACATAACCCAGGGATTCGTAGAACTTGATAGCAGTCTCATTATTTTCACGAGCTTGCACATACACATTGAAAACACCTGCGGTGGCTGCAACATCTTCGAGCCATCTGACTAAACTGGCACCATAACCGCAACGGCGATATTCTAACTTTACGGCCAGTAGATCCAGATTTGCTTTATCGCTACCGTATCTCATGATTCCGAACCCCGCCAACTCGTCGCCAATTCTAGCGACAACGACGTTCGTTGCTTTATTTCTAATCGCCCCTTTGACTTTATCTTCGGTCCAACCCCACCCCAAACCTGCTTCGATCGTATCTCGAGACAAAATCGCAATTTCGATTGCATCGGAATATGTCGCAAGTTCTACTTCAATATGCTGGTCAATCATTTTTGATTTCTACATAACGCCTGGCGCAGGGGCGGTTGCGGTGACTTGGTATCTGACTTCACCACAGAAACAACCACCTTCAATTACCTTAGTTATGAGTCATTCTCTCGGGCACCTGTTACCACCTGTTCTCTGTGCCAGTCCAGTGGCCGTAGCGCGGGATCAATGTTAGTAGCGTATGGTCGACATGTTCGAATCATATGAAAAATTGAGCGGCGCGCGTTAGCGCGTCCGGCGGCACTTAACTTCTGGCTGCCACCCTAAATGTGCCTTCTGATCATCCCCGAATCCCGCTGCCATTAAGGTATCCCTCCAATCTTTTGCAGCCTCTTGAATTTCGTTTAGCAATTTCTCGATATTTCCTTCGCTGAGTTTGAGTACAGAAAACCTAATCACACATAACGTCGTGCACCAGGGGCCGCGCGTTGTTTGCGCGGTCCCAGCCCCCAACAAGTATACCCGCGATGGTCTCTTGAAGATGAACTATGAAGTACACAGCAAAGATAGCACCATCAATAAAGAGCTAATACGGCACATAGCGCTTCTGCCCCGGCGCTCGCCGATGCGCTCAGTTCTGTCCGTGTTCCTGAAGCTGACGCCTGAGATCTGCTACGCAGGCGTCGATCAGCCCCGTAATTCCGCCAAATCGGTGACAGTCGAGTAACTTGGTGCCCTCCAATAACCCTTTGAAACCGAGGCATTATTGAACGGCTGTGGCAAAAATGGTACACTTCCACAGTTTATAGCCAGCCAAATAACAGCTCGAGGAGTCATTGGTGAGTAAAGATCTGATGTTTTATTGCATTCCCCAACAGGCTTATATGCGCACTGAAAATTGCAACAACCTGCGTAGACGACCTGCCGGAAAAGCGCCCGCCGGGGCTCAACCGATGTTACGAGCGTGTGAAAAATGCACTATGTACCCGTTGGTCGACAAAATGAAGGTTCCGACCATCAGTCTCGATGCCTACCTGGGTGGCAGCAAGCCAAAGGTCGCCAATCTGCAGGCAGCTGCCAACAGAAAAATTATTCAGGCGAACATCGCCTGATCACGTACAGCCTCCATCAGCCTGTCCCCGTACAAGCGGGGATCCGCTAAGTACTGACGTTGGATTCACCGCCCTCCCCCGCCTGTGCGGGGACAGGCGCCTGCCGCTATAATTCGGATCAGGCAATGACGTCTCTCCAATTCAGCCTATGAATCCATATTATGGTGTGCGGCGGCTCGGCCCTTATCTGGGGGTTATTCAGGTTATCGACGTCGGTGACGCCTGTGCCTACTCGATCAACGGTCACACCTGGCGTATTCGCCAGCAGACCGCCTGCGGCCGCTTGCGCTGGGGTGTGACGCAGATCTCCGACGCTAACCTGCAGGACGTGCGCATCGTCAACGCCGATAATCTGCTTGAAGCATTAAAGAAACAACCACCCGTACCCTTCCCCATTCGTGACCGCTTTGAACTCTGGTTACTTAAGAATAAGACCCGCAAGCCATTGGCTCTGTTAAGAACATGCTATAAAGCCCTGGACATGGAGCGGGTCAATGATCCGCACTGGCGACCTTTTCTGATGACCGATACCGAGTTTGTTTCGCCCACCCTGGAAACGGTCGAAAAGGAAAAACCCCGCCGAGGCTGGCCAATACCTCACCGGGATCAACTGGAAAGCCAGGTAAATGTGGCCTCACGGCCGATGCCCGCAGCTCAATGGTTTGAACGCCGCAGCGATGGAAGTGGCACAGGCAAACAAGGTTTACGCATCAGCGAAGAAGAAATCGGCCGTACACTCGATACCGAAGATTTCCCGGAACTACTGATCAGCGAAAACTGGGAGGATGATACAAAAAGCGGACTGGTCGCCGATTATCATGACTGGTATGCCGCCTCCCTGTTAGTTCATCAGAACCTGAGCAGGACAACACGGGAACGTCTGGAACAGGCTGCCTGCAGACGCCCGCAAACCTTACTGGCAAGCTATCCCCTCATACCGGAAATCATTGACCAGGAAGCCGTCGAAGTGGCGCTGGTCAGCGCCAGACTGATGAATGCTTCATAACCTAGTCGAACCAGTGCACCAGGTGTTCCGGCAGTTCATCGGGGTGTACATATTTTTCCGAGACCACTTTGTCGCGTACCGAGATGTCTGCCCGGTGAATACTGTCCGGATCGCCACTGATCAGGGGGTGCCAGTCGAACAGGGGTTTGTGTTCCGCCAGCAGCCGGTAGGCACAGCTGTCCGGTAACCACTTCGCATCCCGCGCAAGCTCTGGTGTGACCTTGAGGCAATCGGGGACCAGTAAGGAACGCTGCCGGTAGGCGGTACAGAGGCAGTGCTCACTGTCGTGAAATTCACACACCACGTTGGTGTAGAACAAGTCTCCATTATCCTGGTCTTCAATTTTCAACAGGCAGCAGCGGCCACAGCCATCGCACAGGGCTTCCCATTCTTCCCGGTTCAGTTCGTCGAGGCACTTTGTTTCCCAGAAGCGTGCTTCTAACATGGCGGTGAAGTCTGCTCACAAGGTGACGTAAATATCATAGCGCGTCTTTTTGCTTTCTATACAGGTATCCGGTTTTTTATCCTTCAACCAGCCGGCGCGCCGGGGGCGTTTGACCACAACCCGGCGTCCGGCCGAACCCAGCGCAATTCCGAGCAGGGCGCTCGAGTCGCGGTCAGGTCCCAGCAATTCCTGCAGGGCGCGTATCTCCTTTTTGACCAGCACGTGTTGTTTGCCAGGCGGATACATGGGGTCAAGGTAGACGACCTCGGGTTGCCGCCGACCGGCAAGGTTCTGCAGCAGTTCGCTGGAATCGCCGTGAACCAGGCGTACACGTCGGCGAACCCAGTCACCGATTATGGTATCGGCGGCGGCGCGTTGCAGGGCATCCTGCAGCAGGGCGGCCAGTATAGCCGAGCGTTCACACAGGGTGACAGGGCACCCCAGGCTGGCGAGCACGAAACCATCGCGGCCCAGACCCGCGGTGGCATCCCATACCGTCGGGTTGAAACCGGGCTTCATGCCGGCGGCCCGCGCCAGAGGTTGGCCACGGCCACCCCCATAGCGGCGCCGGTGTGCCAGCGCCCCGTTGACAAAATCGATGTGGACGGGTCCCGCTGCACGCGGCCCGGAGTGCCGCAATTGCAGGCCCTGGCCGTTAAGGCAGAGGTAATAAGCGTCGCCCGGCGGCTGCGTAATGAGTTCGAATGCGAACTGTTCGACCAGGGCTCGGGCCTGCTGCTGGCAGGCAAGGTTGGTCGTGAGCAGACCGATGCGGGGCGGGGAAGTGGACATTCCGCTATTCTACCGCGTCTCGGGGTTGCATCGGCCGATAGGCGGCGCAGTTTCCGCCGCAGTTCACCGTAGGGGGCGTGATCAGGGAAATTATTCCGGATGACGGGCGTTGTTTTGTTAATATGCCCGCATGGATGTGTCTTTCATTATCGATTCCCTTAACGATGCGCAACGCGAAGCGGTGACCGCTACGCAGGATCCCCTGCTGGTGCTGGCGGGTGCCGGCAGTGGTAAAACCCGCGTGCTGGTGCACCGTGTCGCCTGGCTGGTGCAGGTGGAAGGCATATCACCCTACGGGATTCTGGCGGTGACCTTTACCAACAAGGCCGCCGGCGAAATGCGTTTGCGCATCGAGAAGCTCATCGACATGCCGACGCGCGGTATGTGGGTTGGCACCTTTCACGGCCTGGCGCACCGTCTGCTGCGTGCGCACTGGCAAGAGGCCGGCCTGCCACAGGTATTCCAGGTGCTGGACTCGGATGACCAATACCGGATTGTCCGGCGCGTCCTCAAGTCACTGGATCTGGATGAAAGCCGCTGGCCGCCACGCCAGGCACAGTGGTTCATCAACGCGCGTAAGGACGAAGGTCAGCGCCCGCAGCATATCGAACACAAGGGTGATCCCTACCAGCGCCAGCAGATCGCCATCTACCAGACTTATGAAGAGCTGTGCCAGCGTTCCGGCCTGGTGGATTTCGCCGAGTTGCTGCTGCGCGCGCATGAACTCTGGTTGAAGAACCCTGAACTGCTCGCTCACTATCAGCAGCGCTTCCAGCATATCCTGGTCGATGAATTCCAGGACACCAACACTATTCAGTATGCCTGGCTGCGGGTGCTGGCCGGCAAGCGGGCCAATATCACCATTGTCGGTGATGACGACCAGTCCATCTATGGCTGGCGCGGCGCGCGCATCGAGAATCTGCAGCGTTTTGAAAAAGACTTTCCGGGCGCCCGCACCATGCGCCTGGAACAGAATTACCGGTCCACCGGCATCATCCTCAAGGCAGCCAATACACTGATTGCCAACAACGACGCGCGGCTGGGGAAAAATCTCTGGACCGAGGGTAACGAAGGTGAACCCATCCAGTTATATGCCGCGATGAACGAGCAGGACGAAGCGCGTTTTGTCATCGGACATTTGCAGGATTTGATCGACAAGGGCGAGGCGCGCAGTCACATTGCCGTGCTGTATCGTTCCAATGCCCAGTCGCGTGTTTTCGAGGAGCGCCTGTTGCAGACCGGCATTCCCTATCGCGTATACGGCGGGCTGCGCTTTTTCGATCGCCAGGAAATCAGGGATGCGCTGGCTTATCTGCGTCTCTGCGAAAACCACGAAGACGATGCTTCCTTTGACCGCATCGTCAACCAGCCGGCGCGCGGTATCGGCCAGCGCACACTGGATGTTATTCGCGAGCGCGCACGCCTGCAGAAAATTTCACTGTGGTCATCAGCACAAACATTAAGCAAAGACGACACGCTGACTGCGCGAGCGCGCAATGCACTGGCTGCATTCCTGGAACTCATCAATACCCTTGCGGAAGAGTTGAAAGCCCTGGCGCTGGCCGAGCAGGTCGAGCACACGGTGCAGGGCGCCGGCCTCAAGGAGCACTATGCCAAAGAGAAAGGCGAGAAAGGTCAGGCCCGCATCGAGAACCTGGATGAACTGGTCAATGCCGCGCGTGAATTCGAATACGAGGCAGAAGACGAAGAGCAGCTCGAACCGTTGCCGGCCTTTCTCTCGCACGCTGCACTCGAGGCAGGTGAAGGTCAGGCCGATAAATGGGAAGACTGTGTACAGCTCATGACGCTGCATTCCGCCAAGGGCCTGGAATTTGACACGGTGTTTCTGTGTGGCCTGGAGGAAGGCCTGTTTCCCCATCGGCGCTCTGTTGAAGAGCCGGGAAGGCTCGAGGAAGAACGACGCCTGTGTTACGTGGGAATTACGCGCGCCGGCAAGCGCCTGTTTCTGACTTACGCGGAGCATCGTCGCCTGCATGGCAGCGAGTCCTATTGCATGCCGTCGCGTTTTATCAACGAGATACCCGCCGACCTGGTCGAGGAAATCCGCCCGCGTATCCAGGTCAGCCGACCTTATGTCAGTCAAGCTGGCAGGCGGCCACTGGAACCGCAACCGCAAGGGCTGGGGCTGGGACAGCGGGTGCAGCACGCCAAGTTCGGCGATGGTGTAGTGCTCAACTACGAAGGGCAGGGTGCGCACGCGCGCGTGCAGGTGAATTTTGAATCCGCCGGCACCAAGTGGCTGGTGGTGGCCTACGCCAATCTTCAGCCGGCTTGAGGATGCAAGTCGTTACCACATTGGGTCATCTGGGACTTGTATAGCCTAACCGCGAAGGACGCTAAGGGCGCGAAGTAAAATCCTGTTTCCTTAGCACCCTTCGCGGTTCGATCTCTTGTCAGGTTGCGATTCCGTTGCTAGGCGGGTGTTTTATCAGTCGGCGCTGCTCGCCTTGTGAAGGCGAGTGACGCCGGGCAGGCGGGTAATGTTCATCAGCGCCTCGCGCGGCTTGCCGATGTAGTGGCCTTGCGCATAATCCACACCATAGTCGCGCAACAGTTCCAGCGTGGTTGAATTTTCAACATATTCCGCAATCGTCTGTTTGCCCAGCGCGTGGGCGACCTGGCTCATGGATTGCACCATGGCCTGATCGATCCGGCTGTCGGCCATGCCCTGAACAAAGCTGCCGTCGATCTTGAGCTTGTCGACCGGCAGGTGTTTCAGATAGGCAAACGACGAGAAGCCGGCACCAAAA
>Ga0070727_10004577_pt1 | contig 11749 bp, 13 predicted proteins | sample tdAd472_FD_66722 | JGI IMG/M metagenome (GOLD analysis project Ga0070727, IMG submission 66722) | Marine sediment microbial communities from the Atlantic coast under amendment with organic carbon and nitrate - tdAd47.2 | ecosystem: Environmental > Aquatic > Marine > Coastal > Sediment | place... | reverse complement strand
CGGCTTTCTGGTCGAGTTGATCAACGAACGGTGTTTGCCTGTGCTGGAGTCGCAAGCGTGATAGCGATGATCCTCGCGGCCGGCCGCGGCGAACGATTGCGCCCGATAACCGCAGGCACTCCCAAAGCGCTCGTGGAGGTGCAGGGCAGGAGCCTCCTCGAGCGGCACCTGGACAGCATCAAGGCGGCCGGCATCGAGACCGTCGTCATAAACCTCGGCTGGCTGGGTGAGGGCATCGCGGAACGGATCGGCTCCGGGCAATCCTACGGCCTGACCGTCGTGTACAGCCCCGAGGGCGAGAATATTCTCGAAACCGGTGGTGGTATCCATCGGGCTTTGCCGTTACTCGGCAGTGAGCCCTTTCTTGTCGTCAATGCGGATGTCTTCACCGATATGCCCTTGCCGCCGGCCGAGTTGGGTGACGCCGACGCCGGACACCTGGTGTTGGTGCCGACGCCGGCGCACAAGGAGTGCGGTGATTTCGACCTTGACGACGGCCGTGTTGTGGACAGTGACGATCCGGCGCTCACATTTTCGGGCATCGCGGTCTATCGGCCGGCGTTCTTCGCTGATTGCGAAGCGGGAAGATTTCCGCTGGCCCCGGTGCTGAAAGCAGCCGCTCGTGCCGGGCAACTCGGCGGCAGCCTGTACGAGGGCGTGTGGGAGGACGTCGGTACGCCGGAGCGGCTCGCCGAACTCAATCGTCGCTAGAAGCCGGCAGCTCGGCAGCCGCATTTACGATATCGGCGTCTGCCATGCGCAGATTCCTGAGAAAGTGCGGCAGGAATTTGTCCCGAACGATGCCGAGATCCGCATCGCCGCCGAGCGTCGCAAGGTCCGTCATTTCGAGGCCGGCGTAGCCGCAGGGGTTGATGCGCAAGAACGGCTCGAGGTCGACAGCCACGTTCAGTGCCATCCCGTGGTAGCTCGCGCCACGCCGGATGCGCAAGCCGACGCTCGCGAATTTGGTGTCCGCAACGTAGACACCCGGGGCTTCCGGGTGTGCTGCCGCGTCGACGCCGTAATCTGCGGCGAGGTCCACAACGCTCTGTTCGAGGGCCGTCACGAGGTCACGCACGCCCAGGCCTGCGCGTTTCAGGTCCATGAGCGGATAGATCATCAGCATGCCCGGACCGTGATACGTCACCTGGCCGCCCCGGTCGATTTGCACGACCGGGATGTCGCCGGTCGCGAGGAGATGTTCCGAATTTGTATTGAGGCCGAGCGTGAATACCGGTGGATGCTCGGTAAACCAGATCTCGTCAGTCGTGTCGGGACCGCGCGTATCCGTGAAGCGCTGCATTGCTCGCCACAGCGGCTCGTACTCCTGCAGTCCGAGATCGCGGACCGCGATCTGGTGAGTGATACTGCCGGCAGCTTCGTTCACAGCGCCATAAGCACATCGTCGTGCGCACTGACTTCGCGGTAAATGTCATCCAGTTGCTGCTGGCTTTGAGCCGACACGGTGATTGTGACTGATACGAAACGGCCGTTCCTGCTCAGGGAATTCTGGACAGCCGTGTCGTCGACCGGACCTGCGTGCTTCTCGACGATTTCCCGGACGGTCTGCCGAAACGCCGGCGTGTCGTGTCCCATCATCTTGATCGGAAACGAACACGGGAACTCCAATAGTGTTTGGTCGCTCATTGCGCCTATTCGAACCAGAGTTTTATGCCGTCCACGATACGCTGCCAGAAGGACCCACTCGGATTATCTTCGAGCGCCCGCAACTGCTCGTGAACCAGGTCATTGTCGTCGAGGCTGACCTTGATCTCGGCAAGTGCTTGTCCGGCAGTGACCGGCGCCATCAGAACGGCCGGCATGTTGTGCACGGATTCCAGAGAATCGTAGCGGCCACGCGGCACCGTAACGTACAGATCCTCCATTACGCCGAGTGATGAAAACTCATATTCTGATTTCCAGATTCGCGCGCGCGTGATTTCCTCGCCGGCTTTGTAGAGCAGGCGTGTTTCGAAGAAACGAAATCCGTAGTTGATCAGCGCGTGGCTGCCGTCGATGCGCGCTTTGTCGCTCGCCGTCCCGAGCACGGCCGCGATGACGCGCATGCCGTCACGTTCGGCAGACGAGACAAGGCAGTAGCCCGCCGCTTCGGTGTGACCGGTCTTGAGTCCGTCGACCGAGTCGTCACGCCACAGCAACCTGTTGCGGTTCGTCTGCTTGATTTCGCCCCACTGAAACTCCTTCACGGAGTGCCAGGCATAGTAGTCGGGGAACTCGCGGATCATGGCCCGTGTCAGCGTCGCCAGGTCACGCGCCGTCGAGTAATGATCATCGTCTGGCCAGCCGGTCGAATTCACGTAGTGCGTAGACTGCATGCCGAGTGCCTGTGCGTGCTGATTCATCATCTCCGCGAAGACGGACTCCGAACCCGCAACGTACTCGGCCAGCGCGACGCTCGCGTCATTGCCCGATTGCACGATGACGCCCAACAGCAGGTCTTTCACGCGGACGCGCTTGCCGACTTCGACGAACATGCGCGATCCCTGCATGCGCCAGGCCTTCTCGCTGATCGTAACCTCATCGTCGAGCGTGATTTGGCCCTCTTTCAGGGCGTGAAAGACCACATACGACGTCATGAGCTTGGTCAGGCTCGCGGGCGGCACCGGAGTGTCCGGCTTCAGTGATGCGAGTTCGTGACCCGACTGGGCGTCGATCATCAGGTAACTCGTGGCACCAATGACCGGCGGCGCAGGCACGGGCCGGGTCTGCGCGAATGCAGCACTACCAACCAGGATAAACAACAGGGCAAGGACGAGACGCTTCATACGATCACAGCAGGGATTCCGAAGGGGGCGCTATTTTAACCACAATTGGGGTGACACTATAGGGCGTCAGAAAATCCATGCCAAAGCGACTCCGAAACGGGTCGCGTCGTCACCGGGCAGGCGGGCTACGCTCTCGTCGAGCAGCGTCAATTCGTAGTGTCTGTCGAATTCCCTGCCGACGCTGGCTGACAACAGGAGATGCTCGTGTGCCCGCCAACTGAAAGCCCACTCCAGAAGATAGGCCTCGTAGAGCAGTTGGGACTCATTTTGAAGGCTCTTGTCTTTGACGTACCATTCGTTGCCATTCGGCTCGATTCGCAGCACCGACGCGAGAGACTTTGACACCTGAAAGCTTAGCTGCGATTGGGGGAAACCGATTTCAAGGGTCCAGCTTGGATGAGGTTGCCAGCTGGCACTAACTGCAGGATAGATCTGATAGTCGCCGAAGCGATTATCGCCACAGATTCCGTAGCTCAATGTCCAGCGTTCATTGACTTGTCTTTCCCAGATCAGGGCCGTCAGCAAATGGAATGCGTCAGCCGAGTATTCATCCGGGTCTTTTGTGACATTGGAGGAGCCGGACAGTGCGGGCGCTATGCTGAAACGAAAATTACGGCTGTCGGATTTACTGATTCTGTGTGCGGGAAAGAAGAAGGTGTGCAAGTAGCCGTTCGTCTGCAGTTGGAGTCCATCGACATTCAGGATCGTCGTGCGATGCCCGAATCCGAACGTCCATTTACCACTCGTCTTGTACAGAAAATCGGTGCTGAAATTCTCGAGATTGCTTGTGCCGCCGCTCGCCCCGAGGGGAGTCTTCTCGTGGTCGTAATAGGCAATCGAGAGGTGAGATTCCGTTTCCAGCGCCTGACAGACTTCCGCGCTGGTGGACGCGTTCGATACACCGGAGAGAAAGAGGCTGGCACCGATCAGACACGTCAGAACCACTTGCGCGCCTATCCTGCTCGTTGCCGATTCCACCGTAGCTAAAGAGTTACAAGGTAAGGATCCGAGATCCCGAGCGTCTCGAGCCTGGTGACCAGTGCGTCATAGTCATCGACACCGGCGATCGGCCCAATGCGAACCCGGTACAAGGGAGGGGACGAGGCCTCGTCGGCGAATACAAACACATCGCCGATGCCGTCGGAGATCAGGGCCGACTGGCGACGTTCCGCATTGGCGCGGTCACCGAATGCGCCGACCTGCACATAGATTTCGTTTTCCGCTGCTGTCTCGGGTTTGGGATCTGGAACGGATGCAGGCGCAGGCGGCTCCGCCGGCTCGACGATACGCACCGGCCGTTCGCCGGGTGGGTCGTCGAAGGTAATTGCGGTCACCTCAACCAGGCTTGTGCCATCGCGGACCATGTCGAGTTTCAGGGCAGCGGCGTAGGACAAGTCGATGACACGGTTGTGCACGAACGGGCCGCGGTCGTTCACGCGTACGACGACGGTCCGGTTGTTACGCAGGTTGCGGACCTGTACGTAAGTTGGCAGCGGCAACGTCTTGTGTGCCGCGGTCATAGCATACATGTCGTAGGGCTCGCGATTCGACGTCAGGCGGCCGTGAAATTTCTTGCCATACCACGACGCGACACCACGTGCCTTGTACCCGGTGCTGCTCGGCATGACCGTGTAGCTTTTGCCCAGCACCTCATAATTGGGCCCGTTGCCATAGCGGCTTTTCGGTTCAGGGCGCGGTACTGCGTCACCTGGCAGGTCGGGAATCGAGACGCTGCCGGACGGGGCGCTGTCACGGACCTCACGACCGCCACAACTTGCCAGGACCACGTAAAGGAAGATCAGAAGGCCGAGAGGCGCGCGCCTAAGGAGCATTGCCGTTGACCTCGAGTGCGACTTCCTGGCCGAGTTGATGGACCGCGAGCGCATACATCACACTGCGGTTGTAGCGCGTGATGACGAAGAAATTGTGGAATCCGATCCAGTATTCGGCGCCGTCGTCGCCCTCGAACGTCAGCAGTTCGCTCTTGCTATCGGCGGGCAGTTCCGTCACGAACATGACACCCCGGCGACTGAGCGACGCAATCGTCTCGCTCGCCTTGAGTGTATTTTTGGGTTCGGGTGTCGGCCCCTGCCATGCACCGCCCAGCGACGCCTGTGCCGTGACTTCCTCACCCGGTTTCCAGCTGTGCTTGAGGAAATAGTTTGCAATGCTGCCCGCGACGTCAGTCCAGTCACCCCAAATATCGCGTTTGCCATCACCCGTGGAATCGACGGCGTAGGCACGGTAACTTGACGGCATGAACTGCGGCCGGCCCATGGCGCCGGCATAGGACCCCGTGGCGTCGGTGGCCTGCATGTCTTCCTCGCGGACCAGTAACAGGTATTCCTCGAGTTCGCGGCGGAAGAATTTCGCGCGCGGCGGATAGGAGAAAGCCAAAGTGGCCAGGGCATCGAGGACGCGAAAACTGCCCGTGATGCGGCCATAGTAAGTCTCGACGCCGATAATGCCGACGAGTATCTCGACGGGCACACCCGTTGCGTTGCTTATGGATTCCAGCGTGTCTTTGTTTTCGACCCAGAATGCCGCCCCGGCATCAATTCGCTCTTGCGTTAGAAAATGTTTGCGGTACTCCGCCCATGTCTTGGTCTTTTCAGCTGGCTTGGCGATTGCATCGAGGATGGACTGTTTGACCTCGGCCGTGCCAAGAACGTCGCGCAGTTCCTCGCGGTCGAAGTCGTGTTCTTCGACCATCGAATCGATGAACGATTGCACCTCGGGCTGATCAAGATCGATGGCCTGTGCAGTGGCAACTGAGAAAAGGAACAGAGCAGCGCCGGCAAGCAGTCGAATGTTCATTAGTGGGGGAGTAGTTTCCGGTGCGAGTGGATCGACATCAGAATACCGAAACCAGCCATCAGCGTCACCATCGACGTGCCACCGAAGGAAACCAGCGGTAATGGTACGCCGACGACCGGGACAAGCCCCGTTACCATCGCCGTGTTGACAAAGACGTAGACGAAGAAGGTCAGGCTGATCGAACCCGCCAGCAGCCTGGAGTATGTGTCGGGCGCCTGGATCGCAATATAGAGACCTCTGCCAACGACGAACATATAGAAAACGATCAGGGTCAGCACGCCGAGGAGCCCGAGCTCCTCGCCCATGACTGCGAAGATGAAATCGGTGTCGCGTTCCGGCAGGAATTCGAGTTGTGCCTGTGAACCGTTCGTCCAGCCCTTGCCGAACAGGCCGCCCGAGCCGATCGCGATCTTCGACTGAATGATGTTGTAGCCGGCGCCGAGTGGATCGCTGTCGGGATTGAGCAGCGTCAGCACGCGCTGTTTCTGATAGTCCTGCATGAACTGCCAGAGCCCGTACGCGCCGGGCACCGACAGAGCGGCCAATGCGATCATGAGCCGGATCGACATGCCCGCAAGCACGATTACGATAATGCCGGACGCGGCGATCAACAGCGCCGTGCCGAGATCCGGCTGGCGCGCGATCAAAACGGTCGGCACCACGATGATGACGGCGATAATCATAATCTGGCTGAAGCGTGGTGGCATCTGGCGGTCGTGCAGATACCAGGCTGCCATCATGGGTACGGCGAGCTTCATGATTTCCGACGGCTGAAAGCGAATGCCGAGATTCAGCCAGCGCCGCGCACCCTGGCCGACCTCGCCGGTCAGCAACACGAGCGCCAGAAGTATCAGTCCGCCGATATACGCCCACGGCGTCCAACGGCGCAGGAAACCCGGCGGAATCTGGGCCACGACGCACATCGCAACCATCGCCACGCCGAGTCGAATGACCTGATTCATCCATAGCCGCATGCTCTCACCGACGGCGCTGTACAGGACGACGAGCCCGAGCGCAGAGATCAGCAGTAGGCCACCGAGCAATGGCCCGTCAATATGCAGCCGCCGCATCGCACGCGCGAACTCACCGAGCGGCGCGGTCTTGCCGGTTATGAGGCGTTGCGTGTCACTCAGTCGCATTGTCGTACCCGAGGTATCTGTCCATGATCGCCTTTGCGATCGGCGCGGCGACGCCGCTGCCACTGCTGCCGTTCTCGATGACCACAGCAACTGCAATCCGCGGATTTTCGACCGGCGCAAAGGCGATGAACAACGCGTGGTCCTTCAGCCGCTCCTCGACTTCCTCATCCTCGTACTCTTCGTCCTGCCCCACCGAAAAAACCTGCGCGGTGCCGCTCTTGCCGGCCATGCGATACGGTGCACCGGTGCCGACGGCGCGCGCAGTGCCGCGAGTACCCTGCATGACCTTGTTCATGGCATTGATGACGTCATCCCAATACGATTCGTTGTCGAGTTCGACGTCGTCAAGCCGGACGCGCGGCGTCAGGGTCCGCTCACCACTTAAGGCGTCTTCCCAGGCCGCAACGATCCGCGGTTGATAGCGAATACCGCGTGTCGCCAGAGCAGCGGTTGCCGCCGCAAGTTGTAACGGTGTCGCCAGCATGTAGCCTTGCCCGATCGATGCGATGACCGTCTCGCCCAGGTACCAGCGCTGGTCGGACCGATTGCTGAACGACTTTCGCTTCCATTCGGTGCTGGGTACGAGGCCTGGCCTCTCGCCGGTGACGTCGATGCCGGTCTCGCTCCCGAGACCGAAGCGGCCCAGGTAGTCGTGCATGCGATCGATGCCGATCTCGTTGCTGATCTCGTAGAAATACACGTCGCAAGACTGCTCGAGCGCGTCATGGATAGTGACTTCTCCATGACCCTCGGGTTTCCAGTCGCGGTAGCGGTGCGTTGTATTCGGCAGAATGAAAAAGCCATGGCACACGGTCTTGCGCTCGAGATTGGTGGCGCCGGTTTCGAGCGCGGCGAGAGCCAGCATCGGCTTGATGGTCGAACCCGGCGGGTAGGTGCCACGGACGGCGCGATTGAATAACGGCCGGTCCATGTCCTGCTGCAATGCCGCGAATTGTGATGTGCTCATACCGACCGCAAATAGGTTAGGGTCGAATGCCGGCGCGCTCACGAGCGCAAGGATTTCGCCGCTCCAGGGATCCATTGCGACCAGAGCACCACGATTGTCGGCGAGCAGATCGGTCGCGAGCTTCTGCAATTCGAGGTCGATGCTGAGGTAGAGATTGGCACCCGGCGTCGGATGCGCGTCGGCAGGCAGCGTGTCCTGCAGACCACGGGACTCGGCCGGCACGTGCCGGCCGCGGGCGTTCGAGACGATATGACGAAATCCGGAGTCTCCGTGCAGCCGTGACTCGTAGTTGTTCTCGACGCCGGTTTTGCCTGCTTGCGTGGTGCCGGCGTACCGCGACGGGTCAACTTTTTCGAGATCGCTGGTCGACATTGCCGCGACATAGCCGACCACATGTGCGATCGCCTCGCCGTTGGGATAGTGGCGGACGAGCCGGGGTTGAAAGTCGACGCCCGGAAATCGCGGCCGCTGAATGGCAAAGTGTGCGATCTGCTCGTCGTTGAGGCGGAGATTCAGGGTGACCGGCTTGAAGCGCGGTCCGCTGCGGCTGAGTTCGACAAAGCGTGGTATATCCGCGGCTTCTATCAGGTTCAGGCGGGCGAGCCGGTTCAGCGTGTCGTCGATATCCGCGACCTGTTCCGGGATCAGCTCCAGCTGATAGGCGGGCAGGTTTTCGGCGAGGATTCGTCCCTGGCGGTCGAACACCAACCCTCGAATCGGTGGTACGGCCTCGATCCGGATGCGATTGCCTTGCGACCGCTCGGCGAAATGTTCGTAGTCGATGACTTGCAGTTGCACGAGGCGGGCAATTACGAGCCCGAGCATCAGGATCGCGACGACGCTCGTAAGGACGACGCGTGCGATAAAAAGCCGTCGTTCGGAATGGTGATCCTTGATAGGTGAGAGCAGATCCATCGGCGCGTCGTCCTAGCCTCTCGACTGTACCCGGTAACGCATCCCTGACAGAAACATCGACAGTATCGGCCAGATAAGCGTTCCGGTGACGACCGGGCCCCAGTAATCGACTGCCGACGCCGAGACGCCCGCGACACCATTGGTCCAGAACAGCAGGAACTGGTACAGCGCGAGCAGCGCAAATACTGTCGCCGCAAGCTGCGAGAGCGGGAACACGCGCATCAGCAGGTGAAACTTGACCGTGATGTAGATGATGACGCAGAGCGCCAGCGCATGCTGGCCAAGCATTGTGCCCTGCGCGACGTCGAGCACGATGCCGAGCAACCAGGCTATCCCGACGCTGTAACTGCGCGGCACCGTCATCGCCCAGAAGATGAGCATCAGGGCCAGCCAGTCCGGGCGAAAGGATTCGATGCCTCCGGGCAGCGGCATGATCATTAGCATGAACGCGACGAGAATCGTGATCAGTACGGGCACATTTTGATGTGCGCGTGAGTTACTCATCGGTGTCACCGTCTTCGTGGGCACTGGTCCAGATCAGCATGACCTCGCGTACCTGGTCCAGAGCGGCGGCAGGTACGGCAGTAACATCGGCGAACGGCTCCTGCGGAACCCGTGTCACAGTCTCGACGACGGCCACCGGGTATCCCGACGGGAATGCGCCGCCGAGGCCTGAGGTGACGAGCAAGTCACCCGGGCGGATATCGGCGTTGTTGGCGAGGAACGGCAGGTCCAGCCGGTTGTACTCGCCCGTGCCGAAGACCACGGTGCGCAGCCCGTTGCGATTCACGACGACGGGTAGTGTGTGATCCGGGTCGCTGATCAGAATGGCTTGCGATGTATGCAATCCAGCCTCGATGACCTGCCCGACGACACCGGAGGCATCGACGATCGCCTGGCCGTCGTAAACGCCGTCAGTGCTGCCGACGCCCAACACGATGTTGTGCCTGTAGGGGTTCGCATCGACCGCCATTATTTCGGCGACGCGTACCTCGCCGCGCACCTGCTCGCGGGCATCGAGCATGGCCCGAAGCCTGTCATTCTCTGCTTTCAGCGCCGCGAGTTCCTGCGTGCGACCACGTGTAATGAGCGCTTCAGTCCGGAGGCGGCTATTCTCGAGCTGCAGCTGATTGTTGCCGGTACTGATCTCCTTCGCCCAGCTCCAGATTCGCGCCGGCGTATCGACGATGATCTGGATCGGGTAGACCGCGGCACCGATCGTGCGGCGCACGGCGTCGAGATGGTTCTCGCGGTGGTCCAGCCACATGAGCAGGATGCTCAGGACAACGAGCGCCAGGGCGCGGAAGCCGAGCGCCGGGATTCTTGCAGGGTTGCGGTTGCTTTGCGAACTGACCATCAGCGATTAGCTGCCTGCTCGCACGCGAGTCTCACTCCAGTCCGAACACCGCCGGACCGTGCTCGTCGATAAGCTCGATGACGCGGCCACCGCCGCGTGCTACGCAGGTCATGGGATCGTCGGCGATCACGACCGGCAAGCCGGTCTCCTCCATGAGCAACTTGTCGATGTCGCGCAACAGGGCGCCGCCACCGGTCAGAACGATACCGCGATCGGCAACGTCCGCACCGAGCTCGGGCGGGGTTTGCTCGAGCGCTTCCTTGACGGCGCCGACAATGCCTTGCAACGGTTCCTGCAGGGCTTCGAGAATCTCGTTGCTATTGAGCGTGAAGGCGCGCGGCACACCCTCGGAGAGGTTGCGGCCCTTCACCGAGATCTCGAGGACCTCCTGACCCGGGAACGCGGAGCCGATTTCGTGCTTGATACGCTCGGCCGTCGCCTCGCCTATCAGGATGCCGTAGTTGCGGCGCACGTAGTTGGTGATCGCTTCGTCGAAACGGTCACCACCAATGCGCACCGAGGCGGCATACACAATGCCGTTCAGGGAGATGACGGCAACCTCCGACGTGCCACCACCGATGTCGAGAACCATCGAGCCGCGGGCCTCGTGGACGGGCATGCCGGCGCCGATAGCCGCTGCCATCGGTTCGTCGATCAGGAGTACCTTGCGCGCACCGGCACCTTCGGCCGATTCGCGAATGGCGCGGCGCTCGACCTGGGTCGATCCGTAGGGTACGCATACGAGTACCCGTGGGCTCGGCCGAAAATAGCGGTTGCTGTGGGCCTTCCGTATGAAGTGCTGCAGCATTTTCTCGGTGACCGTGAAATCGGCGATGACGCCGTCTTTCAGGGGCCGGATGGCTGTGATATTGCCCGGTGTGCGACCCAGCATGTTTTTGGCGTCGGAACCAACCGCTTCTACGACCCGGCCGCCCCGGCCGGAGTCTTCGCGAATTGCGACGACGGAAGGCTCGTCGAGCACGATGCCGTGTCCACGCGAGTAAATCAGCGTATTGGCGGTACCAAGGTCGATCGACAGGTCATTAGAAAAATAACCACGGATGTTTTTGAACATGGTGGAGCGGTGCCCGAAGCGTGATTAACGGTGCAATCTAGCAATGCCCACGACATTGCGCAAGGCGGCGTGTATCATTGCGTGCGCGTTCGCCGGGCGGCGAATCTACGCACTGCAAATCCCGGAAAGACCCCATGTCTCTGGACAAAGATCAGGTACAGCACATTGCAATGCTGGCGCGGCTCGAAGTCGCCGAAGAGGAGGTTGCCGACACGGTCGACAAGCTGTCTCGTATCGTCGATTTTGTCGACCAGCTGGCGCAGGCGAACACCGAGGGTGTGGTGCCCATGGCGCACCCCCTGGATGCCGCCCAGCGGCTGCGCAAGGACGTCGTGACCGAGTCCAATCAGCGCGACGACTACCAGCAGAATGCCCCCGCCGTGGCCGGGGGCCTGTACCTCGTGCCGAAAGTCATCGAATGACCGCCGGTGACCTCCATCTACAGACACTGACGCAGCTCGCCCGAGGACTCGAGCAGGGCGATTTCACGTCGGTGGAACTGGTGCAGGCCTTGCTGGGAAGGATTCAGGCGCACGGTGGCGAACTCAATGCTCTCATCACCGTTACCGCAGATGCCGCACTTCAGGCGGCCGAAAAGTCTGACGAGCTTCGCCACAAAGGCGACAACGGGTTTCCTGGCATCGGAGTCCTCAACGGATTGCCGCTCGTGCACAAGGACATTTTCTGCACGCG
>Ga0070727_10004573_pt1 | contig 11751 bp, 8 predicted proteins | sample tdAd472_FD_66722 | JGI IMG/M metagenome (GOLD analysis project Ga0070727, IMG submission 66722) | Marine sediment microbial communities from the Atlantic coast under amendment with organic carbon and nitrate - tdAd47.2 | ecosystem: Environmental > Aquatic > Marine > Coastal > Sediment | place... | reverse complement strand
ATAATCGTCAATTTTGGAGGAGGTTGTTTTTGTGTTAGACTAGGCAGATTTGATGATAATAGCCCAAGCTACTTGAAGAAAATCTAAGGCAGTATAACGCAAAAAGAGCCCGCCATAAAGAGTCGAGTATATAGGTTCAGCTACTTAAATTGACCCAGCCGATTTTTATAGGAAATACCTAATTCATTCGTTTTTTATCGCTACTTAATGCGGACTTGCTAGATAAGGGAAGGTGGATAAGAATGCCTTATCGTTAGCATCTACATTATCATCGGTAAGGGCCGGATTGGCGGTGCCATCAGGGCCACCGAAAATGAGGAGTAACTCTACTGAAATTACATCATCATCTAATCTTCGACCCGTTAGCACATTTGTCCCATCAAAAAAAGTAGTGGGTTTTTGGGTAGAGACCGTCAATACATCTGTTGCTAAAACACTAGTAAAAGTACTGGCATCCAGACCCAAAGCATTGGTGGTGTAGGCAGCATTTAAACCTAATAATCGGCTACTAAATTTGGCAGCAAAAGCACTCCCTTGTTGTGAAGGAGGAGTCACATTAAATACGTCTTTATCTGTGCCCGTTACGAAAACGGTATTGATAGCGGGGCGCCCCATTTGGTCTTCCTGCTGATACATATCATCGCTGATTGGCATCATATCATCATCTTTCTCGCAGGCACCTAGCGAAAGTATACTCAATAGTATACCTAGCAGCTTAAATTTATTTACAATTTTCATGTTATAAGAAATTATCAGTTAAAGTAAAATCTGCTCTGATACTGCGGTAGCATTGCGACCGAGTTAGTGAGTATCAGAGAATGAATAATTAGAGACATGTCTCGCCCGAGCTTATCCTGGGATAGGCTAATTGGGAGCGCAAAAAATGTCGTATGTGGATGGGAAAAAGGAGGGGATTAGATCTTTCTTTTAGCCTCTACCCAAGTATTGAGAGTGGCTGCGGATCCTAACATGGACTTAGGAACTTCTACGACTACAGATAGAACATTGGTACCAGCAAAGGTGTCGTTTCCAGGGCTTTTGAAACCCGTCGCATTTCCCGCTAGTATTTCATTGAATTGAGCAAAATCAAAGAAGAATGGATCGTCTCTTGGGCCAGCAAAGACTTTGATGTCACCATTCGTACCAATGTTAACCGCACCATTGTAGCTGGAGATGCTTGCCTCTGTTAGCGTTCCACTTGTTTCTGGAGAACTGATGAGTCCTTTTTGAGAGGGAGCGACCGGGCCGTAGACTTGTAGCTTGTCGTTTTTGAAAAAAGCCTGGATAACCAAGTCTTCTGTGTTGTCGCCACTGTTGTCGATATTAAACTCTACCATTACTTGTTCATCAAATTTAGCAGAACTGGTAGCTGTTGGATCAAGCAATCCTTGCACGTTGCAAACAAAAACCATGTTATTGGGATTTTGTGGGCTTTCAAATGCAAAATAATCGGTTATATCTGTGGTCTTTGAGGTTACAGCGGGTGCATCAATATGATCTGCAGCCCACACAAATCCTACACAAGCTGCAATTAATACAAACAGGGTAAGAAATAAATTTTTGTTTTTCATAATTAAAAGTTTCAACAATATTATTTAATGTTCATCTGTAGTTACGAAGACAGATGGGGTATTGGTTTTCGAAAAGCCATCTTTTTTTATAGATATTCGGAAAACTACCGACTTGATACCGCTCGTAAATAAAGGTGTATCCAGCTGAAAATCATGAAAAAATTACCATATTGGCTTGCCCTCTTTGCTTTGATTATAACCTCTTTTAGCGGGACTGCGCAGGAAAGCAAGGGCACTTCCGCCGAGAAGAAAGGCTTGATCAGGAAGAGTAGTTTCATTGCCCTACCTATTATCTTTTATACGCCAGAGACCCGACTGGGAGGAGGAGGGGCTGCCCTTTATACCTTCCGGTTTGCGAATGAATCAGAAGAATCTCGCCCTTCACAGCTCCAATTGGGCTTGGCCTATACACAAGAGAAACAGATCTTGTCTTATCTACCTTTTGATATCTACTTCAAAGAGGAGGAATGGTACCTCTCAGGAGAAATTGGGTATTATCGATATGTGTACCAGTTTTTTGGTTTGGGAAATGAAACACCTCCAGAAAGTGAATCTTTCGAAGCGGCTTATCCTCGTTTTCAACTCAATGTTCAGAAAATCGTGCTGCCTCGACTTTATCTAGGCCTTCGGTATTGGATGGATGATTATCGAATCGTCAAAAGGGAGGCCGAGGGGGCTTTGTCACAGTCGGTGATCGAGGGGCAAGAGGGCGGTTTTATCTCTGGATTAGGTCTAACCGCTAATTATGACACGCGTAATCAAATTTTCTACCCCAGTCAGGGACAGCGCATTCAACTGATTACGCTATATAATCGGAAAGCCTTGGGAGCCCGCTCCAATTTTGATAAATATAGCCTGGATGCCAGTCAATACTTTTCTATTGGGAAAGCCGTCTTGGCGCTCAATGTGGTAGCGGAGACTATGCGAGGTGATGTTCCTTTTCAGCAACTAGCGTTATTGGGTGGCCCCAAACGAATGCGTGGCTTTTTTGAAGGCCGTTTTAGGGACAAAAACCTTTGGGTTTTGCAGGCAGAATATCGTCGAGTGCTCAAGGGCGTTTTTGGCTTGGCGGTTTTTTCCGGCATAGGAAATGTGGCTCCAAAACCTTCCGCTCTTTTTTCACAGAAGGTTCACCTGGCTTATGGCCTTGGCCTGCGTATCCGACTCAGTAAAAAAGATAAAATCAACCTGCGGGTCGATGCGGGTTGGAATGAGGAAGGGACTTTATCGCCCTACCTAACAGTAGCGGAAGCTTTTTAAAAGCAAAACCAACGTACTTCAGACACCCGTATATAAAGGAGTACTACGACATTGACAGAACATGAACTTGGCCACTAATGGAAAAACAGACAATCAGTATCATTATTCCTACCCTCAATGAGGAAGCCCGAATCGCATCCTTAATTGACTATTTACAGCAACTTTCCCAACCCGAATACCTGCAAGAGATCATTGTTTGTGATGGAGGAAGTACGGATAAAACACAAGTCATTGCTGAAGCTGCTGGGGTTGTACTTTTGCACTCCCCTCGATGCGGGAGGGCCACTCAAATGAATTATGCTGCTGATCATGCGGGAGGTGACATTTTGTATTTTGTACATGCGGATGTTTTTCCACCCAAGGAGTGTTTAATCAATATCATAGATGCCTTGGCGGAAGGGCATACCATGGGCTGTTTTACTTATGATTTTGCTTCTTCATCTAAGTTATTAAAGATCAATGCCTACTTCACCCAATTTGACTTAATGACAAGTGGAGGCGGAGACCAAACCTTTTTTATCCCCAAAGCTATCTTTAATGAATTGGGCCAATTTGATGAGAAGTTACCGATTATGGAAGATTTTGATTTTGTCTGGCGGGCTAAAAAACATTTTCCCTTGCATCTAGTGAAAAATAGAGCAATCGTATCGGCTAGGAAATATGGGCGTAATAGTTACCTGAAGGTGCAGGTGGTGAATGGCCTTACCTTGGCGTTGTTCAAAAGAGGATATTGCCCTTTCAAGTTGGCCAGGTGGTATAAACGATTATTGAGTTAGGGTTTAGATTAGAGTTTCACCCTCATCCCAAAAATCAATCGCATGGTATTAATCTTATCTTGAAATGGCCCGATACCGCCATCTTCAACGAGATTTAAGAAGCTATGTTGGTATTGAGGTTGCGCATAAAGACTAGTTCTATGACTGATATAGCGCTCTAGTCCAATTCCTATATTAGCCGTGAAAAAGGAGTTTTGAGATATGGAACCTCCTTGAAATACCCCCTTTGTAAAAGCACGCTTATCTACACCTGCCTTTGTTCCATTATTATTAGGTGGAATCGGAGGTGCAAAAGAATTGGGAGGTCCAACAGGACGAGGTTGTGTGGGGCTGGTAAAGAAGTAATCAGCCTGCATGACGGTATTCAAACTAACACCTACGTTAGCGTAGAAACGCCACTTACCGTCGGTGATAAATTGTCTTCTTATATTCAATGGAATAGCCACCATATCATATTCAAATGATTTGAGACCTTCGCCGGATAGTCCTTCTGTTAAACTGTAATCAATTTCGGATAGGTTGAAAGGCAAGTATTTCTTGGCCGAGTAAATCAAACCACTCTCTACTTCCCATTTTTTATTTCCCCAACTGAAGGTCAAGCCTCCACTATATCCTAAAGCATAACGGTCTAGTGAACGTTTTTTTCCAGCAAGATAAGTTGGTGGGGTAATAATCCGGTTATAATCGCTTGAGGCTTGTACGCCAAACCTGATGACGCGCTCTTTCGGTGCAGGTTTTACCTGATCGATGAGTTGCTGATCTGCCGCATAATTCGGGCTAATGTCTAGATCAGGAATTAGGTTGAGGGAGGCGAGGAAGGCTTCGGTAGAAGCTGCATCAAATCCAACAGCAGGTTTGATTTGGGCTTTACTGTCCTTACCCAGGCTTTGTGACAAATAACTGCCTTGACGAGATGAAATAGTTCGCCCGCTCAAGTGGTCATTCAACAGCTGATCGAGGAGTTGTGTTTTCGAAGGAATGGCCTCAGACGTGATGACCCCAGTCTGATTGGCGTTGACTTGCGGATGAGCAGTTGTTACAGCTTGCGCCGATGCTACTGCTTTTTTTGTTTGTTTATCAGTGGTATTCGAGTGCTGCGTCGCAGTGGGACTAGCTAGGCTTTCCGTTTTAGAGGCACGTTTACCATTCTCACGTCCAGTATTTTTACCTTCGATATCAGTAGCCTTACTAGTCGTGGTTTCCTTATTTTCAATATCAGCGGCTATGGCCTGCGTTCTTAGAGGGATTTCTTGATGATTTGGGTTGGATGAGGTCTGTGGATAATAATTAACGAAAAGTGCAATGAGTAGGAATAGGATAGAAAGTTCGAGGGATTTGTAGCGGATGATTTTATTGACAAAGCGATATTCTTCATTCAGTTGGGATTCCAACTTGGCCCAATGAGCGGGCTGAAAAGGAGCCTCCATTTGACTCATCTTCTCAAAAATAACAGCTTCCATCACTTTTTCATCCGCGGCGGCCGTACCATTACCCTCTTCTTCCAATCTGTTGGCCATCAGGTCCCAGCCTTGCGGGTCCCCTTCGGTCTCCAGATTCTCCATCCTGGCCCGGATGAAATCATCAAAATCGTTTTTACTCTTCATATCCGTAGAATCTCGAACTCAAAATCGTTTTTAGCTTCATTCTGGCTTTTACAAGGTTGGACCGCGAGGTACTTTCGGTAATTCCTAATTCCACTGCGATCTCCTTGTGGGAATATCCTTCGATGACATACATGTTGAATACCGTTCTATAAGCCGTAGACAACTGTTGTATGGCTTCTAAAATTTCTTTTTCCGTGCATTGGCTAATGGCATCCGCTTCTGAACCACTTATGTCGAAAGCCTGTTCAATATCTTCTGTTCGACGGCGGATATTTTTACGACAATAGTCAATAGATGTATTTACCATGATTCGCCGCATCCAGGCAATGAGTGAAGTGCCGGGTTGATACTTGTGGATGTTCCTGAAAATCTTGATAAAACCTTCATGAAGAATATCCAATGCATCGTGCTTATTATTAGCATAACGTAGACATACTCCCATCAACTTACTGTAGTACTCTTCATACAGTAGTTTTTGAGCCCATCGTTCTTTTCGAACACAGGCTTTAATGAGATCTCTTTCTTCGTTACCTATAGGCAAAGCAATATCCATATTGGTCCTATTGGCTAATTTAGGCGAATTGGATAGAAATTACAACTAGGGCTGGTCTTGCCAATAGCAAATGACGCTAGTATTACAACGAAAAGCAGTGTAAATGTGCTGCCTGGGACCAAAAAGTAGCATAAAAAACATTTTAAAAACAAAAAATTTAAATAGAGAATAAATAACATTTTTTGTTTACAAAGCTGCTTTTTTGTATTTTCGCTCAAATGTTTGATATTGGCGGCAATTGAAAAAGGACAAATGAGTAACGAGACAATAGATATTACCCCAAACGGAGAAGACAAAGATGCTGTGGTCGGTCTAAATGGCATGTATCAGGACTATTTCTTGGACTATGCCTCTTATGTAATCTTGGAGCGAGCAGTCCCTGCCATTGGGGATGGATTAAAACCCGTACAAAGAAGGATTTTTCATGCCATGAAAGAGATGGATGATGGCCGTTACAATAAGGTAGCGAATGTCATTGGTCAGACGATGCAATATCATCCACATGGTGATGCTGCTATTGGTGATGCTATGGTCAACCTAGGCCAGAAGGATTTGATGATTGATTGTCAAGGGAACTGGGGTGATCCTAGAACAGGAGACAGAGCGGCGGCTTCTCGTTATATTGAAGCACGATTGACAAAATTTGCGCTGGAAGTAGCCTTCAACCCACAAACCACAGAATGGCAGATTTCTTACGATGGGCGCAAAAAGGAACCCATCAATCTACCGATGAAGTTTCCTTTGGTTTTGGCCCAGGGCGCAGAAGGTATTGCCGTAGGCTTATCGACCAAAATACTTCCCCACAATTTTATCGAACTTATCAAAGCCTCGATTAAGATATTGCAAGATAAGCCAGTTAAAATATACCCTGATTTTCAAACGGGTGGGTTTATAGATGTCAGTGACTACAATGATGGAAAACGAGGTGGGAAGGTAAAAGTGAGAGCACGGATTGAGGCATTGGATAAAAAGACGTTGATTATCAAAGATCTTCCTTTTGCGGAAACGACTTCTAGCCTGATCGATGATATCATCAAAGCAAATGATAAGGGTAAAATCAAGATTAAAAAGGTCATAGATAATACAGCCAAAGACGTTGAAATTCAGGTAGAATTAGCGCCAGGCATTTCTCCACAGGTGACGATTGATGCTCTCTATGCCTTTACAAAATGTGAAAAATCTATCTCTCCGAATGCTTGTATCATTATTGATAACAAGCCGCACTTTGTAACAGTACAGGAAATTCTACGCTTCAATACCTTTCACACTAAAGATTTACTGCGTCAGGAATTAGAGATTGAAAAAGCAGCGCTGGAAGAAAAATTGCACTTTGCCAGCTTAGAGAAAATTTTCATTGAAAAAAGAGTATACCGAGAAATAGAAGAATGTGAGACTTGGGAAGAGGTGATCGAAACAATTGATCGCGAGCTTAAGAAGTATGTGGCGACACCTAGTGATAAACCCAAGCCTAGCGATAAGCGATTACGCTTGTTGCGTGATGTGACCGAGGAGGATATTGTACGCCTAACCGAGATTAAGATCAAACGAATCTCCAAATTCAATTCCTTTAAGGCGGATGAATTGATCGCTAAGTTAGAAGAAGCGCTGAAGGAGGTCAAACACAACTTAGCGCACCTCACGGATTACGCCGTTGCCTATTACGAAAACTTACTGACCAAATACGGGAAAGGGCGTGAACGAAAAACAGAAATCACCACCTTCGATACCATCAAAGCGACGATGGTAGTAGCCAATAATGCCAAATTATACGTCAATCGAGCGGATGGCTTTATTGGGCATGCCTTGAAGAAAGATGAATTTGTTTGTGATTGCTCAGATATTGATGACATTATCGTTTTCAAAAAGGACTGTACATTTCAAGTAACACGTATCTCCGATAAGGTGTTTGTGGGCAAAAATATACTCCACGTGGATGTATGGAAGAAAGGAGATGATCGTACGACCTATAACATGGTATATGTAAATACTAAAAATGGGCGAACGATGGCGAAGCGATTTAACGTAACCAGTATTACCAGAGGAAATGACTATCCGCCAGCAAAAGGCTTGACCAAGGCTAAGTTGCTCTATTTCTCGGCCAATTATAATGGAGAAGCGGAGACTATTAATGTGCAACTGACACAGGGAAGCAAAGCTAGAAAGAAAGTCTTCGATTTTGATTTTAGCACTATTGATATCAAAGGCCGCGGAGCAGCCGGGAATATTTTGACCCGATATCCGGTTAGAAAAATCACCCTGAAAGAGGCGGGCAAATCGACGCTCGGCGCAATAAAGGTATGGATGGATGAAGTAAGTGGGCGATTGAATACCTCCTCCCGAGGCTTGTACCTGGGGGCTTTTGATACCGGAGATACGATTTTGGTGATTTCTAAGAAAGGAGAGTACGAGGTACTGGAGTTGGATCTGAACCAGCGCTTTGATGTCAATGATGTCATGCATATTGGGAAATTAGAAAAAGACACAACAATTAGTGCGATCTATTATGATGGCGGTAAGGGATGGACGATGATCAAACGGTTTCAGATAGAAACCAATAAACTCAATCAACGATTCAACTTCCTGACAGATGATAAAAATACCAAACTCTACTTCGCTTCTGTACACAAGAAACCAAAGTTGAGTTACGCCTATCGAGTGAAAGGGGGGAAGGAAGAAGGTACGGTGGACTTGGCTGACTTCATTGATGTAAAAGGTTGGAAAGCACTAGGCAATAAACTCATTGATAAGAAGATATCCAGCTTTAAAGATTTAACGCCTAAGCCTCCTAAACTCGACCCGAAAGCGGCTGCAAAAGCAAAAAAAGATAAGTTGTCAGCAGGAGATAGTATCGATTTTGATGTGGAGGGCAATGGGCAAACTAAGATGTTTTAATAGCTGTAAACCCAAGGGTGACTAACCGCCCATTTGTGATCTATCCAAACTGGACTATCCTTCATCTAGGGTGAAAGGGATAAAAATAAGCACGAGAAAACCTCTTGTCTTATTTTTATCCCTTTCTTTTTTCTATTTCATGAAGTGCTTAATTTAATTATTTTACATACATTTATAGAATAAATAAATTATTCTATGAAAGGAACCAACCTAGGAGAGTTTGAAGAACTGGTTTTATTGACCGTTGCGGCACTCACTTCAGATGCCTATAGTGTAGCCATCTGTGATCATTTAACAGAACACACAGGACGAGTCATAAAATTGGGGATGGTTCATGCGGTATTAAATCGCCTTGAGTCTAAAGGCTATTTAGAAAGTACCTTGGGGGAACCAACTAATGAGCGAGGGGGTAGGCGCAAACGTTTTTACGAACTGAGTACTGCTGGAAAAACGGCATTGGTCAAAGCTAAAGCACTACGGGATCAACTATGGAACATTATTCCTGATTTTGTCTTTAAAGGTTTGATCTGATGAAAAAGAAACCGACACCACCGCGCTGGGCAGATCGATTCTTAGAATGGTACTGCCGCCCAGATCTACTAGAAGACTTACAAGGAGACCTTCGAGAGTATTTTGGACGAAACCTCACTGCTCACGGAGAAAGGAGGGCTAGGTTGATTTACATAATTGATGTCATCAAGTTTTTTCGGGGCTATACGGTCCGATCACCTAAATATACCTATCCGATGAATCACCTGACTATCATCCAAAACTATTTCAAAACCTCTTTTCGTAATCTTGCAAAAAACAAACTATTCTCAGCTATTAATATCATAGGATTAGCGATTAGTATGTCTGTTGGTCTGCTGCTGATCACTTTTGTGACAGAGCTTAAGAATTTTGATACTTTTCATGCGAACTATGACAGAATCTATCGAGTCAACAATACCTACCACGCTCCTGGCGAAGAACCTGATTATTACGCTTCCACTTCGATTCTTGCCGGGCGGAAAATAGAAACGACCCTATCAGGAGTTGAGGATTTGGTGATTATTAATCGTGCTTTCCAAAGGGACTTGGTTGTTGGAGAAAAAACCTTGGCTATTAAAGGACTTTGGGCTTCTGATGGCTTTTTTCGTGTTTTTTCATTTGATCTGCTAAGTGGAAATGCAGAATCGGCATTAAATGCTCCATACACCCTGGTCCTGACTGAAACTTCAGCTTTGAAGTTATTTGGAAGAATATCGGTTATCGGAGAAGTCGTTAGCATAGAGGATGAAAACTATACCATTACGGGGGTAATGAAAGATCCTCCGACGAATTCTCACATTCAATTTGAGATGTTGGGCTCATTAATTACCCAAGAGAATAAAATGCAAGCAGCGCAGAATAGCCAATGGTTGAATTGGAGTTTCATGTGGTCTAATTATGTATACCTGCTATTGCCAGAAGGGGCAAATGTGGAAAGCGTGCAGGAGGGTTTAACACAAATTGCCCTAAAGGAAAACACCCAATTAGGAAAAACAAAGATCAATTTAAGCTTGCAGCCATTAAGCGAAGTTGTCATTAGCAAACCTCTATCCAATCAGTTAGGTTTTAATTTTGGCACCCTTTTTATCTGGATTTTGTCGGGTCTCGCTTTTGTAGTTATTTTATCGGCTTGCTTCAATTATACCAACTTATCGATAGCGCGGGCGTTACGCCGATCCAAAGAAGTTGGCATTCGAAAAGTGGTGGGTGCTTCTAGATCACAGGTTTTCTTACAATTTGTGACAGAATCGATTCTTATAGCCTTATTGTCCCTGCTCTTTTCCTATTTGGTATTCTTATTGATTCGGCCTGGATTTTTGACGATTGAGCCTAAATTTCTGAGTAGAATCTTTTTACGCCCAACAGCAGGAGACTTTTTTTATTTTACTTTGCTAGCGATGATGATAGGCTTGTTGGCTGGTTTTTTCCCTGCTTTATTCTTTTCAAGAATTGATCCGGTAAAAGTGATTAAGGATGTCAGTAAATTAAGATTGTTTAAACATATTAATGTTCGGAAAGGCTTGATTACTTTTCAATACATCTTATCTATTTGCTTTATCGTTGCCGTGAGTATAGGATATAAACAATACAAGTACTCTTTAAATTTCGACCTGGGATTCGATACAGAAAATATTCTCAATATAGATTTACAAGGTAATGCGCCGGATATACTAAAACAGGAATTGGATCAATTACCGGATGTAACGGACATATCGGCGTCTATGATGGTTCTCAGTGTAGGGGATACTTATTCCTCTACGATTAAATACGAAGATCCACTTGATTCCACCCATATCTTTCACAATTCGATTGATGAAAATTACCTTTCGTTACATGATCACGAACTTATCGCGGGCGAGAATTTCAGGGCATTAAGCACGGAAGAAAAAGAAGAGTCGGAGGTTATTGTCAATGAAAAAACGCTAGAGCGTTTCAAATTGGGAACCCCCGCTGATGCAATAGGAAAAGAGCTGACTATTAGTGGGAAAAGAATGCAAATTATAGGTGTTGTAAAAGACTTTCACCATAGTACCTTATATAACGAGATTAGATATTTCGCCTTTCGAAATGATCCCTCTGTTCATAGAGTGTTGAACCTTAAAATTGCGTCTGCTGATATTGGGGTCACTATGAATCGCTTACAGGCAGTTTGGAAAAAAATAGACCCCGTTCACCCCTTTAAGGCTCGTTTTTATGATGAAGATATTCAGGAAGCCTATAGCGAAACAACGGGGATGATCAAAATTATTGGCTTTTTGGCGCTATTGGCCATTTCGATCGCTTCGTTTGGTCTATTGGGTATGGTGGTATTCACAACCGAAACTAGGGTCAAAGAAATCAGCATTCGAAAAGTGCTAGGCGCTACAGAGCGAGGGCTATTTTTCATGCTGAGTCGTGGGTTTATTTCTTTGTTGATTATCGCTAGTCTCATTGCCATTCCAATAACGTATTATCTATTTGATCAATTGGTATTTGCCGAAATAGTCTATAGGGCACCGGTTGGGCCATTGGAATTACTATTGAGTGCTGGTATCGTGATTGTTATTGCCTTATTGGCGATTAGT
>Ga0070727_10004572_pt1 | contig 11751 bp, 11 predicted proteins | sample tdAd472_FD_66722 | JGI IMG/M metagenome (GOLD analysis project Ga0070727, IMG submission 66722) | Marine sediment microbial communities from the Atlantic coast under amendment with organic carbon and nitrate - tdAd47.2 | ecosystem: Environmental > Aquatic > Marine > Coastal > Sediment | place... | reverse complement strand
CGTACGACTCGAACACATCGTTGCCTACAAAGAGCTTTTCGGCCGGCCAAAGGACCGCAAGCATTTGTCCATAATCGAGGCGCACCGCTCATGAGGTATGTCTCCACGAGAGGCGAGGCGCCAGAAACGGATTTCGTCACGGCCATGGTTGCCGGATTGGCACCTGATGGGGGGCTCTACGTACCGGCAGAATTCCCGGCATTGCCGAACGAGTGGTCGACCTGGTCATATCAGGACGCAATGGTTGGGGTGCTGGAGCTGTTTGGTGCCCAGAACGTTGACGGTGCGGTCCTGGGTGCGGCAGCCCGTTTTGATCACCCGCAGATAGCGCCGGTGCGAAGTCTCGGCGGCCGGCATGTTCTCGAGCTCTTCTGGGGACCAACATTGTCGTTCAAGGATCATGCCCTTCAGGTCGTCGCGCGACTCCTGGACCGCGAGGTGGATTCAGGCACCGTTCTCGGAGCAACGAGTGGGGACACGGGCTCTGCGGCCATCGAGGCCTGTCGCAAGTCCCACCATATTGAGATTGTGATTCTCTATCCGGAGGGGATGGTGTCGGAGTTTCAACGTCGGCAGATGACGACGGTTGAAGAGACGAACGTCGCAGCAGTGGCAGTACGCGGTACATTCGATGACTGTCAGGCGTTAGTCAAGAATGCCTTTGCTTCGAGGGATGACCTTCTGGCTGTGAATTCGATCAACTGGGCACGGATAGCGGCTCAGGTGGGCTACTACGTCTACGCAGGCGCCCAAATGAGGGAACCCTTCGACGTTGCAGTGCCTACCGGAAACTTCGGCAACGTCTTCTCATGTTGGGTCGCGAAGCAGATGGGCGCACCGATCGAAACGATCACGATTGCCAACAACGCGAACCATCGACTGTCGGACATCGTTAGAGGACACGAGGGAGGCGTCATCCCAGTCCTGGCGACAACCGCTCCTGCAATGGATATTGCTGTCCCATCCAATTTCGAGCGTTTCACCGGGGATCCGACGAAAGAATTCCGAGCGGGTTGGTCGACAGATGCGCAAATCGGTGAAACCATCGCCAGCGTGAACAGCGAGCATGGCTACCTACTCGATCCACACACGGCCACCGCCTGGCGGGCCGGTACCGAGACACTGTCCGACCGCCCCCAACTGGTGGTCGGGACCGCTCATCCGGTCAAGTTCGGAGACGCGGTCGAAGACGCCATCGGCACGCGCCCAGAAGTGCCGGAGCAACTCGAACGCCTCTTCGAGTTGCCCGAGCGGATCGTCACCATTGATCCTGATGCTTCAGCCTTGGCCGATATCATCCGATAAGGATATTGGGCCGTAGCTTTGCGCAGATAGGGCGACCCGCTACGATTACCTCCGTTGCCAGCCAAGGGAGTTGGCGACACCCACCCGCAGTACCTCTCAGAGGCATCTCCTTTGTTGGTGGATATCGCGGGCTTTCCGATCCGACATCCCACCTGATGGGTACGACTACGAAGGATCCAATGACTACACGAGCTCAACTTCAGAGCAAGTCAATCGAAGAACTGAGAACGATCGCGTCCGCAGCTGGCGTGGAGATCGACGGACTCCAGAAGTCCAAGCTGATCACCGCGCTGGTGGATTCCGGCGAGGTGATCGAATCAGCTCCCACCGATGTGGTGGACCTGCCGAAGGCCACCCCTCGCGCGGAGAAGCCGAGCGAGGACAGCAGGGACGGCCCCCGAAACCATGACGGCGGTCAACGCCAAAGGGACGGGCAAGGCGGTCAAGGCGGTCAAGGTGGCCAAGGTCAGAGACGCACTCGCAATCGTCGCCGCCGTGACGAAGAGCAGATTCCCGAAGAAGACCTCGAGGTTCGTGAAGGGCTTCTGGACATCCTCCCCGAGGGCTACGGCTTCCTCCGGGTGACCGGGTATACCGCCGGTGACAAGGACGTCTATGTCTCGGCAAATCAGGTTCGCAAGTTTCGGCTCCGCAAGGGTGACACCGTTTCCGGTCCCATCAGACCGCCTCGATCGAAGGAGAAATTCCCTGCAGTAGTTCGGATCACAGCAGTCAACGGCATCGATCCTGAAGAAGCGACCAAGCGCCCCAAGTTCGAAAAGCTCACGCCACTCTTCCCCGATCAGAGACTTCGTCTTGAGGTCGAGGGCGCTTCCAACAACATTCTCACGCGAATCATCGACTTGATCGCTCCTATCGGCAAGGGTCAGCGTGGACTCATTGTTTCTCCACCGAAGGCCGGCAAGACAACTGTCCTCCAAGAAGTTGCCCAGTCGATAATCACGAACAATCCAGAGTGCCATTTGATGGTCGTGCTTGTCGATGAACGTCCAGAGGAAGTCACAGACATGCAGCGTTCGGTCAAAGGAGAGGTCATCTCCTCCACCTTCGACCGACCCGCCGAAGAGCACACTCAGGTCTCCGAACTAGCCATCGAACGAGCCAAGCGTCTTGTCGAGGTTGGCACCGATGTCGTGATCGTTCTCGACTCGATTACCCGTTTGGCCAGGGCTCATAACCTCGCCACCCCGGCATCGGGTCGAATCCTGTCTGGTGGTGTGGATTCGCAGGCTCTGTACCCACCGAAGCGTTTCTTCGGTGCTGCGAGGAACATCGAGGAAGGCGGTTCGCTCACTATTTTGGGCACCGCTCTCGTGGAAACCGGGTCGAAGATGGACGAAGTGATCTTCGAGGAATTCAAGGGCACCGGAAACATGGAGCTTCGTCTTGACCGTCGTCTAGCCGACAAGCGGATTTATCCCGCAGTCGACATCGAGGCTTCGGGAACAAGAAAGGAAGAGCTTCTGTTCGACCGTGCGGAGCTCGCGCAAGTGTGGAAGCTCCGTAGAGTGCTGCTGGCGCTCGAGTCGGGAGCGGCCATCGAACTGCTCATCGATCGTCTCAAGACGACCAAGACCAATGCAGAGTTCCTCGCCGAAGTGGCGAAGAGCTCAGGCTGAACCAGGAGAAGCTGTGAAGACTGATATCCACCCGACCTACGACGTGACGAACGTCACCTGTTCGTGCGGCAACACTTTCACGACCCGGAGCACCAAGCCGGGCGATATGCACATCGAGTTGTGCAACGAGTGTCATCCCTTCTTCACCGGCAAGCAGAAGCTTGTCGACAGCGGTGGTCGTGTCGAACGGTTCCAGAAGCGTTATGGCAAGAGCTCCTTCACCAAGGCTGGTGAGGGCGACGCCGACGCCGACGCCGACGCAGAGGCAGAGGCCACTGACTCAGAATGAGTCCGGCCTTCCCGGTGGGGAAGGACGCATAGACCCAACCAAAACCGTTGGGGGTCAAGCAGTCCTAGAGGGCGTGATGATGCGTGCCCCAGGGGCTTGGTCGGTCGCCGTACGCGCTCCAGACGGAACGATCGTCGCAAGGCGTGATGAGCTTTCTCGTCTCACCGTCCGGAATAAATGGGCTCGGATCCCTCTGATTCGGGGCATCTTGGTTTTGGGCGAGTCGCTCAGCCTCGGTTTCAAAGCCCTTTCGTGGTCTGCGCAGAAGGCGACCGGGGAAGAGGAGGAGCCTCTTACGGGAGCTCAAATCGGTTGGACGATGGCTCTGGCCTTGGTCTTCTTTGCAGGCGTCTTCATTCTTCTGCCGGCTTTCGCCGCAGGCTTCGTCTCCAACGATTCAGGAATCATCTTCAATCTGGTCGAGGGCGCCCTTCGGTTAGGCCTCTTCGTCGGATACATCTGGGCGATAGGCAGGTCGAAGGAAATTGCCCGTGTGTTCGAGTATCACGGCGCTGAACATATGTCGATCCACGCCTACGAGGCTGGTCAGCCCCTCAGTCTCGAGTCCGTGGCTCGGTACAACCCAGAGCACCCGCGGTGCGGGACGAGCTTTCTTCTCATCGTGGTGTTGGGCTCGATTGTTCTCTTCACTTTCTTGGGTGTTCCGGACGGCGTCCTGTATCTAGTTGTTTCCCGACTTCTCGGCATTCCCATCATCGCCGGTCTCGCCTACGAGGTCCTGCGATGGTCAGGTACCCGTCCCGACGGCAGAGCGGCGGCGATTCTTGCTGCCCCCGGTATCTGGCTTCAGAAGCTGACAACCTCTGTTCCGGATGAATCTCAGATCGAGGTGGCAATATCGAGTCTTGTGGTGGCACTTGATTCGGAATCGGCAAACCGTGTAATCGATATGGGCGGTGTGCCGGAGTCCGCTGTGGACGCCCGCTCGTCAATCTTCAGCTCGGGGGAGTGATGGATCCCGCGTTCGACGCACGACTCGGAGAGATCGAAACGGCTTTTGAAGACGTTGAAGCTTCCCTGGGTGATCCTGAGGTCCTTGCGGACCCCACGCAGCTGGCCGAATTGGGCAAACGCCATTCAGATCTGAAAGAGGTAGTCGCAGACATCAGACAGTGGCGTCAGGTGAACCAAGACCTGGCGGAAGCAAAGGAAATGTCAGATGACCCTGACATGGCAGCGATGGCGATCGACCTTGTGGCGGAGATCGAGATGCTCGAGAGCCGGATCAGAATTGCCCTTGTGCCAGAGGATCCCAACGATTCCAAGGATGTGATCATGGAGATTCGTTCGGCTGCAGGCGGTGACGAGGCATCCATCTGGGCGGGCGACCTGCTCAGAATGTACGAGAAGTACGCCGACCGCGTTGGATTCAAGATCGAGTCGATGGAGTCCTCGCCGTCTGACACCGGCGGCTACGACAAGATCACCATCGCGGTGAAGGGGCGAGGCGCCTTCTCGAAACTCAAGTACGAGGGCGGCGTTCATCGAGTCCAACGAGTGCCAAAGACAGAGTCACAGGGCCGAATCCATACCTCGACAGCCACGGTGGCTGTTCTCCCGGAGGCCGAGTCGGTTGACATCGAGATCGACCCCAATGACGTTCGTGTCGACGTCTATCGCTCGACCGGACCTGGTGGACAGTCGGTCAACACAACCGACTCGGCTGTGCGGTTGACTCATGAACCGACTGGGATAGTCGTCTCGATGCAGGACGAGAAAAGTCAATTGCAGAACAAGGAGAAGGCTTGGAGAGTCCTTCGAGACAGGCTGCTGCAGGCCGAACGAGAACGCGCTCAGGCGGAACTGGCCGGAGAACGCCGGACCCAGGTCGGATCGGGCGGCAGATCAGAGAAGATCCGAACCTACAACTACAAGGACAATCGGGTCACTGACCACCGGATCGGCCTGACCGTACGCCGACTCGATGCGGTTCTCGAGGGTGCCCTGGACCAGTTCATGGATGCTTTAGCCGCCGACGAACAGGCGCAACGTCTAGCTGGCGGTAGCTAGGAGCTCAGTCCTCCCGACCGAGACCAGATGCAAGGGACCACAGAATCAACACGGCCAGCGCAATGATGATGATCGAGAAGAACGGGTAGGCCGGCAGAGCAAACATGTTGCCCAGGATGATGATGGACGCCCAGGCCATTCCTACCAGTCGGGCCCACGTCTGTCCTGAGATGATCCCGATGCTGGCTCCGATCTGCACGGCTCCAAATACGATGAGCAACCAGGCCCACGCAGTCACGTCCATATAGATCAATCCATCCTCTGCGCTTGCGAGGAACTCGGGGCTCACCAGGAGAAGGATCCCGTAGATGAGGTTCATTGCTCCAACGATTCCGGCTAGAACACCGCCGAATATCGCAATTCCGGGGTGGTCGTAGGATCGGTATGGATCAGTCATCGGATCTCCTTGAAGAAGGCGAATAAGAATCTACCGGGCATAATCAATGTACGTCGGCACCTACCATGTTGGGCAAGGATGTCGGATCAGAACATATGAACTCAATTCCTGAGCACGAGCGCGCAAGGCTTGAGGCTGTTGCCGGACCAGACCGGCCCCTAGAGGATTTGCTCCGCCGTCGGGCCGAAGGCGAGCCACTTCAGTATTTGGAAGGAACTGCCTCATTCGGGCGATTGGATCTTGTCGTTGACGATCGGGTCTTGGTGCCGCGACCAGAGACGGAAGGACTCTTCGAGATCGCGTCAAAGATGGTTCGACATCCAGAGGTGGTTGTTGATCTCTGCACGGGTTCTGGTGCACTCGCATTGGCGCTCAAGAATGAATTCCCGACCGCCTCGGTGTTCGCCACTGATATCTCGGAGGATGCGATTGAGGTTGCGCATGTGAATCGGCACTCCACAGGTCTCGATGTCTACCTTGCCGTGGGCGACCTGTTCGATCCGCTTCCCATGTCAATCCTCGGAGAAGTGGACTTGATCGTCGCCAACCCTCCCTATATCGCCGACCTCGACTTCGATTCACTTCCACAGGACGTGAAGCGCGAACCGCTAGTGGCGCTGGTGTCGGGCCCAACAGGACTCGAGGTCATCGACAAGATCGGCGCTACAGCAGCACAGTGGCTCCGTCCGGGAGGCGTAATTGTTTGCGAGATCGGCGAGAATCAGGGGATATCTGCGCCTTCCAGTTTCGTTGGATTGCCAGCCGTCGTGCGAAAGGACCTTGCCGACAGAGATCGGTATGTCGTGGCTGTCAAGCCATGAGGGATACGACGATGGGGGCAGCGATCGATGCAATTCGGTCTGGGGAAGTTGTCGGTCTCCCGACCGATACGGTCTACGGCATCGGAGTCGATCCTCTGAATGAATCGGCCGTGGAGAAGCTCTACAATCTGAAAGGGAGGCCGGAGCACAAGCCTGTAGGCCTGCTGGTTGCATCTCTGGACCAGGCCCAGACGGGAGCCGAGATATTCGGTGATGCGTTGGCTCTCGCCGAATCGCATTGGCCGGGCGCCTTGACGCTTGTGGTGGTGCCCAAGGTCATCTTGGCGGACTGGGTTGGGGACTCTCAAAGGCGGACTGTCGGCATGCGAGTTCCGGATCATCAACTAGCTCGCGATCTGCTCGAAGCAGTAGGCCCTCTTGCTGTCACATCGGCCAATCGGTCTGGTGGGGCAGAGACACTCGATCATCTCGAAGCTCAGTCTGTTTTCGGCGATGGAGTGGCTGTATACCTCGAGGGAGTCAGCCCGGGCGGGGTTGCCTCAACCGTGGTGGATGCGACGTCAGAGATAGTCACGGTATTGCGGGAGGGGCCCTTGGCGATCTGACAGGTACGCTCGCTCCATGATCTCAATGGACACAATCGAGCAGGTAGATCCGACGATCTCCAGTCTGATCCGCAAGGACCTCGAACGCCAGAACTCTCATATTCACTTGATCGCTTCGGAGAACTTCGCTTCACCTGCGGTCATGGAGGCTTCTGGCTCGGTATTCACCAACAAGTACGCCGAGGGGTACCCGGGTCGTCGCTACTACGAAGGATGTCAGGTCGTCGACGAGATGGAACAACTCGCAATCGACCGGGCAAAGGAGCTGTTCGGATCCGAGTACGCCAACGTGCAGGCCCATTCCGGCGCGCAGGCAAACATGGGTGTCTATTTCTCACTCATCGAGCCGGGAGACAAGGTGCTCGGAATGAGGCTCGACCACGGAGGCCATCTGACTCACGGTTCTCCGGTCAATTTCTCCGGCTTGTACTACGACTTCATTGCGTACGGGGTCGACGAGGACACCGAAACGATCGACATGGACGAAGTCAGGGCGAAAGCGCTCGAGCATCGTCCGAAGATCGTTCTCGCCGGGTACTCGTCGTATTCGAGAATCCTGGATTTTGAAGCCTTTCGTTCGATCGCCGATGAGGTTGGAGCGATCTTTGTTGTAGATGCCGCCCATTTCATCGGATTGGTTGCAGGTAAATCCCACCCGTCTCCGGTCCCCTATGCAGACGTCGTGACCGCGACGACTCACAAGGCCCTTCGGGGTCCCCGCGGCGGGCTCGTGTTGGCCAAGGAGGAATATGGCAAGGGCATCGATAAGGCCGTGTTCCCAAATACGCAAGGCGGACCCATCGAGTCGCAGGTGGCGGCCAAAGCAGTGTGTTTCCTCGAGGCTCAACGTCCGGAGTTCCATGACTACACCGAACAGATCGTGGCCAACGCTCGAGCAATGGCCGAGTCGATTCAGGAAGAGGGAGTTCGAGTGGTCTCGGGCGGCACGGACAACCACTTGTTCCTGATCGACCTGTTGTCCGTAGACGAGGAACTCACCGGCAAGGAAGCTGCGAAGATGCTCGACGGACTTGGCATCACTCTCAACTTCAACACGATCCCAAACGACCCTCGCCCCCCATATCGGGCGTCCGGTGTCCGCATCGGCACGCCGGCCATGACAACCCAAGGTATGAAGGAATCGCAGGCCAGCGAGGTCGCGACCTTGATCGGCCGAGCTCTGAACCAAAGGGCGGACGAGGCGGTTCTATCGGGAATCAAGGAGCGCGTGAGCCAGCTGGCGGGCGAGTTCACGCCGTATCCACACGACTTCTCGGGGCACGTCTGATCTCCTGATGGCAGACGAGATCCAGGCCAGATCCCACGGAAGGGAAGGGCTTGCCACCTCAGTGATAACCGAGATGGTTCGTCCCGACCGTGTTGTGGAGTTTGAGGAGTGGTCTCGACGGGCCAATGAGTATCTCGCCACCGCCGACGGGTTCGTTGGTATCAACACGATCCGAGCGGACGATGAGGACGACCCGAGGTATGTGACGTTGATCCACTTCGAGAAGCAGCATCAGTTGGACAAATGGAATGAGAGCCCGAACCACCAGGCGCTTCTGAGCGAGCTCCAACCGTTCCTGGCTGAGTCGACGCTTCAGCGGGCCGAGGGTCTCGAGATCTGGTTCGCTCTTCCCAAGGCCAATCGGCCCCGAAATCCGTCCTACTGGCGGCAGGTGGTGTTGGTTACTCCTGTGGTCTTTCTCTTGATTCTGTTGGCGAATGCCGTCATTGCCCCGCTTGATGGTCAGCTCCCCGACCTGGTCAACCTGTTCATCTCCGTCCTGCTCGTTTCAATGGCTCTCACGTGGCCGGTGATGCCTTGGTTCAGCAAGATCTTTCGCCGATTCCTCTATCCCGAGGCGGACTGATTCCGGGTGTTGCTGGAACGGGAATCAGAGCTACAGACTCTCCATGATCTGTTTGCCGACGTTTCGACGTCCGGGGGTCGAGTCGTTCTGATCCGTGGTGAGGCGGGGATTGGTAAGAGCGCCTTGGTCAGATCGTTTGTCGAGTCGGTGGCGAGCTCTGCACACGTTTACGTCGGATTCTGCGACGACCTTCAGACTCCTCAGCCGTTTGGCCCGTTGTGGGACATCGCGCAAGACGGAGGCGACCTGCGAAGAGCGCTCCAGGACAGGGATCGTCAGGAGGTGATGCTGGCTTTGTATGACCTGCTTTCTGGTTCACTTCGACCGAACGTCATCGTCATCGAGGACACCCAATGGTCCGACGAAGCGACGTTGGATGCCATCAAATACGTCGGGCGCCGAATCGGTCGCACCAACGGTTTGGTGCTTCTCACATATCGTGACGAGGAAGTCGACTTCGAAAACCCGTTGCGGACGGTGCTTGGCGCCTTGCCTTCTGAGAGTGTCGAGCGGCTTGAACTAGGCGGGTTATCTAGGGCGGCGGTAGCCGAGATTGTCGCCTCCTCGGGGCTCGACCCAGACGAGGTGCTCGAGGCAACCCAAGGCAACCCCTTTTTCGTCACAGAAATGGCGCTGACTCTTGGCAACGAAGTGTCGTCTTCGGTTCGCGATTCGGTAATGGCTCGGGTGGGGAAGTTGTCGATTCTCGCCCGAGAGATGCTTCGTCACATGTCAGTCATCCCCGAAAGGACTACCAGGGAAGAGTTGGCAGGACTCATGGGCAGCGCGGAGAACCATCTAGCCGAGTGCGAGCGTCTGGGGCTTCTCGATGTGGGGCTGGAAACCGTCGCGTTCCGCCACGCGTTGATTCGACGCGCCATCGAGGCGTCGCTCACCAATACTGAGAGCATTGCGATTCATCGTGCGTTGTTGGACGTACTGTCAGAACAGACCGATCCTGCGCGGTTGGTGCACCACGCCCGCGGCGCCAACGATGTCGACCGCTTGATCGATGTGGCCCCTCGGGCTGCGAAGGCGGCAGCCGACGTCGGGGGCCATCGTGAGGCTTCTTCTCATTACAGAACCCTCGAGCCCTATATGGACAGGATGCCAGCGCAAGAACGGGCAAGGCTTCTCGTCGATTGGGCACGGATCGAGTACTACATGGCCGACGTCGAGGCGACAGGAATCCTCGACAAAGCGATAGATCTCTATCGGGAGCAAGAGCCGAGTCGTGAGCTGGCACGTGCTCTCACGCTCGCCGTCGCTGTCAACGAGGCTCACGCCCGGATCCCAACAGCCGAGTCGTGCGCCCGCGAGGCAATTCAACTCCTGGAGCCGAGTGGTCCGAGCGCCGACTTGGCGGAAGCTCTCTCCCGGTATGCGGATCTCCTTTTACACCAGGGCGAAGGCTTGATTGCCGACGGCGTGGTTGAGAGGACGATCGCAATGGGTGAGGAAACAGGCAACGAGCTAGCTCAGATTCGGGCACTAACCGTTAAGGGAATGCTTGCATACGTGAGAAGTGAGCCCGGCGGGATGGGGATTGTTGAACAGGCGCGAAGGAGGGCGGAAACCAGCAGATACCGGTTCGAGGAGACGATGGCACTCCGAGGCGCTGCCTACGTCGCCCAGGAACTCAACGATATCGACTTGCAGCGCGACTACGCCCAGCGGGCTCGGGACACGGCCATTCGATACGAGCTGCCACTTCTCGAAACCGAGGCGAAGGCCGTCCACGCCGATGCGCTGATGAGAAGAGGTGAGTGGACGGCTGCCGACGATCTCGCCACCGAAACCCTTGGTTCACACGCGAACGCAGATGTTCATTTTCTCCGGATATTAGGCCTTTTGAGGATGAGGACCGGGCGGTCCGGATCGGGGGAATACCTGGCGCGGGCCTGGGACGTAGCGGAGAAGAGCACCGAAGTGGACTATCTCCAGCATGTAGCGGCCGGCCTCGTCGAGGAGATGTGGGTCCGTGGGAAGGTCGACCCCGAGATGACGATACGATTCCGTGAGTTGGTTCACAGAGGAATCAAGTATGAGTTCCCGTGGCTCGCTGGCTGGCTTGCTTTCTGGCTGTGGAGAATCGGTGAGTTGGAAGACACCCCCGAAGGTATCCCGGAGCCACACGTTCAGGTGATGCGTGGGGAGGTCTCTCAGGCCGCAGCCTTCTGGGAAGGCAGAGGTATGCCGTACGAGAGAGCGGCGGCTTTGTCTTGTGGCGACACCGCGCAGCGTCTTGAAGCGCTCGAAATCCTGGACTCACTTGGCGCGGATGCCGTTGCTGCCCAGCTGAGAAAAGCCCTGCGTGATGAAGGTGTGGCCCTTCCCCGCGGCAAGTCCCGCTCCACCCGGGAGCATCTGGCTGGGTTGACTGCTCGTCAAGCAGAGGTCCTGCAACTCCTGGGCGAGGATCTGACAAACCCCGAGGTCGCCGACCGACTCTTCTTGTCCCCTCGAACCGTGGAGAACCATGTTTCGGCCATCCTGGCCAAGCTTGATTCGACGACCCGTGAGGAAGCTGTCGAAAAGGCTCACCTAGAGGGGCTCCTGTAGCACTACCCCCTTAATTGGGTACCTGCCGTCCAGATTTAGGGGTGGTTCTCCGATGTCCTGGAATGGTGCGGTCTATACGTTCGCAGGGTGACTAACCAACGATCTGAGGAGATGCCTATGTCACTATTTATGGACGTACACAACATCGAGGGAGGGGTCTCAGCGACCGACGTGGCCGGGGCGCACCAGGCCGATCTGGAGACTCAAGCCAAGTACGGAGTGAGCTATCTCCGTTACTGGGTGGACGAGGAAGCAGGGAAGATCTT
>Ga0070727_10004568_pt1 | contig 11754 bp, 6 predicted proteins | sample tdAd472_FD_66722 | JGI IMG/M metagenome (GOLD analysis project Ga0070727, IMG submission 66722) | Marine sediment microbial communities from the Atlantic coast under amendment with organic carbon and nitrate - tdAd47.2 | ecosystem: Environmental > Aquatic > Marine > Coastal > Sediment | place... | reverse complement strand
AGACGCCCCAGGTGCCGCCGGAAGTCCAGGTAGCCGAGCCGCGCCACCCCTTCGCTCGCGAAGGTCTCGTTGAAGCCGAAGGCCTGGTGCAGCATGTCCCCGAGACACACGACGAAGTCGACCCCGTCGTCCGCCATCGACTCCGCCGCACGCCGGATCTTGCGACCGACCCTCCCGTAGAAGCTCTGGAAGGAGCCGCGTTCCGCCGCGAACTGCGGCCCCTCGAACCAGCGCGGATCCGCGACCGGCAGGTGCGTGTCGCTGAAGAGCGCGAAGGAGAACGCGCGACCGGCGGGCGCGGGCGTCCGAAAAGCACCGCTCGCTTCCTCGCGACGCTCGCCGTCGTCGGCGCGCACCGTGTAGCGGTAGGAGCGGCCCTCCTCGAGCCCGTCCAGGAGCACGAAGCCCGTCGCGCCGGCGGCGAGCGCGATCGACTTCGGTTCGGCCTCGGGCTCCAGCTCGACCGTGCAGGTGATCGCGTCCGCGCCGGCCACGAGGCTGAGCGTGACCGAGGTCGCCGTCGGCCGCCCCACGAGAGGCGGCACGAGCAAGAGCTGGACGTCGTCGTCAGTCATGGCGACCGGTCTCGTGAACATGGCTCCGGGAGACACGGAGCCGGGTGAAGCCCCGCAGGCCGCACCGAGCCCCGCGGCGAGCGCCCACACGCGTAGACTCGCGAGCGCCCACATGCTCAGAGCTCGGTCAGTTCGGTGAGCTCCAGGTTCGTGAAGGTCGGCGTCGCGCCCATCAGCGCCTGCCACCAGACCTGCGCCCCGACCAGCGAGGCATCCGCCGGGAGCTGGAAGGTCGCCGTCCCGCGACCGCTCCCGTCCGCGACGCCGGTCGCCGTCAGGGTCACGCTCGCCGGGGCGAGTCGCAAGGTGCCGAAGGGCGGCAGCTCGAACTCGAAGAGCCCGAAGGCGTAGAACAGGAGCCACGGCGAGCCCGGGTCCGTGTAGAGGTCCAGGTGCAGCGGGTGACCGATTCGAGCGAGCTCTCGGCGGGCGAGTTGCTGGCGCAGGTTCGAGAGCACGTGCGACGGACTGGCCATCACGAGGTCCAGGTCCGAGTCGCCGTCGAGGTCGACGATGGCGAGGTCACCGACGAAGTCGCTCACCTCCGGCAGCACGTCGGTGGTCTCGGTGAACCAGCCGCTCCCGTCGTTCTTCCAGAGCCGGTCGACCTCCGCGTTGGCCTCGTAGATGTCGAGGTCTCCGTCGGCGTCCTGGTCGAGGAAGTAGACGCGCTCGGTCCGGTGCTCGTTGACCGGAAGCTGAGCGGCCGCCTCCACGAACCCGGCTCCGTCCTGGTTCAGGTAGAGCCGGTCGATGCCGGGCGCGCCGAGGAAGATCGACGCGTTGCCGAAGAGGATGTCCAGGTCGCCGTCCGCATCCACGTCCCCCAGGGCGACGGAGACCGTGATGCGCTCGGCACCGGGCAGGATCCCGGGCACATCGGTGAACGTGCCCGAGCCGTTGTTGGCGTACACGCGGTTGACCTGGTCCCCCATGCTCCAGGTCGGCAGGCCGTTGGCCAGGACGAGGTCGAGGTCGCCGTCCCCGGTCAGGTCACCGAAGGCCGCCTGCTGGGTGTAGTCCTCGTGCGCGGGCAGCTGCGGGGTCGCGTCGCTGAACCCGCCCTGGCCGTCGTTCTCGTAGAGGAAGTTGAAGGCGTCGTAGGCCGAGCAGCCCGAGCTGTTCGAGAGGAAGGCGTCGAGGTCGCCGTCCGCGTCGAGGTCGCCCAGGGCGATGTGCGTGGTGACCGCTTCGCGCGTGGGCAGCCCGGCGCTCGCGTCGAGGAAGGTGCCCGCTCCGTCGTTCAACAGCAGCGCGCTCTTCGCCCCGCTGCAACCGATGCCGCCGTAGAGCACGTCGACCGCGTCGTCTCCGTTCAGGTCGCCCGTGGCGAGGGCCGACGGAACGTGCGCGAGGGCGGGCAGCGCCGCGGAGGCATCCTCGAACTCGCCCGACGGCGTCGACAGGAAGAGCCGCCGGTGCGCATCGCCCGAGGGTGAGGTGGCGAAGAGGTCGGTGCGCTCGTCCCCGTTCGCGTCGCCCAGCGCCAGCCGGTAGAGACTGCCGCCGTCGGGCATGCCGCCCGGAACGCCTTCGAAGCCGCCCTCGCCGTCCCCCAGGAGGAGCCGGTTGCGAACGCCCGTCAGGAAGCCGTCCAGGTCGGAGTCCCCGTCCAGGTCCGCCATCAGCACGCCCTCGGCCGAGTAGGACTCCGCGGCGGGAATGCTCTCCACCGCGAAGTTCCCGAAGCCGTCGTTCCGCAGCCACTCGCTGCCGTGGATGCTCGCCCGGAACAGGTCCAGATCACCGTCGCCGTCCACGTCGCCCGCGCTGAGGCCGTCCGTGCTCGAGCCCGTCTCGAACGGCAAGAACACGGAGGTCGGAAACGACGTCGTGCCGTTCCCGGGCAGGAGCTCGTCGATGAACCACTGGCCGAGCACCACGTCGACGTGCTCGTCTCCCGTGAACTCGGCGACGATCACCGAGCGCGTGTCGCGGCCCGGACCGGGGGGAAACGGGTTGGCGACCTCGAGGAAGTTTCCCGTCCCGTTGTTCTTCAGCACGACGTTGTCGGCCTCGTCGTCCCCGATTCCGAGGAACAGGTCGAGGGTGCCGTTCTCGTCGAAGTCGCCGCCCGCGATGGAGAAGACGCAACCGAAGAAGCTGAGCGCGGGGATCGCCGGTGCGTCGTAGGTGAAGTCTCCCGCGCCGCCGTTGCGCAGGAGCGTGACGGCGTCGAAGTCTCCCAGGAGCGCGTCGAGGTCGTCGTCGCCGTCCACGTCCAGCAGCGCCGCCGACTCCGCGTAGTTCGCGCCGGCGGGCAGCGCGCTCGTCGTGAAGCTGCCGGACCCGTCGTTGAACAGGAGCAGGTCGCCCCCCACGCTGAAGCCGCCCAGGAGCACGTCGAGGTCGTCGTCTCCGTCCACGTCGCCCATCGCCACGGAAGCGCTGCCCGCGGGGAGCGTCGCCGTCTCGCGCGCGAACACGCCGTGCCCGTCGTTGCGGTAGAGCGCGTTGCCCCAGATCCCCGCCACGAACACGTCCGGGGCGCCGTCGCCGTCGACGTCCCCCAGCTCCATGTCGCGTCCGGGTTGGCGATCGCGGGGAACCATCGTTCGGAGCACCTCGTACTCCTGAGCCGAGGGCGCCGCGCTGGAACACAAGACGAGCGCGCCGCCGAACAGGAGCGCGCGTGCCGATTTCGATGGATGGAGCTTCGTCATGTCGTCCCGAGTGTCGCCTACGCCGGCTGCCGTCGCAATCACGACCTCGGCGGCGCCGCGAGCGGGCTCAGACCAGGGCCCGACAGGCGTTCGGTGCGCGGCTCAGGATGCGCGCCAGGACCTCGAGGCCGCGCTCCACGTCCGAGCGCTGGCCCGGCGTGCCGATACAGATCCTCACCGAGTGCGGGGCGTGGGCGCGCCCCACCACGAACGACTCGGCCGGAGCCAGTGCCACTCCCTCCGCGCGGGCCTCCTCCACGAACTGAGAGCTCCGCCACGGCTCGGGGAGCGAGGCCCAGACGAAGGAGCAAGCGGGGTGGCTGGGCGTGCTCACCTCGGGCAGCAGCCGCCCGAACAGCTCGCGCCTGGCCGCCAGCTCGCGACGCTTCGCCCGCACGATCGCATCCGCGCTCCCGTTGCGAATCATGCGCGCGGCGATCTCCACCATCAGCGGCGGCGTCATCCAGGACAGCGCCGCCATGTTCCCGATCATGCGGTCGCGCGTGAGCCCGCCCTCGCGATGGCAGGTGGCGGGGACGTGGATGAAGCCGACGCGCAGGCCCGCCCCGATGCTCTTGGAAGTGCTGGACAGGAAGACCACGCGGTCGGGAGCCAGCTCCGCCAGCGGCGCGGGCGCGTCCTCCACCAGGAAGGCCGTCGTGTCGTCCTCGAGGATCGTGAGCCCCCAGCGCTCCGCCACCTCGAGCACCTCCCTGCGGCGCGACTCCGACCAGACCACGCCCGTGGGGTTCTGCAGGGTGGGCATGCAGTAGAGCGCGCGCGGGTTGCCCTTCTTGCAGGCGTACTCGAGCGCGTCGGGCAAGAGCCCCTCCGCGTCCGCGGCCACCGGTGCGGCGCGCAGGTGCAGCAAGCTCGCGAGGGCGCGGAAGCCCGGGTAGGTCAGCTCTTCGGCCAGCACGGTGTCGCCCGGATCGAGCAGCGTCGTGAGCGCGACCGTCATCGCGTGCTGGCCACCGTTGGTGACCACGACGCGCTCGGCATCCGCGCGCAGTCCCGCGCGCGCCATCCACTCCACGCCGGCCTCGCGGTGATCCGGCGAGCCCTCCGTGTTGTAGTCGCCGCCGAGGAAGTCGAAGCCGTCGCTCAGCACCTGTTCGACGCCCGCGCGCCCCAGGGACTCGACCGGCGTGCCGGGCAGGTTGAAGTGGAAGTCGATGCTCCCTTCCAGTCGCACGAGCGCGTTGTCGTTCGCGCCGTTGCCGGACCCCGTGCGCGTGACGAAGGTTCCGCGTCCCACTTCGCCCTCCACCAGACCGCGCCGCTTGGCCTCGGCGTAGGCGCGCGTGATCGTGACCACGTTGAGGCCCATGCGCCGGGCGAGGTCGCGGTGCGTGGGAAGTCGTTGACCGGCCTCCAGGAGGCCGACCTGCACGTCGTGCGCCAGGGCGTCGGCGATCGCAATGTAGACCGGTCCGCGCGGGGACACGTTCTCGGGCATCCAGCTTGTCAGACTCACAATGACTCTCCTTGCTCTGATTGTATGGCCCGACTACAAACGCGCCACCCCGAGACGAAACCTCAGGAGCCCCGATTGTCTGCATACAACCCGCCCCACACACCTGCTCCTTCCGATGCGCCCTCCACGGACACCGGGCTGGACCCCGCCGACTGGAGCGAGTTCCGCGCCCAGGGGCACGAGCTCTGGGACGCGCTCGTGGACCAGATGAGCACCCTGCGCGAGGGGCCCGCCTGGCGCACGACGCCGGCGGACGTCCGCGAGCGCCTCGCGCGTCCGGCGCCGGCGCAGGGCCTCGGGCTCGAGGGCGCGCTGGCCGAGCTGAAGCGCGACGTGCTGCCCTACCCCTACGGCAACATCCACCCGCGCTTCTGGGGCTGGGTCAACGGGTCGGGCCTGCCGGCCGGGATCCTGGGTGACCTGGCGGCCTCGGCCATGAACTCGAACACCGGCGCCTTCGACCACTCCGCCGTCTTCGTGGAGCAGCAGCTCCTGCGCTGGTTGGCCGAGATGATGGAAGCCCGGGAGCACACCGACGGACTCCTCACCTCGGGCGGGTCCGTGGCGAACCTGCTGGGGCTCGCGGCGGGGATCACCGCGAAGGCCGGGTTCGACGTGCGGACGCTCGGGCTTCGAGCGGGTCCGGCGCTGACGGTGTACGTCTCCGAGCAGACCCACTTCTCCGCCGACAAGGCGATCGAACTAATGGGCCTCGGGAGCCGGCACCTGCGGCGCATCCCCGTGGACGAGGACTACCGCATCCGGCTCGACCTGCTGCGCGAAGCCGTGCGCGACGACCGCGCGGCCGGACGCCGTCCCGTCGCCGCGGTCGGCAACGCCGGCACCGTCAACACCGGAGCGACGGACGACCTCGACGGACTCGCCGACCTGTGCGCGGAAGAGGACCTGTGGCTTCACGTGGACGGAGCGTTCGGAGCCCTGGCCTGGATGGTGCCCGAACAGCGCGCGGCCCTGCGCGGCCTGCAGCGAGCGGACTCCATCGCCTTCGACCTGCACAAGTGGCTCTACGTCTCCAGCGACATCGGCTGCGTGCTCGTGAAGGATCCGAAGGCGCTCCCGGCGGCCTTCGCGTTCGCGCCCGCCTACCTCACTCCGCTGCGCGGCGGCATCGCGCACGAGGACGGCATCGCCTTCAAGGACAAGGGCATCGAGCTCACGCGCCGCAACCGAGCGCTCAAGGCCTGGCTCGCCATCCAGGCGCACGGCGTCGAGGGCTTCGCCGGAGCCATCGCCGTCAACCTGCGCCAGACCGCGCACCTGGCCCGGCTGGTGGACGCGCACCCCGCGCTCGAGCGCACGGCACCGGCGCCCCTGAACGTGGTCTGCTACCGCTTCGTCGACCCGTCGCTCTCCGGGGAAGCACTCGACGACCTCAACCGCGAGCTGCTCGTGCGACTGCAGGAGTCCGGGGCGGCCGTGCCCTCCCACACCGTGCTGCGCGGGGCCTTCTGCCTGCGCGTCGCCAACACCAACCACCGCACGCGCTTCGAGGACTTCGACCTCTTGGTCGAGCACACCGCCCGGCTGGGCGGGGAGCTCTTGCGCGAGCTTCGCGAACACCGAGCCGACTCCTGGCTCGCCACCCCCATCGCCCGAGGAACCCGATGATCCAGAGAACCAACCGTATCCGCCGCGAGGTGCGCGGCGACTTCGAGGCCAAGGTCGCGCTCGCCCGCATGCTCGCGGGCGGAGTCATCCTCGACGTGACCACCGTCGAACAGGCGCAGCTCGCCGAAGAGGCAGGCGCCGCCGCGGTCATGGCGCTGGAGCGCGTGCCGTCCGACATCCGCGCCGAGGGCGGCGTGGCGCGCATGGCCGACGTGGACCGCATCCGCGCCATCCAGGCCGCCGTCACCATCCCCGTCATGGCCAAGGCGCGCATCGGTCACTTCGCCGAGGCGCGCGTGCTGGCCCGACTCGAGGTCGACTTCATCGACGAGAGCGAGGTCCTGACGCCCGCGGACGCGGAGCACCACATCGACAAGCACGCGTTCGAGATCCCCTTCGTGTGCGGCGCGCGCTCCCTGGGCGAGGCGCTGCGCAGGATCGGCGAGGGCGCGGCCATGATCCGCACCAAGGGCGAGGCCGGCACCGGCGACGTGGCCGAGGCCGTCCGCCACCTGCGCGCCATCGATCGCGAGCTGCGCCTCGTGCACGGCGCTCGCGAGGACGAGCTGCACACCATCGCGCGCGACCTGCGCGCGCCCCTGCACCTGGTCGAGGGAGTCTGGCGCGAGGGCCGGTTGCCCGTGCCCAACTTCGCGGCGGGAGGCGTCGCCACGCCGGCCGACGCGGCGCTCTGCATGGAGCTCGGGGCGGAGGCCGTCTTCGTCGGCTCCGGCGTGTTCCACTCCGACGACCCGGCCAAGACGGCCGCGGCCATCGTCGACGCCGTCGCGCGCCACGGAGAAGACGAGGTGCTCGTGGAGGCCTGCGCGCGAGCCGGCCGGCCCATGCGCGGGATCGCGCGCGACCAGCTCGCTCCCGAGGAGCTGTTGCAGGTGCGCGGCACGTGAGCGCCGCGCCGCGTGTGGGCGTGCTCGCCCTGCAGGGCGACTTCGCGCCTCACGTGGAGAGGCTCCGAGCGCTGGGCGCGAACGCGATCGAGGTTCGCTCACCCGAATGCCTGGAGCCACTGACGCACCTCGTCCTGCCGGGCGGGGAGTCCACGACGCTGTACCGTCTGATGCAGCGTTTCGGATTCCTCGTCCCCCTCCGCGACGCCCATCGAGAGGGACGCCTCGCGCTCTTCGGCACCTGCGCCGGCGCCATCCTGCTCGGCCGCTCCTTCGAGTCGTGCGCGACCCCGCCGCGGCTCGGTCTCATCGACGTCGAGCTCGAGCGCAACGGCTACGGTCGGCAGGTGCACTCGCGCCGGCGCGCGATCGTCCCGTGTGTGCCGAGCCTCGCCGGTCACGACTCGGGGCTCTTCATCCGCGCGCCGCGCATCCGCCACTGCGGCGAGGGCGTGCGAGTGCTCGCGCGCGACGAGTGCGGCGACCCGGTCCTCGTGGGCGACGAGCGAGTGCTCCTCGCGACCTACCACCCCGAGCTCGACGAGGAGCCGGCGCTCCACCGGCTGTTTCTCGAGCTGCGAGCCGGGGAGACGGTTCGGGCCGGCGGCTCGGCCGGCAGCAGCCCGGCGAGCTCTTGACCTCCTCGCGGCGTGCCTAGACCGACGGTTGGGGGCCCTCCTGCGACTCGATCGCGGGTCGGGTGAAGAGAGCCGCGGGACCGCGAAGCGCGAGCGGAACGGAGCGGTTCGAGGCCACCACGAGCCCGCACCGGCAGCCGTCTATTCTCGCGGGTGCTCCCACCCGTTAGGGTCCGCACTCCCCGCCGCCCGCCTGGAGGAATGGAATTGAGCGCACCTCTCGAAACTGCCGGCAAGCCCAGCCGCTTCCCCGACGCCCTGGTCTTGATCTTCGCCATGATCGTGCTGGCGCAGGTGGCGACCTACTTCCTGCCCTCCGGTGAGTTCCAGCGCGAGACCGAGTGGACCGCGAGCGACGCCGCCGAGACGGTGCTGTTGCCCCTGGCCACCGGAGGCACTGAAGGCGAGCGCGAAGAGCTCGTGCTCCCGGCCGGCACCTCGCGCACGGAGGCCACGCGCAAGGTCATGCCCGGCACCTACGCCCCGGTCGAAGCGGAGCCCCTGCCCTGGCACGCCTCGCTCAGCAAGATCCTGGCCGGCATGGAGGCCGCGGCCGACATCATCTTCTTCGTGTTCCTGGTGGGCGGCGTGATCGCCGTGATCAAGGCCACGGGCGCCATCGACGCGCTCATCTCGGCCTGCATCGAGAAGCTGGGCGGACGGCCGATCCTGCTGGTGGGCGGGATGACGACGCTCTTCGCCGTCGGCTCGTCGACGATCGGCATGGCGGAGGAGTACATGCCCTTCATCCCGGTGCTGGTCGCCATGTGCATCGCCCTGAGGATGGACGCGGTCGTGGCCATGGGCATCGTCTACGTGGGTGCGGGCATCGGCTACGGGTGCGCGGCCATGAACCCGTTCACGGTGATGATCGCCAAGGACATCGCCGGCCAGGACTTCAACACCGGGCTCTCGCTGCGGCTGGGGCTCTTCGCCGTCATGCTGGTCATCGGCGTGCACCACGCGCTGCGGTACGCCCGGCGCATCCAGGCCGACCCGGCTCGCAGCCTGGTGATCGACATCGACTACAGCTCGGTGAAGGACAAGCTGCAGCCCTGCCCGCTCAGCGGGAAGCGCAAGGCCATCCTCGTCGCCTTCGCGGCCATGATCGGCATCTTCGTCTGGGGCGTCGTGCAACACGAGTGGTACCTGGTCGAGCTGTCCGCGCTCTTCCTGGGCGTGGGCCTTTTCTCCGCGGCCGTGGCCGGGCTCTCCCCCAACCGGGTCGCGCGCGAGTTCACCGAGGGCGCGGCCGAGCTGGCGGGCACGGCGCTGTTGATCGGCTTCGCGCGCACGATCGAGGTCGTGCTCACGGACGCGCGCGTGATCGACACGGTGATCCACGGCATCGCGGGTGCGCTCGAGTACGCGGAGGGACTCGGTGGAGCCGCGGCCACGGTCTCGGCCTGGGGCATGCTGGGCGTGCAGAGCGTCTGCAACTTCCTCATCCCCTCCGGCAGCGGCCAGGCCTACGTCACGATGCCGATCATGGCCCCGCTCGCCGACCTCACCGGCGTCGGGCGCGAGACCTCGGTACTCGCCTACCAGCTCGGCGACGGGCTGATGAACATGGTCGTGCCCACGAACGCCCTGCTGATGGGCATGCTCTTCCTGGCCAAGGTCCCCTTCCAGCGCTGGCTGCGGTTCATCCTGCCGCTGATGCTGAAGCTCTACGCGGTCGCCTTCGCCGTGCTGGCCTGGGCCGCGTCGACGAAGCTCCAGTAGACCCGGGGACATCGGGCTCGCTCGTACTGCGTACGTGAACACGGAGCCTCACGCGCCCCGAATGGGCCCACGTACCCGGGCAGCGGCCCCGCCTGCGCGGAGCCGCCCTTGGCGAATGGCCCTTCTCCCGGAGGGCTGCTAGGATCCTTCGCCTCTTTCCCGAAACCACCCCATTCCCTACCCCTCATGCGCAGAATCGCTTCCCTCACGCTGGGTGTCGCCGGCGTCGCCCTCTTCACGACGGCGTGCAACTCCACCGCCTCCTACGCCACCGACGACATGAGCAAGAACTCCCTCACCGCCGAGTGGACCGGTCCCTACGGCGGCGTCCCGGCCTTCGACCGCATGGACCTCGCGGCCCTGAAGCCCGCGCTCGAGCTGGGCATGGCCAAGAACCTCGAGGAGATCGAGGCCATCGCGACCAACCCGGAGCCGCCGACCTTCGAGAACACCATCGTCGCGATGGAGAACACGGGCCGCGACCTCGGCCGCGTGTTCACCTACTGGGGCTTGTGGAGCGGCAACCTCTCCACCCCGGAGTTCCGCGAGATCCAGGCCGAGATGGCTCCCAAGCTCTCCGAGTTCTCCTCGAAGATCACCCAGAACGCGGCGCTCTTCGCGCGCGTGCGCGCCGTCCACGAGAGTGACGAGGTCAAGTCCCTGCGCCCGGATCAGCAGCGCCTGGTCCAGCTCACCTACAACAGCTTCGCGCGCAACGGCGCCACCCTCGAGGGCGCGGCCAAGGAGCGCTACGCCGCCATCAACCAGCGCCTGGCCGAGCTGCACACGGACTTCTCGAACAACGTGCTGTCCGACGAGGAGGGCTACGTCCTCTACCTCGACAAGACGCAACTGGGCGGCCTGTCCGACAGCTTCGTCAAGGCCTGCGCGGCGGCCGCGGAAGCGCGCGATCACGCGGGCGAGTACGCCATCACGAACACGCGCTCCTCGATGGACCCGTTCCTGACCTTCTCCACCGAGCGCGACCTGCGCGAGAAGGTGTGGAACACCTACTACTCCCGCGGGGACAACGGCGACGAGCACGACAACAACGCCATCATCGCCGAGATCCTGAAGCTCCGCGACGAGCGCGTCGCGCTCCTGGGCTACGACAACTACGCCTCCTGGCGCCTCGAGGATCGCATGGCCGTGACGCCCGAGCGCGCCCTCGACCTCATGGAAGCCGTGTGGCCGGCCGCCATCGCGCGCGTGGCCGAAGAGGTCGCCGACATGCAGGCACTGGCCGACTCCCAGGGCGCGGACATCACGATCGAGCCCTGGGACTACCGCTTCTACGCCGAGCAGGTCCGCAAGGCCAAGTACGACCTCGACTCCGACCTGGTGAAGCAGTACCTGCAACTCGACAACCTGCGCGAGGCGATGTTCTTCGTGGCCGGCGAGCTGTTCGACTTCGCCTTCACCCCGATCCCCGAGGGCAAGGTCCCGGTCTTCCACGAAGACGTGAAGGTCTGGGAAGTGACCAAGGCCTCCAGCGGCGACCACGTCGGCCTCTGGTACCTGGATCCGTACTCGCGCCGCGGCAAGCGCTCCGGCGCCTGGGCCACCACCTACCGCGACCACGAGACCTTCCGGGGCCGGACGAACGTGCTCAGCTCCAACAACTCGAACTTCGTCAAGGGCGCTCCGGGCGAGCCCGTGCTCATCTCCTGGGACGACGCGCAGACGCTGTTCCACGAGTTCGGCCACGCGCTGCACTTCTTGTCCTCGAACGTCGCCTACCCGACCCTCAACGGCGGCGTGCGCGACTACACCGAGTTCCAGTCCCAGCTGCTCGAGCGCTGGCTCTTCACCGACCCGGTCATCGACAACTACCTGGTCCACTACAAGACCGGTGAACCGATCCCGGCCGAGCTGGTCGAGAAGGTCAAGGCCGCCGCGACCTTCAACCAGGGGTTCAAGACGACCGAGTACCTGGCCTCGGCCCTGATCGACATGCGCCTGCACACGATGGACCCGACCGGCATCGACCCCGACGCGTTCGAGCGCGAGGCGCTCGCCGCGCTGCACATGCCGAAGGAGCTGGTCATGCGTCACCGCACGCCGCACTTCAGCCACATCTTCTCGGGCGAGGGCTACTCCTCCGGTTACTACGGCTACATGTGGGCCGACGTGCTGACC
>Ga0070727_10004567_pt1 | contig 11754 bp, 11 predicted proteins | sample tdAd472_FD_66722 | JGI IMG/M metagenome (GOLD analysis project Ga0070727, IMG submission 66722) | Marine sediment microbial communities from the Atlantic coast under amendment with organic carbon and nitrate - tdAd47.2 | ecosystem: Environmental > Aquatic > Marine > Coastal > Sediment | place... | reverse complement strand
GCTGAGCACGTAGGTGTAGCCGCCGCAGCTCTGGCAGAGCATTGCGCGTCGGTTGCGCAGCTGCAGCAGGTGCTCGCACACGCTGGCGTTCAAGAGGCCGCTCTGAATCAGCACGCGCTCCAGAGGCACACGATCTCGCTCGGCGGCCACCATTGCTTCTTGCAGCCGCTTCTCTGGGACCAGCTCTCGTTCGCGCGCCAGCTCGAAGAAGGCAAGGTCGGCGCTGCTGTGAGTCATTGACCCTCCGGCCTCAGCGTACCGCCATCAGCCGTCCCTTCCCAGCCGTCGGGGCGCTGAAACTTCTCCGCGGGGAGGCCCCAACCAGAGACGAGCTGCGCGGGTCTCCCCACGCAGCTCGCTTCCGTGGGTCTTTCGGGCTGGGTGCTAGCCGACGGCCACCGGCTCCTTGCCGTTCTTGGACTCGGCTTCGACCTTCAGCTCCTCCTCCTCCTCCGCTTGCGGCGGCGGGAAGAGCACGGTGAACAGGGACTGCTCGATCTCGTTGGAGATGTCGGGGTTCTGCTCGAGGAACTCGAGGGTCCGCTCGCGCCCTTGCCCGATCCGGGTCTCGCCGAAGGAATACCAGGAGCCTGCCTTGCGCACGATCTTGTGCTCGACGGCGAGGTCCAGCACGTCGCCGTGCCAGGAGATCCCCTTGGCGTAGACGATGTCGAACTCCGCCAGGCGGAAGGGAGGGGCGACCTTGTTCTTCACGACCTTGACCCGCACCCGGCTGCCGGTGGTGACGCCCTTGTTGTCCTTGATCTGCGCGATCCGGCGAATGTCGAGCCGCACCGAGGAGTAGAACTTCAGCGCCCGCCCGCCGGGGGTCGTCTCGGGCGAGCCGAACATGACGCCGATCTTTTCGCGGAGCTGGTTGATGAAGATCAGGGACGTCGAGGTGCGCGACACGCAGCCGGTCAGCTTGCGCATGGCCTGGGACATCAGCCGCGCCTGAGCGCCGACGTGGTGGTCGCCGATGTTCCCCTCGAGCTCGGCCCTGGGGACCAGCGCCGCGACCGAGTCGACGACGATCACGTCGACCGCGTTGGACTGCACGAGGAGCTCGACGATCTCCAGCGCCTGCTCGCCCGAGTCGGGTTGGCTGACCAGCAGCGCGTCGAGGTTGACGCCGATCTTCTTCGCGTAGACGGGGTCGAGCGCGTGCTCGGCGTCGACGTAGGCCACCACTCCGCCGCGGCGCTGGGCGTTTGCCGCAACCGTCAGGGCGAGGGTCGTCTTACCCGAGGACTCGGGCCCGTAGATCTCGGTGACTCGACCGCGCGGAATGCCCCCGACCCCGATCGCCATGTCGAGGCTCAGGCTGCCGGTCGAGATCGCGGGAATGTCGGTCTTGAAGTCCTGACCGAGGACCATGATCGAGCCTGTGCCGCAGCGCTTGGTAATCTGCTCCATGGTGAGTTCGAGCGCCTCGCGGCGGGCCTTGACCTCCAATTCGGCTTTGGTGGGCTTGGTGGTGGTGGTGGAACGCTTCTTACGAGCCATGATTGGCGCCTCGCTAATCTCGGTGGTCTTCGAGCTCAATGCTCGAGCAATGTTCATGATCTGTTTGGGCGCAACCGCGCGCCCCAACCCGAAGGTCCCGAAACCTTAGCAGTCACCCCCGACAACTCCGCGATCGACTTATTAGTGCCTGACAACAAAAACGTTAAGACCATGCATCGACGCGCAGCGAACCCGAGTACGTCCCGAACAAGAGGGATCCTCGCGGCGTCCCTCCTGGCCCTGGCCGCTTGCAGCACCCCACCCGAGCCAGACCCCTCCGCCGAGCGCCACCAGCCGGTGCTTGGGCGCAGCGAGGTTCGCGCCCTGGGCGACTACCTCTACGCGGGATACGCCGTGCGCGCCGCGGGCGAGGGGCTGCTCGCCAACCCCGACGTGGCGGCCCTGGAGGGCGATCTGGCGGAGGCCCGTGAAGATCTCGAGCGGGCCCTGGTCGAGGCGGGGGCCGACCCGGAGCGCGCGCGCCACGAGGCGAACCTGTTGCCCCTGGCCCACGAGGCCGCCCAGCGGGGCGATCGCTACGCCTTCCTGTTCACCGAGGACCGGCGATCGTTCGCCGTGGTCCGGCTGCGGGCGCGCAAGCGGCGCGAGCGCGCGTTCTTCGGAGAGGCCTTCCCCTACACCCTGCTCGAGTTCGACGAGACCTTGATCGACGACTACCCCACGCGAATGACCCGCGATCGGGTGGCGCGACCGGCCAGCTACAGCTCTGCCGGCACCGTGCGTATCGACTACGCCGCGATCGTCGAGATCGGGCGCACGCAGTTCCTCCCCCGGGCTTCGCAGCTGGTCGAGGCGATCCAGACCCCGGAGGCGGATTTCCTCGCCCTCGCCACCCCCGAGCAGACCCTGGAGCTGCTCGGGTTGACCAAGGCCGTTCTCCGTGGACGCTCGGTCGAGCCCCTCTGGAGTCGGCTGCAGCCGCGCCCTCAGGCCGAACGCCTGCAAGGCTTCGTGCAGGACTACGCCGCCCACGCTGAGCTCCGCGCCGCCGCCGAGCTCTACGCGCTCCAGACCGGGGCCGACCCAGGCAACCCCGACCCGCTAGCCCTCGCCCGAGGCGGGGCGCTGGTCGCGATCCTTCACGACGAGCCGCTCGGACACCTGGCCGACCTCGTCGGGCTCGCGGTCCTCGGGCTCCAGGCGGGGAGCGACTTGCCTCCCTTCGTCGCCGCGCGGCAGCTCCTGTTCGAGTTCCTCGCCGAGGTCCGCGAGGGCGCGGCCAGCCCCGAGGCCGACGCGCTGGCCTGCGCGACCCTGGCGCACTTGCCAGCGCAGGAGATACGTCGAATCGCGCGTAAACTGTGGAACTCCAAGTCCAAATAAAGGGTGTAAGGAGTGCGTATAACCCAAGTGCGCGCTCCCTGCGGAGTCTGGAAGCCATCTGGCCTCTGGCGACGCAGTTGTTAGGATCGCGCGCTCAAATGGAGAGACCCATGCAGCGCACCCTGCTCATCGCCCTTTTCGCCGCGCTCACGGCCGCCCCACTCTGGGCTAAGAACGACGCCGTCAAAGAGTTTCAGCGCGCCTACAACGAGCAGCCGAATTCCTGGCAGCGGATCGACCTGATCAAGGGTCTGGACCCCAAGGACAAACAGCAGCTCGACATCCTCACCGACTTCGTCCTCGCCCGCGGAGAATGGTTCTACCGCGAGGCCGCGATCGACGTCCTGGCTGGGGTTACCGACCCGGATATCACCAAGCGCCTCGAGCGGATGAGCAAGAAGGAGATCGTCGGCGAGGCGGTCTGCCTGGCCTTCGGCAAGTCCGGCGACAAGGCGCACACCGAGTTCCTCGTCGAGAAGCTCGACCACAAGAAGTGGAAGGTCAAGCGCGCCGCCGCGATCGCCCTCGGGCAGATCCCCAGCAAGGAGGGCGTCGAGGCGTTGATCTCGGCTTGGGAGAACGAGGACATGTTCATGGTGTGGGTGCACATCCTGGAGAGCCTCGAGCGGATCACCCGCGAGCGCGACCTGGGGGACACCCCCGAGAAGTGGCGCGGCTGGTGGGACGCGGTGAAGAGCACCTGGGAGGTCCCCACCGGCGACGTCAACGAGGACGAGATCGGCGGCGGTGAGGTCAACAAGACCAAGGTCCGCGGCACCAACCTCAACTACCGCTCCCGCGGCAAGGGTCTCCCGCTGCTGGTGCTCCCCGAATACGGCTACGAGAAGGACTACCTCGAGACCTACCTCCGGGAGCTCGAAGAGACCAACCGCATCCTCTACATGGCGCTCCCCGGCGCCAACGACTTCACCGACCCCCCGCTCAAGCCGGAGGTCGGCGGTCTGCCCTACTACCCCATCGACCGCATCGTCGAGGCCTTCGAGGGCCTGCACGAGCAGCTGGTCAAGGACGGCAAGATCGAGGACAAGCCCTTCGCCCTGATGGCGCACGGCATGACCTGCTGGATCGCGATGAAGTTCGCCGAGAAGCACCCCCGGCTGGTGCGGAAAATGATCCTGATCTCGCCCGTGAGCGGCAACAAGGCCTGGGGCGACGGCCGCGACCGCACCGAGACCGAGGGCAACAAGCGCGGTGACATCGAGATGGAGCACTACGCGCAGAGCCAGCTGATCGAGCAGAACGGCAAGCCCCGCTACGAGGCGGCCGACGAGCGCGAGTCGCGGGCCCTCCAGCGCAAGGGCCACACGCTCAAGTTCTACGATCACCGCGACCTGGAGATCGGTCGGATCCTGGGCCCGATCGTGGAGAAGACCGTCGAGACCCCCCGGGGCATGGGCCGCAGCGTGGGCTTCGAGGCCTTCCGCCCCATGGGCGGCGTGCTGATCCCCGAGTTCTCGCTGTTCAAGCTCAACCGGACCCGCACCGCGACCCTGATCTTCTACGGCCCGCACTCGCTGCGCACCTCGGCCGACGACTGCGCCGCGATCCGTAAGCACTACGGCACCGCGGGCGTGGTGACCTTCAAGAACAGCTCGCGCATGCCCTTCATCGAGGAGAACGAGGAGTTCGTCGAGAAGGTGCATAAGTTCTTGGGCGGCAAGCGGACGCGCAAGAAGCGCAAGAAGCGCTAACCGGCGCCAAAGGACTTAGGCTAGGCCACGAGCCAGCCGAAGTTCTTCAGAATTCTCCCGCAAGGGGGATCCATCGAGGCGCGTCTCTTACCCAGACGAGGGTTAGAATCAACGTTGTTCCACAGGGGGGACACATGAAGCTCCAAACCGTAATGATCACCGGGTTCGCAGCGCTGCTCAGCGCTGGAGTTGCCTTGGGTCAAGGCACTGGCACGGGAATGCCGCCCGCTGGCGGCGGCACCGGCGCCGGCCAAAACCCCGGCAGCGGCGCGCCCGGCACCCCCGGCGCCCACCCCAACGACCTCGACCTGCCGGTCTCGAAGCCCGAGTATCAGGGCGCTCCGCCCGAGGAAGAGCCCCCGATCCCGCCCGAGATCGAGCCCCCGACCGAGGCTCCGCCGACGTTCTTCGGCGAGGAGATCGACTCCGAGAACGACACGATCTTCTACGTGCTCGACATCTCCGGCTCCATGGGCTGGGACAGCCAGAGCTACACCCGCCCCGACGGCACCCAGGCCTCGGGCCCCCGGATCGACCGCGCCAAGGCCGAGCTGATCCGCTCGATCCAGGGCCTCTCGGAGAACTTCAAGTTCAACATCATTGCCTACGACTGCGGCACCCGTCAGTGGCAGGGCTCCATGCAAGAGGCCAACGACGCCAACAAGTCGGCCGCCACCGGCTGGGTCTCGGGTCACCGCCCCACCGGCGCCACCGGCACCGGCCCCGCCGGCGCTGCCGCGCTGGGTGACAAGGACAACATGGCCGTCGTGCTGCTCACCGACGGCGCGCCCAACTGCGGCGCCAGCGGCTCCTCGGGCCACCGTCGCATGATCGCCAACGCCAACACTCAGGGCGCCACGGTCAACGTGTTCGGGATCGCGGCTTCGGGCTCCTACCGCTCGTTCTGCCAGGGCGTCGCCTCCGACAACGGCGGCTCCTACGTCGACGTCCCCTAGTCGACCCAGGTTCAGGAATCAGGTGGAGCGGCCCCGCGGGGCCGCCGCAACACGCCGCCCCTCCGGGCGGCGTGTCTGCGTGTGGGCGGATCAGACTGCGGGGCGCGCCACGGCGAGGACGTTGTCCTCGGGGTCGGCGAAGTAGGCGACCTCGTCGCCCCAGTCGCGGCGAGCCGGGGGGCTCAACTCACGGCCCCCTGCCTGGCGAACACGCTGGAGCGCTGCGCTGAAAGCACTTGGCTCCACGGTCAGGTAGAGCTCGGCGCGCCCTGGTGTCCCCGGGGCGCGGGGCTGAGGCTCGCCACCGACCTGCAGCGCGTAGCCGCTGCGCAGGTAGAGCCCGAAGCGCATGGCGTGGGGCAGGGCGAACTCGACGTAGACAGGGACCTCGACGGTGACCGTCCACCCGCAGGCGCGCTCGTAGAAGCGGCGCATGCCCTGCAGGTCCTCGACGGCGAAGATCGTGAGCGCGTGCCGCATCAGGGCAGCGCGATCACCTTGAACTCCACCGCGATCGGAGTCGGCAGCGCGCGGATCGCGATCGTGGTCCGGGTGGCCTGGATCCCGCGGAAGTACTCCGCGTAGACCCCGTTGTAGGCGGTGAAGTCGCGGTCCATGTCGATCAGGAACGCGGTCACGTCCACGACCTTGTCGAGGGAGGAGCCGGCGTCTTCGAGGATCACCTTCACGTTCTCGATCACGGCACGCGTCTGGGCGGCCGCGTCGTAGTCGCGCGGCTCCCCCTCGGGAGTGCAGATCGGGCCCCCGGGGATCTCGTTGGTGCCCGGCTGCCGCGGGCCGACGCCCGAGAGGAAGAGCAGCTCACCGACCTTGCGGGCGTGGGGGTAGGCCCCCACCGGCGCAGGGGCGCGGGGCGTGCTGAAGGTCCCCTCGCGGGGGATCGTGCGCGACTCGTCGCGGGGGTCGAGCGCGGGGCCCTCGGCCGAGGGCGCGAGCTCGCCCGCGTGGAAGGGCTCGAGGGACTCCGTGGGCGGGTCGATCGGGTCCGAGGGCCCCGCCGGATCCTGCGCGGGCTGGTGGCGCGGGACCGAGCCCAAGCCGCTCCCGCTCAGGTCCCACCTGGGGTGGTGCTCCAACTCGTCCTCGAGCTCCTCGAGCTCCTCGTCCTCGTCGCTCACCGTCGACCTCCGCCGTCCCTGAACGTTAGCACGCGCCCCCCAGGACCGAGCGCTCGCTTAGAGCTTGATACACACGTTGCGCGCCTCGCTGAAGAACTCCAGCGAGTAGCGCCCGCCCTCGCGGCCGACACCGCTGTCCTTGATCCCGCCGAAGGGCACGCGCAGGTCGCGCAGGAGCCAGGTGTTGACCCACACCATGCCCGTCTCCAGGGCCGCGCTGACCCGGTGCGCGCGCGCCAGGTCGCGGGTCCACACCGAGGCGCTGAGCCCGAACTGGACGCCGTTGGCCAGCGCCAGCGCCTGCTCCTCGTCCTTGAAGGGGTGCAGGGTGACCACCGGGCCGAAGATCTCCTCCTGCACCGCGCGGCACTCGTGCCCCAGGCCGTCGATCACCGTGGGCTGGAGGAAGGCCCCCGCGTCGTAGGGCGGGGGCAGGGTCGGGCGCGCGCCGCCGGTGAGGATCGTCCCGCCCTCCTCCTGGGCGAGGGCCAGGTAGCCCTCGACCTTCTCGCGGTGGCCCTGGGAGATCAGCGCGCCGAGCTGGGTGTCCACCGCCTGGGGCGGGCCGACCTTCATGCCGCCGACCCGCGCGACCAGGCCGTCGCGGAACTCGGGGTAGATCGACTCCTCGATCAGGATCCGCGAGCCGCAGAGGCACACCTGCCCCTGGTTGGTGAACCCGGCGCGGACGACGCCGTCGAGGGTCTGCTCGAGGTCGCAGTCGGCGAACACGAGGGTCGGGTTCTTGCCGCCGAGCTCGAGGCTCAGCTTCTTGAACTGCGGCGCCGCGGTCGCGGCCACCCGCGCGCCGGTGACCGTGCCGCCGGTGAAGCTGATCGCCTTGACCCGGGGGTGCTCGACCAGCGCCTGACCCACCTCGGCCCCGTAGCCCTGGACGAGGTTGAAGACCCCGGCCGGGACGCCCACTTCGCGCAGGATCTCGGCCAGGGCGTGGGCGGTGAGGGGGGTCAGCTCGCTGGGCTTGGCGATCACCGTGTTGCCCATGGCCAGGGCAGGCGCCGTCTTCCAGGTCAGCAGGTAGAGCGGTAGGTTCCAGGGCGTGATCAGCCCCACGACCCCCAGCGGACGGCGGAGGGTGTAGTTGATCACCCCGGGCGTGGTGTGGCAGGCGGTCTCGTCGTGGCGCACGGCCCCCGCGAAGAAGCGGAAGTTGGCCGCCGCGCGGGGTATGTCGATCGCCTTGGCCAGGCTCAGCGGCTTGCCCGTGTCGTGGGACTCGAGCTCGGCCAGCTCGTCGAGGCGCGCCTCGATTCGATCGGCGACGGCGTCGAGCAGCCTGGCGCGCTCCGCGGGCGCCTTCGCGGCCCAGCCCGGCGCGGCGGCCTCCGCCGCGGTCACGGCGGCCTCCACGTCCTCGGCGCCGCCCTGGGGGACGCGGGCGATCTCTCGCCCCGTCGCCGGGTCGAGGTCCGGGAAGCTCGCCCCGCTGTGGGGGGGCAGGAAGCTCCCGCCAATGAATTGACCCAGCTCGCGCAGTGCCTTGGTCACGCTGTCCTCCTCAGATCGAGTTCAAGCGCCCGCCGTCGACGGGCAGGCAGACGCCGCGCACGTAGGCGCCGGCGGGGGAGGCGAGGAAGGCGATCACGCCGCCCAGCTCCTCGGGGCGCCCCAGCCGCCCCTCGGGCACCATGCCCAGCCACGCCTCGCGCACCGCGTCGGCGGTGGTGCCCTCGCGCTTGGCGCGCCCCTCCGCCAGCGAGGCCAGGCGACCGGTGTCGACGAAGCCGGGGAGGATCGAGTTGATCGTGACCCCGGGAGGGAGCTCCTTGCTCAGCGACTTGGCCCAGCTCGCCATGGCGCCGCGGATCGTGTTGCTGACCCCCAGGTTGGGGATCGGCTCGCGGACCGAGGTCGAGATCACGTTCAGGATTCGCCCGTAGTGCGCCTCGCGCATGCCGGGCAGCAGCTCCTGCACGAGGAGGTGCGCCGCCAGCACGTGGCGGCGGAAGGCCTGCTCGAACTCCCCGAGCTGGGCCTCGAGCAGCGGGCCCCCCGGAGGTCCGCCGGTGTTGTTGACCAGCACGTGCACGGGGCCGTGCTCGGCGACGAGCTGCTGCACCGCGGCCCGCAGCCCGTCGTGGTCTTCGAGGTCGGCCACCAGCGCGCGCGCCGTGAGCCTGTGCTCGAAGAGCTCGCCCACCAGCTCCTCGAGGGCGTCGGCGCGCCGCGCGAGCGCGGTCACCGCGGCCCCTTGCTCGGCCAGGGCCACCGCCGCGGCGCGCCCGATCCCCGAGCTCGCCCCGCACACCAGCGCGTGTCGTCCGGTCAAGTCCAGGTCGTGCATGGCTGCCTCCGAGCCGGGATCCTAACCCGCCGGGGGCCTGCTGCAGCGCGGCTGCGCGCTGGTTGGGCTCCTGGCGAAGGGTGAAGCATGGGGGACGAAGAGCTGCGGCTGCGGGAGCGCGCGTGGCGCGAGAGCCGCTCGCTGGAGGACGAGGTCGCCTACGTGATCGCCCTGCAGCGGGAAGGCCCCGAGACCTGCCCGCACCATCCCGCCAGCTAGGGACCTGCCCAGCAGTTCTTGCTACCCTGCTCGTCCATGGGAATCCGGCTCCTGATCAGCGTGGTGGGCGGGCTCGCGGTCGGCGGCGTGCTGTGGGCGGGCTGCTCGAGCTCGAGCGGCGGCGGCGGCGGCGCGCCCCCGGTGCCGAACCTCGCGGGGGTGGTCTTCGACTACACCGATCGCCCAGCCCAGGACGTGCCCGTCGAGATCGTGGGCGGGCCCGCGGGCCTCACCCGCCGCGACGGCCTCGTGCTGCTCGGCCCCGTGCCCGCCGGCAACCGCGTGCTCAAGGTCGGCGACAGCGTGACCACCCCCACCCTGTTCGTCCCCGTGACCCTCACCGCCGCGCCGAACTTCCTCACCCGCCCGGTGCACCTGCCCCTGCTCGAGAGCGGGATCGGCGCCAACCTCCCCGCCGCGGTCACGACGTCGACCACGGTCAGCGGCGACGAGCTGCCGGGGGTGCGGCTGAGCCTGACCGCCGGGTCGTCGGTGAGCCTGCCCGCGGGCACCGCGAGCGAGGTCCGCGTGCTGGGGATCAGCCCCTCGCGCCTGCCCGCCGCGCTCCCGGGGGATCTCGCCTGCCGGGTGGCCTACCTCGTCGAGCCGCAGGGGGTGCAGTTCAGCCCGGCGGCGACCCTCACCGTCCCGCGCCTCGATCCGGCCGGCGCGGGTCCGTTCGACCTCTACCGCGTCGAGCCCAGCACCGGGACCTGGCAGCTAGCCCAGAGCAACGTCGCGCCGGTCAGCAGCGGCAGCGAGTTCCAGATCCCGATCAACGTGGGGGCACTGTACGCCGTGGTCCCGTCCACCCCGCCCCCGACCGCGACCCTCACCGGGCGCGTGGTCGTGGGCACCCAGCCGGTGCAGGGCTACCGCGTCTCGTGCTGGAACCGCGTCTCCGACCCCACCGACGCCGACGGGCGCTTCCAGATCCTCAACGTGCCCGCCAACTACAGCGCGTTCCTCGTGCGCGCCTACCCCGAGCGCCCGGCCGTCGACTTCGCCCCCGCCCTCGAGTCGCAGACCTCGACCTCGACGGCCCTGGGGGACATCGTGCTCACCGCCGCCACCGCCCCCGACGGCGTGGCCCCCCGGGTGACGACCACCAGCCCCGCCGACGGCGCGACGAACGTGAACCAGGCGAGCCAGGTCGTGGTGACCTTCAGCGAGGCGATCGACAGCAACGTCGCCGAGCCGGTGCGCCTGGTGGGGCTCAACGGCCAGGTCCCGGCGCGGCTCAACTTCGAGAGCGCGTTTCGCGTGCGGATCCTTCCCAACCAGGAGCTCGACACCCTCGCGGACTACACGATCGTCGTCGACTCCGACGTGCGCGACCTGTCGGGGAACGGGATCGACGACACCCAGCTGACCTTCTCCTTCAGCACCCGCTCCGGCGCGCCCGACCCGCCGCCCACGGACACCCTCGCGTTCGGGCTCTCGCCGCTGAGCGCGATCGCCGGGGACACGCTCCAGGTGCTGGGGCGCAACTTCACCGGCGGAAGCCAGGTCACCTTCGACGGCGCGGCGTCCCTGGTGACCAACGAGACCAGCGAGCAGATCGACGTCCAGGTCCCCAGCGCCGTCCCCGCCGGGGACGTGACCGTCAGCGTCAGCGCCGGCGGGCAGGCGGTGCCGACCCAGAGCCCGCTGGTGCTCGACGTCCGCGCCTCGGTCGCGGCCGTGTTCTCGGGGGCGAGCCCCGACGTGCCGCTGGTGACCCTCGAGCGGGCCATGCCGCCGGCGACGATCGTGGTCGACGGCGCGAACATGGGCGGGACCTCGATCACCGTCGACGGGATCTCGATCGCCGCCGTCGACAGCACGGTCACCGTCGGTGGCTCCGCCGTCGCCACCGGGCGCGCGATCTCCCTCGGCGCCCCCGCCCCCGACACCCTGTTCACCGGACCGATCGTGGTCCGGGGCGCGAACGGGGAACCCTCCGCCACCTACCGCTTCTTGCAGGTCCGCGAATGAACCGTCTGCTCCGTGTCCTCGGACTCGCCGTCCTGTGCGCCCTGGGGGGCTGCATTACCCCGATCGAGCACGAGCCGCCGCCGCCGATCGTCGTCGACCGCAAGCCGCCCCCGGAGCGCGACGAGGAGATGGCCGAGCGCCCCACCGGGGACGTGTTCTGGACCTACGGGCACTGGGGCTACAAGCAGAAGACCGACACCTTCTACTGGGTCCCCGGGGCCTGGATCGCCGAGCGCGAGGGCGAGCGCTACGTGCCCCCGAGCTGGTCGCCGGCCGAGGGCGGCGGGTGGCAGCTGACCGCCGGCGAGTGGAAGCCGATCGAGCCGGACGAGCCGGAGTACTAGCGGCACGAGGGAGGCGAGCTCCGCCCCCGCCCTTTGCCTGTTCGCGCTGCCAGCGCGGCACTCGACGGTGTGACTGGGTCGCCCCGCGCGCGGAGGAGCGCAGCCTCGCCTCCTGCTGCGAGGCGCGGCACTCGACGGAGTGACTGGGTCGCCCCGCGCGCGGAGGAGCGCAGCCTCGCCTCCTGCTGCGAGGCGCGGCACTCGACGGAGTGACTGGGTCGCCCCGCGCGCGGAGGAGCGCAGCCTCGCCTC
>Ga0070727_10004566_pt1 | contig 11754 bp, 12 predicted proteins | sample tdAd472_FD_66722 | JGI IMG/M metagenome (GOLD analysis project Ga0070727, IMG submission 66722) | Marine sediment microbial communities from the Atlantic coast under amendment with organic carbon and nitrate - tdAd47.2 | ecosystem: Environmental > Aquatic > Marine > Coastal > Sediment | place... | reverse complement strand
AGACGGTGGAGGGGCACCTGAGCGAAGAGCGCAACAAGCCGATGGGTGCCCAAGATATCCGCTTTACGACGCAATCGACGCCGGAAGGCGAGACGCTCTACGCGACGGCGCTCGGTCTGGCGGAGACGGAGTGGCGCATCCAGAGCCTCGGCGGTTCCTCCGAGCATCTGGATGGGAAGAGCATTGCAGGCGTTGAACTGCTGGGCCATGAGGGCGAACTCGTCTGGCGCCAGGACGACGACGCGCTCGTGATTGAGAGCCCGGGCGCCGATGCCGGAGAGTACGCCTACGTATTCAAGCTCGCGTTTGAGTAGCGGCGTCCACTAGACTGGCGGGCGGCATGACCGCTCGATTTCTCTCCATTCTTGCAGCCGCATGGCTGTTGGCGGCCGGCGCTGACGCTCAACCGAATCTATTCGGCGACGCGGCGCCGGTTCGTTCTTGCGAAAGTCTCGCGGAACTCTCGTTGCGCAATGCGAGCGTGGAGAAAACGGTTGTCCAGCCGGGGGAGGGCTCCGGCTCGGCTTGCCGCGTGACGGTGCTTGTTGGGCGTCCCGGGACGGACAGTCGCATCACGATCTGGGTCTGGCTGCCGGAGCGTGGGTGGAACGGACGCTTCCAGGGAGTGGGGGGCGGCGGTTTGTCGGGCGGGAGCGAGAGCCGGCTGAAAGCGCCCGTCGCTCAAGGGTATGCCGCCGGTTCGACGGATACCGGGCACGAGGGCGGTCACGGCTCATTCGCGCTCGATGAGAACAATCGACTGCGGTGGCAGCGCATCCGCGACAACGCCTACCTGGGGATCCACGAGATGACCGTCGTAGGAAAAGCGGTGACCGAGGCGTACTACGGTCGGGCGCCCGGCTATTCCTACTTCAACGGCTGTTCGACGGGCGGCCGGCAGGGGCTCTCGGAGGCGCAGCGTTTTCCAGAGGACTACGACGGCATTCTTTCCGGCTGTCCGGCGATCAACTGGCCACAGCTTCATGCAGCGCAGATGTGGGGACAGCTTGTGATGCGTGAACGGGGCCATATTGTCTCGCAGTGCCAGTTTGAGGCGGCGCGCGAGTGGAGCGTCGAGGCCTGTGATGATCTCGACGGCGTTAAAGACGGACTTGTAGAAGATCCAAGCGTTTGCGACGTCAATGTTCAGGCGTTACTCAAGATCGATCCGCCAAGCTGCGACGCCTTGACGGCTGCTGATGCCGAAGTGATTGCTGAGATTTGGCGCGGGCCGCGCCGGCGGGATGGCGGGTTCCTTTGGTACGGCTTGCCGTATGGGGCGGCTTTCCGCGGACTGAGCAACACGTCGGACGATCCTTTGGAAGGGGCGCCATTCCGAATCAGCTTGCAGTGGTTCCAGTACTTTTTGACGCAGAACCCGGAGTGGGATTGGAAGACGCTGACGCGCGATTCCTATGAGCAGTTTTGGGATCAGTCGATGGAGCAATATCGGGCCGTGCTTGGCACGGACAATCCGGATCTGAGCGGCTTTCGTGATGCGGGAGGCAAGGTGGTCTTGTGGCACGGTTGGGTGGATCAGTTGATCTATCCCGAGGGCACGATTGACTACTACGAGCGCGTTGAGGAGGCGATGGGGGGCAGGGAAGCGACGGGGGAGTTCTTGCGGCTGTTTATGGCCCCGGGCGTCGCGCATTGCCGGGGCGGTGACGGGCCTCAGCCGACGCGGCACTTTGAGGCGTTGCGGCGGTGGGTGGAGGAGGGGGAGTCGCCGGAGACGCTGGAGGGTGTGGCCGAGGGGAGGACTAGGCCGTTGTGCCGGTATCCGTTGACGGCGCATTACGACGGGTCGGGTTCGATTGATGAAGCGGAGAACTTTGTTTGCCGCTAGGCGTTGGGTGGAGCAGCGGGTTGTTGCTTTGCAAGTCGCCCTGGGTTCGGGACTGAAGTCCCGATGCGGACTGAAGTCCGCGCCACTGCGGGTGCAGTCTGCGGCGGCACACTCGGTAGGCGTTGGCTGGAGCAACGGGCTCTTGATTTGCTCGTCGCCTTGGATTCGGGACTGAAGTCCGCGCTACATGAGGCTCTATTGGGGGTGTATTCTGCGGCGGCGGGGGCGGGGGGCCAGGGCGGCGGCTTCCAAGAGGATCTCTGAGGGCAAGATCAGGTCGCTGACCGGAGTTGGGTCGTAGCCGGCTTGTTGAGCGATCACGGCTTGGTCGGGCTGCATGACGTGATCCTCATCGAGATTGAGCATTCGCCAGGCCAGGATCAGCCGCAGCCGCCGGACGGCTTCAATCACGGTGTGCGAGACGCTGAGTCGGGTCCACAGACAGACGAAGCCGTTGGCCGGATCGATGTTGGGGTGCGCGACGGGTCGGTCGAGGTAGGCTTCCAGCGGTACGGATGGGAAGAAGCGCGGGAAGTGCAAGCGAACTCGATGTTCGTCCCCGCCGATCTGGAGGGACACTCGGCACTCTTCGTCCGTCCATTCCAAATCCGACAGCTGCGTAGGGTTGTCGCGAACCAGGCGTTCGATGAGAGCGCGCTCGCCCTGGAGCCGACGCGTTCGCAGGTCAGCCATTGACGGCGACGGTTGAGACGCGCAGCACGTCGTTCGGACGGACGCCCTGCTGGGTCAGCGGGCTGTTGAAGTCGAGCGCAGTTCCGTTCCAGACGACTTGCGGCTCACCTTCGCCTTGTAGCACGTCGCCTCGCTCGCGCAGATCGTAGAGAATTTCGTCGAGCACGTCGTCGATGGTCTCGTTGTCGTCGACGTCGACGTTGTAGCGCGGCTCGCCGTTGATGGTGTCGAAGTACATCTGGTATTTCGGCATCGCTCGAAGAGGTCTCGCGATCGAGTGTATCAGAGGGGCCCGGCCGCTAGCGCGACCAGGGCTGCTCGGGGCGCTCGGCGTCCGGGGCTGCCAGCAGCGCGTGAAACAAGCCGGTCGTTTCTCGCCAGCGGCGCTCCGCGGGTAGACGATCTAACTCAGAGACGACGGCCAGAAATCGGTCGAGGTCCGCGGTCTCGCGCAATTCCCGTCCTAGTTCGAACGCGGACGCGAATCCCTCCGGCTCGGAAGTCGGGGAGGCTTCGCTTCCCGATGCTTGCCCCAGAAACTTCTCCAACCACGCCGATTCGACGCTCTGCGCCGCTGGGCGCAGCATGTCGCCCTCTGCCGGCAGGAACAACCCATGCGCCATGGCGACGCGCGCCGTCAGCGCTGTCTTTGAGCCGCTCAACCGTAAGCGTTCAAGCCGATGCACGTACATCGTGCGGTGATCGCGGTAGCGATAGCGCCGCCCGAGTACCTCGTATTTGCGAAACACGTAGGCGTGCGAATACTCCGGCTCGTGCAGCCCAAAGGCGTGCCAAACGGGCCGGGCCTCTTCGGGGCGTGGGTCGGAGAGCCGGACCCGTGAAGCGATGCCGCGCTTCGCCAAAGTGTGCTGGTAGTCCGTATCCGGGGAAAGGGTTTCGGGAAACCCGGTTTCCCGTGCATACTCCGTCCGGTAGAGCTTGACGCCGGAGGTCGGGCCCATCAGCGGATCGATCAACGCTCCCCAGACAATCCCAACGTCGCGCGAATCGGCGCCCGCCCGAAGGTCCTCAAAGCACCTGGGAAACAGCACCATGTCCGCATCCACTTCCACGAAGAATTCTGTGCGAATGCGGCTCACGCCTTCGTTGAGTGCGCGACTCACGGGGCTGACGCCGTCGACTCGAACGATCTCCGCAGCGGGCAGAGTTTGCTTTCGCACCGACTCGATCGCCCGCTCTACGTAAGGTTCGCCAATTGAGAGAACTAAGGCGCTGACGTCGCTCGGTATGAAGGCTTTACTCATTCTGCGGTGGGAGGGGAGCACGGTAGCCTAGCACGATGAGGCTGGGGAACAAATTGCGCATCGGGTTCGTCGGCCCGCTTGTTCCACAAAAAGGCGGCTCGGCGATCTCCTGCACGCAGATCATTGAAGGTCTAGCCGATGCCGGGCATTCGATCGACGCTGTGGCGCCGATCCTGGAGACAGACACGGAGGATGCTCTAGCGGCTCGCCGGCCCGACATCCGCATTCGCCGGTTTCCCGTGCCCTACTTCGACGTCGATCCCCAGCTGCGTCCCTCGGCTCGCCACGCACAGGCCGAAGAGCAGGGCGTCGCTCGGCTACTCCCGCTGATGATGGCGGAGCATCGTCCCGACGTGCTCGTCGTGCGCGATATCTACGCGCTCTATTCGATGGATCTAGCCGCAGAGCATGACACTCCGGTGGTCGTGCTCTCCCGCGGCAATCCCACGACGGCGATTCTCCGCGGCGTCTATCCGGCCGATTTGTGCGAGCCGTACCTGCGAGAGTTTCGGCGTGCAACCTTGATCATCGCCGTCGCTAAGCATGTGGCCGACGGTTTGCGCGAATTGGGGATGGACCAGGCGCTCGCTATTCCAAACGCCGTGGACGCGAAGCGCTTCGCGCCGCATCCGAAGTCTTCTGAGTTGCTCGTCCGGCTCGGCGCGACCGAGGAGGACCGGATCGGCGTGTTTGTCGGACACGTCAAGCCGCTCAAGCGCCCTCTCGATATTCTTCGATCCGCCGTCGCGGCTCTGCGCAGCGATCCGCTACTGCTCTACGTGTTCTTGGGCGACGGGGCCAGCCTTGGGGAAGCGAAGGAGGCTGCGCGGAGTCTCGGCGTCGCCGATCGCTGCCGATTCCCAGGTCGCATCTCGAACGATGAGATGCCGGAGTTCTTTAACCTCGCCGACTTCACGATCGCGGCGTCTGAGAGCGAGGGCTTGTCGCGCGCCCACCTGGAGACGATGGCCAGCGGAGGCGTACTGATCGCGAGCGACATTCCGGGGTCTCGTGAACTCGTCCGCGACGGCGTCAACGGCTTTCTGTTTCCGATGGGGGACACGCAGGAGCTCGCCCGGATTACAGTGCGGGTCGCCGGCGACCCCGCTTTGCGCGAGAGGATCGGGAGCGCTGCGCTGGAAACGGCGTCGCATCATCACATCGAGGATGCGCTGCAGGCTTATTCCGACTTACTGCGCGGGGTCGCTCGACGGTCGCGTAGCGGAGTGCTTCAGGCGACGTAGGGGCGGAGGCGTTCCGGGACGTCTTCCACAACCCAGTTGCAACGAGCACATTCGCCGTTGCTGAGGTCCCAGGCTTCCGTGCTCTGCAGTCGGGCGCAACGCGGACAGCCACGTAGGTCGACGTTCTCAGCGGTCTCGAGGGTCACTTGGCACTGGCCTTGGCGGACGCGAGGACCGAAATTCTGGTCCCACCAACGCTTGTCGGCGGTGAAGATGGGGACCTGGTTCTGTTCGCAAAGACGGCAGCGCAGCCGGTCATGCACCCAGCAACATTGCTCGCCGACCGCGAGGCCGCATCGAGGGCACTCGAAGGCGACGCCGCGCAGGCCGCGTTCACACAAGGAGCAGCGTGCGCCGCCGCCCTTGATCAGCGCCCAGGCCGCCGCGGTGAGCATGGCCGCCGGGGGGGCGAAGGCTAGATAGACGGAATCCGGACCGCTGTTGGCGATCGCCGCCGCCAGGACTCCGGCCGCGCTGGCCAGCAAGGCCGTAAGCGGGCCGGCCCATAGGTTGTCGATCTCTACCCCGAAGAAGCGAAGCAGGAGAGGCAACAGGAGCGCGACCACAAATCCGCCCGCGATCGCCGCCCAGGGGGATGCCAAGGCCGCCAGCAATTGGATGACGGCGACCAGGAAACCGGCTGAAAACAGGAGAACGAGGTTGCGGGAAGTCACGGGCGTGAGGCTAGGCGGAGATTTTCACAGTATAGAGATGTCTCGGGGGAAGACCGAGGTCGGCGGGTCTGAGATGGGCGTGTTCGTCTGTGATGCTGCGCAGGACGCGGCCGGCGCGGACTGATTTCTCGCCGCACTTCGCACAGGGCGTCTTTTCCGCCAAGGCGGCTCGGATGGGCGCCGGAGCCTTCTGCCCGCAACAGGTGCATGCGGCGTCCAACGCCACCGGAAAATCCAGGACCAGCTCGCGCGCCTGTCCAAGGGCGAGGATCTCGCCGAAGGTGGATATGTCGGAAGGCGGCTCGACGAGCAGGCCTGGATCGTCGTGGAACGGACAGAGCCGGGCCTGGGGCAGGCGATGGATGGAGGTCCGGCGGCGTGCGTCGACTTCCAGAGCCCTTGCCGCTTGTCCGTCTTGCAACTCCAGCGCCAGGTCGAGCTGGAGCGCTGAGATCAGGGCGGCTTGGGTGGGTGTTGAGGATCGTGCCGCCTGGTCGGTTCGGCGGGAGCATCCGTGCGGGGCGGCGTCGAAAGTCTGCAGCAGCTCCGCCCGTCGCGAATGTCGGAGTCCGCAGCCGAAACAGGCCGTCCGGCGAGAGGGGAAGACGCTGATGCGCCCATATCCTGTGCCTGGGGCCGCCAATCCGCCGTCGACTACCGGGCGATCGGCCCGGGTGGCGAGATAGGCCAGCTCCAGTCGAGCCGATTCGCTGTCGAGGCAGCCGAAGAGAAGGTCGCAGCCGCGCAAGGTCTGGAGGCCGATGTCCGCGATTTCACGAGGATGGGCGGTGAATTCGGTTTCTGGAAACAGCGTCGCCGCCGCCTCAGCGACGGCCTGAGCCTTGGGGCGGCCGAGCGCCCCGGCGCTACGCAGAAACAGCGAGCGCGTGAGATTCGAGAGTTCGGCGAGATCCGGATCGATCAGCAGGACTCGTCCTGCGCCGGCAAGCCCCAGCACGCGCACGAGAGCGTCCCCCAAGGCTCCTACGCCGACCACGGCGACGGTCAAATCGCGCATCCGAGCGGGGGCCATGGGAGTGCCTTTGAGGCGGTTTTGGGAGGCGAGTTGTGCGCGTTTCGGCACTGAGCCGGATCGTACCAAGCCCGCCGTGTGTGGGATATGGCTTAGGTAGTTTTTCCCGAGACGGCCTAGAACGTTCACAGCCTTTACAGTTTTCCGGCCACACGGCTATACTTGGCGCCAGTCTCTGCCTATATGAGCCTTTATCAGACGCTCTATTACATGTCGCTTGTGGGCGGCATGGCCGGGCTTTTTTCCTGGGCCACGGTGACGTTGATCCTGGCGTTGGTGCGCTCGGTGGGGCCTAGTTGGACGCCGGACTTGATTGCGGCGACGGTGCTGGGCGGATTCATCGGCGGATTGACAGTCGCGTTCACGGACCGCTGGTCGGGCGGCGTCTCCATGCCGCGCTGGATTGTTTCCGGCGCACTGATCGGGATGGTGGCCGGAGCGCTGGCGGGGGCGGTGCAGATCCCGATTACGTCTTCGCTGGGCGAATCCGCTCCGGTATTGACGCGGGTCGTCGCCTGGATGCTGGCCGGTTCGCTGATTGGCTTGGGCGTCGGTTTGCGGTGGATCACGATCAACCGGATGCGCGCCGTGCATGCGTTTGCCGGGGGGCTGCTGGGGGGAGCGCTTGGCGGATTGATGTTCTCGCTGCTGGGCAGTCAGATTCCGGATCTTTCGCCTGCATTGAGCTTCGTTCTGACGGGCGTGGGGATCTGTTTCGGCATCACCTTGGCTCCGATTTTGCTGCGCGACGGGGCGTTGCGGTTCATCTCCTCGGGGGATGCGCGAGCGCAGAGCAAGTTTGGTCATACGAATAAGGAATGGGAGATCGCCGACGGCGACAGCTACGTGATCGGCAGCCAATCTCAGGACCTCAGCCACACGAGTTATCGCCCGGAAGTGCAGATTTTCATCCCGGATGCGGCGATTGCCGCCCGGCACGCGACGCTTTTCGCGAGGGATCGTCGCTTCTATATTGCGAGGCATCCTGACGCGGCCGGTTCATCCGGCATGGCGCGGTTTGTCTTGCGGGTACGGAACACCACAGTGGAATCGACGCACGAATTGCGCGACAACGACGACATTCTGGTGGGCCGCACCGCGCTCAAGTTCGTCACGAGAAAACAGCAGTCTTGAGAGCTCTAGGAACATCGGCGGGGAAAGCGTGCATCGCGGCGATGGTCGCGGCGACGGCGGCATTTCCTCAAGCTCGGATCGAGTTTTCGGAGAAGATCCGACTCCTCGATTGTTCCCCGGCCTCCAACACGCCCGCTTTCGGAATTCGCGCGAACATCGTGGGGCCGGACGGCGAGCCTGTGGGCGTGCCGCTGCCGGCGGAAGAGATCTTGGCTCAGGAGATCACGGTCCAGGCGGACGGTCTAAGCGTGACGCCGTTCTATGCCGCGGCCGGATCGGACGAAGGGCAGAAGCGGACGCGGACGGCGGTCCTGTTGATCGACGCCTCCGGTTCCATGCTTCAGCGCATGCCCAGCGGCCAAACGAGGTACGAGGCGGCCAAGGCGGCTGCGATGCGTTTCCTGGACGGATTTGAGGAAGGCAGCGATCAGGTCGCCGTCGTCCCGTTTGAGAGTCACGGGGTTGTTTCCACGATTCGCGGCGCCCAGTTTGCCGCGACCGCCGACGCGGCGGCCGCGCAGATCCGCGCTCTGCCCGATCCGCAGGTGCGCAACAATACCGCGCTGTATTCGGCCGTGGACGCCGCATTGACGGTCCTGGAGACCCGCGCCGACCCGACTTCGGAACAGGTCTTGATGGTGCTGACGGACGGCAAGAACGACGTCGGCTCGAACGACGACGCGGGCCTGCTGGGGGATGAAGGGCTGGCTCGGGTCGCCGAGCGCGTGGCCGGGTCGGCTACCGAGGTGGTGGGCATCGGGCTGGGGAACTCCCAGTCGATCGACAGCGCGGCGATGGAGAGCATCTCTACGCGCTTTTATCTCGTTTCCGACGAGGCTAGTCTGGCTCGCGTATTTAGTTTCGCGAGGGAGCTCCTGCTCAACCGCTTGCACGTCACGTTTCTCTCGCCGTGGGCCGATCGGGCCTCTTTGGCCGGCAAGAATATTCGAGCGCGCATGCTGCTGCACCTGCCGAACGGCCAGGACCTGGAGAGCGAGGAGACCGTGTGGTCGACTCCGCAGATGGGGACGCCGGTGTTTGAGGGTAGTTGCGGCCCCGCCGAGCTCAAGGCCGTGATGGCGGCGCCCGGCTCCGCCGAGTCCGGAGGCTGGATGTCCACGCTCCGCCCGGTTTTAGTCTTTATCGGGCTAGGCGCGCTTCTTTTGGCTTTGTGGTTTTGGGTTCCGCGCCTGGTTTGGCCGGAACAGTACCTAGGGAACGCCCCGGTGGTAGCCAGCCGAGGGCGCTGGACGTCGCCCGACCAGACGCGACTGGTGAGCGGCGGTGTGCGCGGCGATGCGCCTCCGGGTTTCTCCGCGGAGGGAGGCTCGGGAGCCGGCGGCGCGCGTGGAGCGTCCGACGGCACGGTGGTCGCGCCGCGCGCCGGAGGCGGACCAGGAACGGAGACGCGGCTCAGTCGGAATCCCGGCGGGCGCGCCCCTAGAGATCGTTGAAGAGTTTTGTGAGGAGTATCCTACGACCGAGGAAGAACAGCTATGCCGTTAGTCAAAGTAATCCGCAAGGGAATCACGCCTGCGGTCCGCAAGGTGCCGACCTCTACCGCGGCCGCCATGATGCCGATGACGCTGGACCGCGTCGACACCGAGCTCCAAGCCGAGGACGAGGCTCCGACCTACGTCGAATCGGTGAAGGACGCGTTCGACAAGTTTGAACCCAAACTCGACTTCACCGGCTACGCCGGGAAGGAAGAAACGGAGTTTAAGGCCAACTTCAAGTTCAAGAGCGTGCAAGACTTCACGCCCGAGAACCTACAGAAGCGCCAAGAGATCCGCACCGTCGATGAATACGGTGAAGAGCAAGTCGAGGTCCTGCGCAACGACATCGCAGACCTCAAAGACAAGACCGACTTGCTCTATCGGCTGAAGGATCGCTGGCGGCTGCCCGCCGTTCGGCGCGCATGGAGTAATCCGGCGCAGCGCAAAGAGATTATCGAAGCGCTCGGACGCTTGAAGTCCGAGCTCGGCAAGGTCGCCCAGAAGTAAGCCGGAGGATACGAACATGGCCGAAGCCGTAGAAACCAAGACAACGGAAGAAATCCTGGGCGACAGCCCAGCGAAAGCCGTCCTCCAAGACATCTTTGCGGACCTGCACCCCGGGTTCGTGGATACCGGGAACGACGTCTCCAGCATCTTCACCGCCCAGTCGGCGAATGATTTCCTGACGCAGCTCACCAACTTCGAGGAGTTGCTCAGCGAGGAAGACGACTTTAAGCAAACCGTCGAAAAGGTTCAGTCCCAGATCGACGAAGCCGAGGAGATGCGCGACCAGCTGCTGTCCGCCGTCTTCGACGAGATTCGTCCGATCGAGCGCAGCTACCGCGAGCTGATGCTGTTCTTTGAGAACTCGAAGGTGCCGGACGGCAAGGTGCGCAAGCCGGTCGAGCTGTTCATCTTCAACGGCGACGCCTCAAAGATGGAAGACGTCTTCGCGATGGGCGTCGCATCGATTGAGAACTTCGTCCGCAACCGCAACGACAACTTCAACTTCCGCGACGATATCTGCAACCTGGTAATTCCAGGATCGATCAAGCAATCCGTCCGCGAGAAGTTCGAGGACATCGCCAACGCCTACGGAATGCTGCTGGTCAGCGATCTCGACGACGAAAAATCGTTCAAGAACATTGAACGCCAGTTCCTGCCGGGCGGCAAGTACGAGTTCATGAAGCGACCCGAGGATCGCGCGGCGGCGGACGTCGTCCTTGCAGGCTACCTCCAACTGCGTCAGTCGCACTGGTTTGAGAAGGACAAGAAGGGCGAGGTGACGGACGGTCTATGGGGACCGCCCTCGTTGGTCTTTGCAGGTGCGGTGGCTCGGGCCGACGACGGCGCCGGTATCGCCCAGGGGCCGGTGGGATCGCGTTTCGGTCAGATTTCGGGCGCGGAGAAGTGTCGCGTCGAGCCGCTGATCTCGGAGATGGAGCACCTCTCGATGGAACGGCAGCTCATCCCGATCATCCGCGATGCCGACAATCACCTGTGCTTCTTCGGTTGCCGCACACAGGCGGAGGATCCCTACGGCGTACTGAAGTTCTTCACGTCGTACCGCATTCTGCGCTATCTGGAGCGGTGCTGCCGTCACTACCTGCTGCAGGTAGCGGGGCAGACGCTGACGCGGAACTTTATGGACGAGCAGATTGAGAAGCCGCTCCGCCGGTTGCTCGACGAGCAAGTCCGTGAAGGCACGATCCTGGGCTATGACCTGTTTGTCGACAAGGATTCGAACAAGCGCATGCAGGGCATCTGCGACATCAACATGAACGTGATGCCGACCGGCCCGGGCGAGACGTTCGTGCTGAAGATCGACACGCCGGACTTTGAGCCGACTGGAGAGTCGAAGAACTAGCTGTTTCTCTACGGTGACGGGGGCCTCGGGGCCCCCTGATCCTTGTCTGGAGCGCCTATGGCGAAACACTGGCGGGATCAAATGCGGCACAACCCCGGCGCCAAGTCGGCCGAGGAAGAGCGTCGCGTGGAAGAAAGCGAAGGCTGGGAGCAGCAGGACCCCGGCGAGAAGGGCGTCCGCTTGGGCGGAACTCTGCGCATGGGCGAGCGGGCGGCGAATCCCTCGGCTCGTGCACGACCGGGCGGAAAACCGACGGCCCAAGTCGGGATGCGCGTTGCGGGAGGCGCTCAGTTTGAGATTGCCGGTCGGGAGGCCAAGCCGGTCGGCGATGCTCCCGCTTCTTCGCTGCAGCCTGCCGGACAATTGCCTGACTACCTACAGAAGCATGTAGACGACGTGCAGTCCGGCGCGCACGAGAAGGCTGCGGAAGAGAAGGCGTCCAAGATGAAGCAACGAGCGGAGGAGGCCCGTGCGGCTGTCCAACAGCCGCCCGTCTCCG
>Ga0070727_10004565_pt1 | contig 11755 bp, 9 predicted proteins | sample tdAd472_FD_66722 | JGI IMG/M metagenome (GOLD analysis project Ga0070727, IMG submission 66722) | Marine sediment microbial communities from the Atlantic coast under amendment with organic carbon and nitrate - tdAd47.2 | ecosystem: Environmental > Aquatic > Marine > Coastal > Sediment | place... | reverse complement strand
GATAAATGGCCACAAACTCGTCCCACGCAGCGGCGTCACGGGAATCTGCCAATCGCAGAATCAGACTGACTTGAGTTTCCGGAGCTGCCGCCATTGGCGTTTCCTTTCAGCCAATACACCCACCGATCCTGGGATTCTTACACGAATGCCAGGGAAATATCGAAATAGCGGCAACGAGCTTTGCCACTCCTCTCGCCCCCCGCGCGCAGTACTCGCCGACGCCCCCTTTCTCTTTCGCCCGGATTGTCGGCAGTTCGGATTCTGAAAAACTGAGAATTCGCTGTCGCACCCGACGCGGCGTTCGCAATTGGACTGTTGTGCTCCGAGGAATCGCCCCGGAGCGGCCATGTTCGGCTGAAGAATGATGAATGCCAGCCGGTGTTCCGGGGAGAGTTCAGATGGCAATGCGGACAGTCTCGATGAATCGCAATTGGGTTGCGGTTGTGATTCTAGCTCTGTGGTACTCCTGCGGCCCTCAGGCGGCGCCCAGGACGATTCCGTCTTCAGGACAGCTGTCTGCCAATCAGGAACGGGTCGGAGATGTGGCAGGCCGGGAATTCGGTCTCATGGAGAGGGCTCTCTCCCAGCGCGAACCGGAGACGATCGTGAAAGCGACGTTCTTATCTTCCGAGTGCCCCGTTATTCGGATGACCAGCGTCTCAAGTCGCGATGGCGACGATCCATCCCTGACGACAGCGGCGATCCCTGGTCTGACAGCACCGTTTGACGACTTCCGCTTCGCAGAACGAGCCGAGCAGCTGGTGTCGGCCATCGAACAGGCCTGGAGAGACACTCCGGTGCTGCCGCTTATGGACGAGCTTGAGTCACTGGTCTCCAACGCCGCTTCATGTCGCCGCTTTGAGGAAGCCCTGATGCTGCTTGACCGCGTCAATCAGGCTGTGAAATCGTCGCGTCTGCCGGAGTCCATGGACGTACCTCTGGCTGATTTGCAGTCGCGGATTGAAACGGCCAGGGAAAGCTGCGCCGCGTTTGAGATCGCCCAGCAAACACTGGCGGTGTCCCCGGATGACGCTGACGCTCACTTCGCTGTCGGCCAGTGGCTGATCCTCGAACACGATGACTGGAGTCAGGCAGTGGTGCACCTGGCAAACGCGGGAGAGACCAGCCTCTGGCAGACTCCTGCGGTGCTGGAACTGTCGGACGTACCCGATGTTCAAGCCATTGCGGATGCCTGGCGGGATCTCGGAATGCGTCTGGCCGAGGTTGATCCGTTCCGCGAGAAACTGCTGGGACACGCCCAATACTGGGAACGACGGGCCGCTGTGTCTCTCGCGCTGCAGTCCCGCTGACTGTCCAGCCAGGCTGCGTCAAAACAGCGGTGGTCAGTTTCGGCCTTTGTGTGGAAACGCCTGCGGCAATGTGTACAGTGTTCGCTCTGTCCTGGGCTCGTTTGGAAGCGGGCCGCGAGCGTTCAAGTGCTCCTGCTGGTGGGCCATGTCGTGGCGGATATCTCTGACAGTCAGATTCGACCGCTGATTTCTCAGGTTCGTTCCGGGGATCAGGACGCCGCCGAAGCTGTCTTCGACCGCTACGCGCAGCAGCTCGCCCGTCTGGCGGAGCGGCATCTCAGCCGACGCGTTGCCCAGAGGGTTGATGGCGACGACGTCACGCAGTCTGTTTTCCGCACATTCTTTCGCCGGACGGAACGGGGTGATTTTCGGATTCACTCGTCTGATCAGCTCTGGAAGCTGCTGGTGACGATCACGATCCGCAAGGCGCAGATGCAGGGGCGGCGGCACGGAGCCGGGAGGCGGGACGCCACTCTCGAAGCGAATGACTCGGTTGCCCTGCTGGCCGCGATGGGCCGCGAGCCTGGCCCCGACGAAGCCCGGATTCTCGACGACGAAATCGAGCGCGTGCTGCGCACGGTGCCGGAACATCAGCGGGACCTCTATCGCCAGGTGCTGGAACTGAAGCTCGCCGGACACTCAAACCGCGAAGTCGCCAGGCAACTCAATCTCCAGTCCCGCTACATCGACCGCATGATCGAACGCCTGCAGGACCGCTTCGAAGAACCCGAATGACCCGTTCGTCGCCACATCAGTCGTTTAACGGCGCCGGCCACCAGCGTTGTCGCGAAACCCCGTTCAGGCGAGCCGTGACCGTGAGGCCTCGGTTTTCCGGGGTGTTGTCCTACCCGGGGCCTCACGGCTACGGCTCGCCAATGTCTCATTTCCTGACGCAGATCGTAGGCCGGACCCAGGAGCGCAGCGACGCAGTTCCGGCAGCAGTTCATGCCGTGTGTCACAGCCTGGAGCACTGCCTGTCCAGGCTGCCGGAGCGGCGCAGAGCTTGATCCGGCCTACGGGATTCAGGAATTCTTCAGATTTCTGTCGCACGCCGAGGTTTGTTCGCAATTGGTTCCTCAACGGCGGCTTGAGTGACCGCCGTGATCCGAAACCCGCCGCGAATTCAACGACGAGACCAGACATGACCATTCCCGCCGGACGAACGCCGAGCCTGTGCTGCCTGTTGATCCTGAGCCTGATCCTGACCACCACCGCCCCGGCGACGGCGGCTCAGGTGAAGAAACGCAAGGACGCGGAAGACGCGAAGTGGAAGGATCACGAACTGGAGCCGGAGAAACCGCACGACCTCCTGTCCCTGGTCCGCCTCCCTGACCACGCCCTGCGAGGAACCTGGAAAAAGCTCGACAGCAGCTTTGTCTGCGAACCGTCCGCAGACGCCCAGCTCATGCTGCCCGTCGCGGTCAGTGGCTGCTACCGGATCGAGTGCGAGTTCACTCGGCGTACTGGCCAGGAAGCGGTCTCCGTGATTTGCCGGTGGGAACGTCTTCGACGGCGATTCTTCTGAGTGGCTGGACCGGAGCGGCCAGTGGCATCGCAAGAGTCAGCGGGCGTGACGCCAGAGACAGCAGGATCGTGGCCGGGGCTGCGGTACGGCCCGGAAGACTTGCCAACGGCCAGCGTTACAAGTTGGAGATCGACGTCACTGTGATTCGAGATCGCGCCATCATTCAGGCTTTCCTGAATGGGCAGAAGTTTGTGATGTGGAAGGGGTTGACGTCGCAGGTGAGTTACTGGCCGCACTATTCAGTGCCCTGCCAGCGGTCCATTGCTCTGCTCGCGCACGAAGCGGCGGCAGATTTTCACGCCTGCTCACTGACTGTTGACAAAGGCAGCCAGGCTTATCGGCTGGAAGGATGGGGTAAGACCGACTGGTTGACGCCGTTAACGAAGGTCGAAGATGAGCCGTCCCGACAGATCGCGGCGCAATGTGCGACCTTGAACGGTCGGAAGTACTACATGACGGCCAAGCCGGTCACCATCGTCGAGGCACGACGACTGGCAGCGGAGCTTGGCGGGCGGCTGCTCACAATTTCGTCCAAAGAGGAAGAGGCGTTTTTTCTAAGGCAAGGGCGAGGAGTTTGGATCTGGATTTCCGGCTGGAGAACGGGAGGATCGTCCACATGGCGAGACGAGCGCAACCTCCCGCTACGCTTTTTCGGGAAATGGATTCCCGGTAACCCGAATCTGTTTTATTGGGAGAACGTGATTGCCCTTAACACTGCATCGCAATGGGATCGTGGATGGGGCGACGTCGGTCCCGATTGGAAGCTCCACGCCTGCATTGAATGGGGCGAGGAGTATCCGGAAGCGAAGGGGCAGGCTGCGGACGGACAGGCTCAGTTGGCGGTTCCTGCGATCGAAACGGCAGGCGGGCAGGCGGCGAAAGAGCCGCGTGGCGTGTCGCAGCAGGGTGTCGGGCAGGTCGGCGCCGTGGCCAGGCTGCGGAACGAGCGGCTCGCTGGTCGGGTTCGTTCGTCGAGAACGCGACCGGGTGCCCGTTAGCCATTCAAAGGACAACTTTTGTTTGACCCGAAGCCGCAGGCGACGGCGTTTCAGACAGTCCATAAACGCCGTCGCCTGCGGCTTCGGGTCAAACGACCAGAGGGATATTCTTTTGTCCGTCGACTCGGACTGCTTTCTGCCCCGGCTCTCGTTCCCCATAAGGCTCCTCTGATGAACCGTCCTGTGTCCTCACCAGTGGCCAGTCAGCTCGACGACGAGGCGGCGGATGTGCTGCTGGACTGGGGACTGGAGTTTGATCGGAACTGGGCGCCGGGGCTGCTCGAAACTTATGCCGACGCGCTGCCGGAACCGCTGCAGGCCTGGCGGAAGGCAGCGATTGAAGAACTCGTGCAGACGGACCTCGTCCGCCAGTGGGAGCGGCGTTCTGAAGTGCTCGTCGAGTCGTACCTCGAACGGTTTCCGGAGCTGGGGACGGCGGAGACGGTTTCGCCCGAACTCATCGCGGCGGAAGTCGAGGGCCGTCGGCTCGCTGGCCAGTCGGTTGCGGCGGCTCAGTTGGAAGAGCGGTTTCCCAGGCAGGCCGCGGCGGTGCTTGAACTGGTGCGTCAGGCTGGCGGTGATCCCGGCGAACGTTCGACTCACCGGGAACCGGCTCACGATGCCGTCACGCGGACGATTCTGCGATCGGATGAAGACAGCGTTGCCGGATGAGCAGGGGAGCATCACCAGCCCGCAGGTTCGCGCGAGACAGACGCCGGTCGATCGCAGCGCACCGCTGTCGAGTCGCCGCTGCTGCCGGGGCAGCGTTTCGGTCCAGATGACCGCTTCGAGATCGTGCGGGAACTCGGGCACGGCGGGATGGCGTCGGTGTTTCTCGCCAGCGATCTGGTGCTGCATCGGGAAGTGGCCATCAAGGTGCCTCGCCGCAGCGTGCTGGAGCGTCCGGAACTGGCCGACCGGTTCCGGCAGGAAGCCCGCAGCCTGGCCCGCGTGAAGCATCCGCATCTGGCCGCCATTTACGACACGGGAGAATCAAACGGTCTGCCTTATGTCGTGATGGAGTTTGTCAGCGGCGTGACGCTGGCGGAGTATCTCCAGGAGCACTCGCTGACGGTGGCCGAGTCCGTCGCAGTCGTGCGGGACGTCGCCCTGGCTCTGCAGGCGGCGCACGCAGTGGGAATCGTCCATCGCGATCTCAAGCCGGAAAACGTGATGCTCACGACTGGCCGGCAGCCGAAGGTGATCGACTTCGGGCTCGCGAAGAACACGGCCCCCGACGGCCCGCGACCGACGCGGGTCGGCACGGTGATGGGCACTCCGCACTACCTGCCGCTCGAACAGCTTCGCGGCGAGGTCGATGCGATCAGACCGGCCAGCGACGTCTACAGTCTGGGAGTCGTGCTCTACCGCCTACTGGCCGGTCGTTTGCCGTATCCCGGCCACGAGCTTGAGGAACTGCTGGCGAACCTGATGACACGGACGCCACCGTCCCCGTGCGAGTTTCAGCCGGACCTCGATCCGAAGCTGGCGGCGATCGTGCTGAAAGCGATCGCCCGAGACCGCGAGGACCGCTATCCGTCGATGCAGGAGTTCGCCGACGCGCTGGCCGGCTGGTTGCGACTTTCAACCAACGGTGACGACTTGAGGGCAGGAGTTGCGGATGCTCGCTTGTCGCCTCCCACGCGACGACGGAAGGCGACGATCGCTGCTGCGACCGCCGTCGGTATGGTCCTGCTCGGGGTGATCGTGATCTCGTTGAAACGGCCCGACGGCACTCAATCGACGATCACGATCAGCTCGGGCACCAACGTGAATCTGCAGACCGTGCCGGGCACGGAAGTCTCCGTGACGGAACTGCCCGACGCCGACGACAAAGCCGTCCTCAAAGCTGACGCGGTACCACGTCCGGCGATGTCGGCAGGCAGTTCAGACACTCCCGAACCAGTTGCGACTGGCGATCCTGTTGCGATTCAGAAGCTGAAAGACACGCTGCTGAATTACGAGTGGCATTACGCAGACTCAAAGTATCTGCCTGGCGACTCCTGTCGCTTCTACGAAAACGGCGAGTTCCACAAATGGAAATGGAACTACTGGGTCGTCGGGCCGCGAACGGTGCACATCCAGTACGGGGACCCGGTTTACAAGCCGGAGAGCGCGATCGTGTTCTCGGTCAACGAGGACCTGTCGGAAGTGAAAGGCAGCTTCGGTGAGGGCAAGAACCAGATCACGATCACGCGGCTGAAACCGGTGCAGCCGGAAGTCGCTGCCGACTCGTCTGAACCGAGGCTGTTCAACGGCGACTGGAAGATTGAAAACGGCGAGCTGGTTCTCTCCAGTGAGCGAGTCAGTTATGGCCACTGGTGGACGTTTGGGGAACTCGAGTGGAGCGATTTCGATCTGAAGGTCGAGATGAGCTACCACGAACTCTGCCCGAGCTGTGCCCTGATCGTGAGGCACACGTCGACGTCATCCGGCTGGCATGTTCGACTCGGCCCGTGGGGTGAGAAGAACTTCGATCTGGTCTGCTTCGCCCCGGGAGAAAATGCCTGGCACGGCCCGACAAGGCGATGGCTTCCGGGTCGACTGCACGGAAAGAGCGATGTCTGGCAGACGGTCGAGGTCCGGGCTCGAGGCGAGGAAATCTCCGTGTCGATCGGCGGCGAATTCATCACTCGCAGCCGGCATCCCGGCGTCGTCAACGGCCTGATCGGCTTTCACACCTACGGTCCCGGCACCGTCAGATGGAGAAATCTGGAGCTCCGCAGGCTCGACGGAAAGGTGCTCCAGAGCGGTTTCCCGGAAGTACCCGGCGTGGACTGAGTCACCTTCGAGGCATCGCATTGTTCGAGCAGGCATTTCTGTAGCGATCACAGATCGGTATGTCTTCTTCGTTGGCAGGAGCGAAGGCCGTGGGGTTCCGACAGCTTTCGACCGAATTTGCCGAGTGGCTGAACGCCGAATGCGACGGGGCTCCGCGCTGGCCGGCCTATCAGAAACTCAGCTTCTACTCGCGCGAGTTCGACCTCGTGTTTACGCATCGCGAATACGCCCGGTTGAAGAAGTACGCGATCGGCTCTGCGGAAGTCGTCGAGATACTGGCCGGGTTTCTGGCTCGCTTTCGGTCCGCGGAAGTCGAATCGCTGCTCGCCGAATCCGACCTGTCCGCTGCAGTAATTCCGCTGACTGCGGACGTGATCCTCGAACGGTTAACGAGGTTTGCCGACGGGGACTCGGTCCGCAGTACGGACTTTGAACGCGGCAGCAGTTGGCGCGAGCTGCCGCTGATCATGGCACTGCGTGACCGCGACGGCGAAAGCCATTCGATCTGCCGCAGCGAGGAGATCGTTCGGCAGCTTTGTCTGGGGACGTTTCTCGAAGCTGGTCGGCCGCTGGTTGCCCGGCGCGATCGGCGGAACGCGGGCCGGCTGATCGCGGCGGCTGAAGAGTCTCTCTTCACGAACCTGCAGGAACACACGGAAGCCTTCGTCAGGCTCTGGCGCGAACTGCCCGAGTGTGTCTGGCTGGTCAAGAGCGGGAAGCGGGTCATCGGCGGTTCGATCGTCATGCCGGTTCAGGAGCAGGCGTTTGAGCGGTTTCTGAATGGCACCTGGCACGTCCGGAATTTCAGTCCGTCTGACGTCGAGTATCCCGGACGGCAGCTGAAGATCTGCGGCTTCGCAACTCTGCCGGATGTGAAGCCGTCGCGCCTGCCCGGCCTCTGGTCAGCGCTCCGTATCCGCAAGCTCTGCCAGCACGGCGCCCTGCTGATCGGTGACGACCCAGCAGAAACCCGCCCGGTCCACATCGGCACCGCCGCCCGCAACGACGACGACGCAGCCGGCCTGTCGAGGCTGGGTTACCGAAATACCGGCAGCGTAATGCCTGACACGTCTCTGGCCGTCTTCGAGCTGACCGCCCCCGCCCCCGAACAGACTTGCACCGACTTCAGCACGCCAGCCACAACGATCGCCTCCCTGATGGGCGTCTGCTGGCGCCTGCTCAACTCGCACCAGGTCCCGCCTCCGAATCCCTGAGCCACCCCGCCCCGCAGCTGTAGGCGAGTTTCTCCGAAACTCGCAGCGAGACTGAACCGGCGGTCGAACGTGCGTGGTGGCCTCGACGACAGAGATCACCTGGTTCGTGCGTCGCGGTCGGTTTCGGAGAAACCGGCCTGCAGCTTCCCGGCATCGATGGCGGCTTGTGTGCATATCCGGCTTCGCCAGAACGCAAGCAACGCGCTGATTGAGATTCGCCACAAAAAAGCACGAAGAGGCACGAAAAGGGGCTGCCTGCTTTTTGTGTCTTTTCGTGCTTCTTCGTGGCCAACTCGCGTCTCCCCAGCCGTAGGCGAGTTTCTCCGAAACTCGCAGAACGTCAGAGCAGAGGTCCGCTCGTCCGTTGCCTCTGCGATGCGGCAAGTCGTTCGGCAACGAGAGCCGGCGGGTGGCCGGGGCTCGAGCGAGGTTCGAGCGAAGCCCCGGATTTGCTTTCGACAGAAGAGCCCGGGGCTCCCTTCGCAGGCTCAGTCCAGCCCCGGCCACCCTTCCTGGCGATCGAGACCTGAGGCCGCTCCCCAGTCTCAACGTGTCAAATTTTGAGAGCGTTTTGAGTCGCAAAGCGGGTTGATGTGTACATGCCGGCTGCCGGAATATCTGGCTTCGCAGAAATCTCCCGGAATTGCTGTCGCAAAACCGAGCGGCGTCGCAATGGGAGTTCTGAGGCCGTCGCGGGTGACGCGGCGAGCTGTGTTCGATTCCGCCAGTCGAGTCCGGCAAAGGGCCAGTCATGAGTCAACCCGCTTCGCTGTCGCTGTTGAGCCAGCTTGATGCTGGCGTGCGTGATCAGTTACTGGACTGGTTGGTCGACTTTGATTCGCAATGGCAAAGCGGGGCGATCGAGTCAACTCTGGAGACGTTGCCGGAAACGCTGCAGCCGTGGCGCGGGGTGGCGCTGAGTGAGCTGGTGCGCGTCGACATCGTCAAGCAGTGGCAGAGCGGGGCGAAGGTGCGGATCGATGCGTACCTCAAGCGGTTCCCGGAACTCGGCACGGCGGAGACCGTCGCTCCCGAATTGATCGTCGCGGAAGTCGAAGCCCGCAAGCTGGCGGGTAAGCGGATGTCCGGTAAAGAACTGCTGGAGCGGTTTCCGCAGCAGGCTCAAGCGGTGCGGCAGCTCGTGTCCGGCAGTTCGCAGACCGCGAGCGGCATCAGCCGGCAGTCGGCCCCAACAATCGCAGGTCGCGAGACGGTGTCGGTGGCTCCGGGCGAGACGTTTCCGCGTTCGCCGGGCGGCCTCCGCGGGAAGCTCGCACCCGGCAGCCAGTTCGGGCCGGGCGACCGGTACCGGATCGTGCGGCAGCTTGGCGGCGGCGGGATGGGGGCGGTCTATCTGGCGACGGATTCGTCGCTGGGGAACCGCAAGGTGGCGATCAAGGTGCCGCACTTCTCGCCCGCCGATGGGCCTGAGATGCTCGAACGCTTTCAGCGCGAAGCCGCGCTGCTGGCGACGATCTCGCACCCGAATCTGGGGATCGTGTACGACGTCAACGAGTGCGACGGCGTCAACTTTCTGGTCATGGAATACATCAGCGGGATGTCGCTGGCGGATTACAGCGAGAAGCACCCGCTGACTCCGGACAAGGCGGTCTGGGTCGTGCGGAAGATCGCTCAGGCACTGCAGGCGGCTCACGCGAAGGGCGTCGTGCATCGCGACCTGAAACCGGACAACATCATGCTGGCTCGAGACGGGCAGCCGAAGGTGATCGACTTCGGCCTGGCGGTGAACGTCGAAGGCGGCGGCACGCGAGCGACGCAGAGCGGCATGACAATGGGCACGCCCGAGTACATGCCGCTGGAACAGGTGACTGGCGACCTGACGAAAATCGGCCCGCGCAGCGACGTCTACAGCCTGGGGATCGTGCTCTACAAACTGCTGACCGGCACGGTCCCGTTCACCGGCAACAGCCCGCTGGCCGTCGGCGTGAAACTCTTCAACGAAACCGCTCCGTCACCGGCGACCCACAACCCGGACCTCGGTCCCCGCCTGTCTGAGATCGTCCTCAAAGCGATCGCCAAAGAACCGGAAGGCCGGTTCGAGTCGATGAAAGAATTCAGTAATGCGCTCGCTGAGTATTCCCAGAGTTTGCAGATAGCCGTTGCGACACAAGTAGGCGGGCATCTCACTCAGGGGCTGAATCTGTCAGCAGACGTTGCTGTCCAGAAGACCGGCCCGGTCGATCTCAGTGAGGGGGAGGCACAGTCGTTGCCGACTCCCACCGAAATCAACGTGACTGCATTTGTGGAAGACGGTGGCGGTGTGGCCGCTGCCCAGTCGCGTCGTTGGCGACGGACAAAGTCTCCGGTGAAGACCGTAGTGGCTGCTGTGATCGGGATGGCCGCCCTGTTCGGCGTCATATTTACATTCAAAAGCGGCGACACGACCGTCACGATCAAAGTCGACGCGTCCGATGTCGCCGTCACGTTTCACGATCGCACGGTGACGCTGAACGACGGACGGCAGGAGATTGCAGTCACGCCGGGCACGCACAGTCTGCACGTTGCCGCTGGCGATCAGGAATTTGATATCGCGGCTTTTTCGGTCGGCAAGGGCCAATCGAGTTCGGTGGTGATCTCCAGGGTGAGAGACGAACTCCGCGTCGCCGTGAACCGTGTCGACATCGCACGTCGCAGTCTGACTGCGTCGGTTCCGCCTGCCAGCGCAGTCGAGAGCGGTCAGAATGCGGCGGAGTCTTTGGCTGACAGTTCCAGCGCAACCGCCGGTACTCAGCCAAAGCGCGTTGGCAGGCAGTCGATCTCGATTTCCGAGATCGACGACATGATCAAGGCGAACGTGGCCGCCGGAAATCGGCAGGCGCTGCTGCAGGACGATTACTCGGCGAACTGGACACAGGCAGGGCCAAAGGTCACCCGCTTCTCGGTGCAGGACGATGTCCTGACGGCGCGCAATACAGGGCCGCCAGGTTTCTTTGAACATCTGCTGAGCCACCGTCGGGACTACGGCAACTTTCAGCTCAGTTACGAATTCAACGTCGCGCAGGCAGAACGTCCGGGGTTCGTGCTTGTTCGAGTGGATCCGTCCCCAGTCACATTTGGTGGAATGCGCGGATACCAGCTGATGCTCGCGAGTGGTGAAACGGACGGAGGCGGACAGCGAACGGTCATCGCGTCGATCGAACTGGTCAGCCGAGTCCGCAAAGGGCTGAACCTGATTACCGCTGAGCCGCACCCGCTCCGACCGGATGGCTGGGTAAAAGTTGACATTGTTGTGAACGACTGGCGGATCGTCGTCTCGCTCGATGGGAAGCCGGTGCTCGACTACGTAGATGAGGGAGCGACGTTCGAACAGGGAGCACTCGCACTGAAATACATCCCTGGATCGGTCAACCAGTATCGCAGTCTGACAATTGTCGAGTTGCCAGGTCTGGCGCCGGTGCCGGGGACGAAACAGTGGAGACACCAGGAGATGACCGTCAACAAGTGGAACGAACGCTGGGGGCTCATCGGCTCGATCGACGGAACGAAGTGGTTCCATTCCTGTACCGACCTGCCGGGCTTCTGGCGGAAGGAGTTTCGTCTGGTGAAGCGGGATGGCGACTTCATTCAGCTTGAGGCGTTGGATGAAAACTCAAAAGAAGTCCTGAGGATTTTTGCAGATCGTGTGGAAAGTGGACCGAGCGAGAGTCAGCTCAAGGTGGCTTGGCGCGGTGAGTGGCTGAATGATTAGTTCCGTGAGATCAATGCGACCTTTGGAAGACAGGGAATCCCGTGAGTAACAAAGTCAAACCAACGATTGTGGCCCCTTCGGCTGGTGGTGTTCTGCAGGCCGCTGCTGCGGCGGAGGCGGGTCGGCGGAAGCAGGAGGGGGCTTCGCGGCTGGCGGGCGCGGCGGCGGGGCAGGGTGAGGCTGCGGAGCCAACTGGCGTGGCTGTGTTTCGGCCGGGG
>Ga0070727_10004564_pt1 | contig 11755 bp, 10 predicted proteins | sample tdAd472_FD_66722 | JGI IMG/M metagenome (GOLD analysis project Ga0070727, IMG submission 66722) | Marine sediment microbial communities from the Atlantic coast under amendment with organic carbon and nitrate - tdAd47.2 | ecosystem: Environmental > Aquatic > Marine > Coastal > Sediment | place... | reverse complement strand
ATGCCGCAGGGTATGCGGTGATAACGGCTTGCTGACCCCCGATTTGAGGGCATAGTGGCGCATGCGGTACCAGAATGCCTGGCGTGTCATGCCCTTGCCACGGCGCGTTAAAAACAGGTGCCGGGCACTGCCCTCGCCGGCAAGCCCGGGACGGCTTTCGTCTATATAACGCTGCAGCCAGTCAACGGCCTCCTCGCCCAGCGGCACCAGCCGCTCCTTGTTGCCCTTGCCAACGAGGCGTACCACCCCCTGCGTCAGGTTGAGCTGCTCAGCGGTCAGGCCAACCAGTTCAGAGACCCGCAACCCGCAGGCATATAACAGTTCCAGCATGGCGCGGTCACGCAGGCCAATGGCATCCGTGACATCCGGCGCATCGAGCAGGGCCTCAACCTCATTTTCGCTGAGCGTGTCCGGCAAGGGCCGGCCAATGCGCGGTGTATCGATGCGTACACTGGGATCTTTTTGCAAGCGGCCCTCACGGACCAGGTGACGGTAGAAACGCCGCATCGATGACAGCAGGCGCGCGGTTGTCCTGGGCTTGGCCCCCTCGCCGACACGCCCGGACAGGTAGTTCAGCAGATCCTCGCGACCGGCATCCAGCAGCCCCCTGCCATGCCCTGTCAGCCAGACCGCAAGGCCGGAAAGATCATTGCGGTACGCCGCCAGGGTGTTCTCACTCAGGCCCCGCTCCATCCACAGGGCGTCAACAAAGCGCTCGATTTCCTGCAGCGCTTCGGCAGGCACCCTTTCTGCACGTGACCCGGGCCTGCCTGTTTTTGGATTGCTGGCCAAAGCGGATGGTTTAATCAGATGACTTTCCAAACATCTTGCCGATACTGTCAAGCGGCAACGGGAATACAATGGTCGAACTCTTGTCCCCGGCGATCTCGGTCAGGGTTTGCAAATAACGCAGCTGCAAGGACTCCGGCTGCTGATGCAATGTCTGCGCGGCCTGCACCAGTTTCTCGGCCGCCTGCATTTCGCCCTCTGCATGGATCACCTTTGCACGCCGCTCACGTTCGGCCTCTGCCTGTCGTGCGATGGCACGTACCATGCTTTCGTCGATATCAACGTGCTTGATTTCAACGTTCGCGACCTTGATGCCCCAGGCATCCGTCTGCTTGTCCAGCAGGGTCTGGATATCAACATTCAGCTTGTCGCGTTCAGCCAGCATGTCGTCCAGCTCATGCTGCCCGAGCACTGAACGCAGCGTTGTCTGCGCCAGCTGACTGGTGGCCGAAAGGAAGTCCTCGACCTGGATGATGGCCTTCTCCGGGTCGATGACACGGAAATACAGCACGGCATTCACCTTGACCGATACGTTATCTTTCGAAATTACATCCTGGCTAGGCACATCCATCACCACGGTACGCAGCTCAACCCGGACCATCTGCTGAATGACGGGAATAACAATGATCAGTCCCGGCCCCTTGACCTTCCAGAACCGTCCCAGCGTAAAAATCACCCCGCGTTCATATTCCCGTAACACACGGAATGTGTAGAGCAGCAGTGCAACCAGCACTATCAGCCCGACAAACATGGATTGTATTGCCATTTCAACTCTCCTTGGTTACAGGTTTAACATGCAGGACAAGACCATCCATGGCAATAACTTTCACCAGGCTACCCTTGTGTAACGGTACGGCAGATCTGGCATTCCATACCTCACCATGAATCCGAATCCGTCCGTTGCCCTCGAAATCTTCCAGCACTTCACCAACGGCGGTCAACATCTCTTCCACCCCGCTGACGACCGGCCTGTTACGCGCCTTGATGGCCGCACCGACGATAAAAAGAAAGAAACCGGCCGTTAACAGGGAGAGCGTAAAGATTAATGGCAGTGATACCGCATAATCCGATCCCTCCTGGTCAAACAGAATAATAGAGCCGATAACAAAAGCGATCACGCCGCCAAAACCAAGCGCACCAAAACTTGGCACAAATGCCTCTGCCAGCATAAAAATAATCCCCAGGGAAAGCAGCCCGAGCCCGGCGTAATTCACCGGAAGCACCTGGAAGGCATAGAGGGCCAGTAACAGGCTGATCGCCCCGGCAACACCCGGCAATACATAACCGGGGTTGGCAAATTCAAAGAACAGCCCGTAGATCCCGATCAGCATCAACACGTAGGCAACATTCGGATCGGTAATCACGCTCAACAGGCGGTTGCGCCAGTCCGGCAAGATTGTCTGCAACTGCATACCACTGGTATCGAGTACCCGTTCAACCCCTGACACGGTTACGCTGCGCCCGTTGAGCTGGTTCAGCAGGTCAGGAAGGTCCGCCGCCAGCAGGTCAATGACATTCATCTCCAGGGCGTCAATCGCCGGCAGACTGGCAGCTTCGCGCACCGCCAGTTCGGCCCACTCGATATTCCTGCCATGCATCTGTGCCAGGCTGCGGATATAGGCTACCGCATCATTGATGCGCTTGCTCTCCATGGCATCCTTTTTTCCGCCGCCATCATCAGCCCCGTCCTTGTCCATCAGGCCCTTTGGGTCCGGTACCGCGCTGATCTCAACCGGCGTTGCCGCGCCCAGGTTGGTACCCGGCGCCATGGCGGAAACATGGCTGGCATAAAGAATATAGGTGCCTGCACTGGCGGCACGGGCGCCACCGGGTGAGACATAACTGACGACAGGTACGGTAGACACCAGGATATCCTGGATAATGTCACGCATGGCGGTATCCAGTCCGCCCGGTGTATCCATGCGCAGAATGATCAGGCTGGCATCCTGCTTATTCGCTGCTTCAATACCACGGCGCACATAATCGACGGTGGCAGGCCCGATGGCCCCCTGCACTTCCAGCACCACGGCAAGCCGCTCGTTTGCGGCCGGGTACCAGGCTGGCGCCAGCAACAGGGCCAGAAACAACAGCCTGGCCACAAACAGGCGAGAGGATTGGTTCGCTTGATTCATGTTGTGTTTACAGTAGCATAAACAGCCATATGAACGAACATACCCACACAACAAACAGCCACATCCCTGACCTGGATGCATTGCTGGCATTGATCCGGACCCTGGTGGGCGAAGTCCATCCAAAATGGAAAAACCTGCACTTTTTGCCAGACACCCAGCTTGAACGCGAACTCGGACTGGACAGCATGGCGCGCATGGAATTACGTGCGCGCATTGAAGCAACACTGGATATCAGCCTCGACGAAGCCGTGGCGATCAACGCAACCACCCCGAATGACCTGATACAGGCAATCGCTGCGCAGGCAAGCGGCAGTCAGGCAGGTTTCAGCAAAACCCGGAATCCAGTGGCGGGCAAGCACGAGGTTAGTGAGTTGCTGATGGGCGATTTCGGGGACGCTGGAAATGCTGATTCAGCCTCGCAACAGGACAGGCATACGCTCGGCGAATGGTTATATGCACTCTATGCCTGGCCGGTTTTCGTGGTGATCGCCCTGCTTACATGGCTGCTGGTCGTGCTCGCCCCTTTCGAAAGCTGGCGCCAGAAACTGGCGAATATCTGTGCCCGCACGTTTTTCATGTGCACCTTTGTACCGTTTAAAGTCACGGGACATGAATATATTGACCAGGAGGCTTCTTATGTACTGGTTGCCAACCATGCCAGCTACCTGGACGGAATCATTGTCACCGGCGCGCTGAATATTCCCGTTCATTTTATTGCAAAGGGTGAGCTGTCCGGGCTATGGCCGGCCCGTATGCTGTTACAGCGATTCGGGGTCGAATTTGTTGAACGTTTCAATGCAAACAGGGGTCCCGGTGATATACGGCGTATCGCTGACAAATCGAGGAATGGCCAAAGCATCGTGTTCTTCCCTGAAGGCACGTTTACGACCTTTGCCGGACTGCAGCCTTTTCGCATGGGTGCCTTTGTGATCGCTGCACGCACCAACAACCCGGTCATTCCAATTGCCATCAAGGGTGCACGCAACATCCAGCGCGGCAGTAACTGGTTCCCGCGCCGTGGCCGTATCAGTGTCACGATATGTCCGCCGGTACTGCCCGAAGGAGAGGGCTGGCAGGTCGCATTAAAGCTGAGGGATGCCGCTCGCCGGGAAATCAGTCAGCACTGCGGCGAGGTGGATTTGGTAGAGAACACATAGATGTAGCCCGGATGAAGCGCAGCGGAATCCGGGAAAATCGTCATCACGAACCCCGGATTCCGCTGCGCTTCATCCGGGCTACGCAGTAGAATTTGTAGGGTGCGCCATGCGCACCATGAATCAACGCGTTACGATTGGTACGCACGGCGCACCCTACTTCAGGGAATAAATAATTCGATGGTTCCATCCACCGTTACCTGAATATCACTTTCCCCACCTTCAACAGCGACGGCATCACTGGCCTCCATCGCCATTGCCATTCTTGGCTGGTGCCTGACAGGCGGGGACTGTCCCGATGTGCCAATATTAATATCCACGATACGGTAGCCATCTGCCTTCAGGTTATCACCAACGATACGGGCACGGTCCTTGAAGGCATTCAGCGCAGCCTCTATCAGGCGATTTTCGACAGCCATGCGCTTGTCGTCCGAAACAGTGAAGTTCATTGATTTGATCTGCAGCCTGTCCTGCAACTCACCGGCGAGGCGGGCGAGACTCCCGGTGTCCTTGCTTTCAAGCTCCAGGCTCTGCTGTCCGCGCCAGCCGGTCGTGACCTTTTTATTGGTAATCGGCCAGGTCTGGTAACTGCCGGTACTGACTTTCACGCCCTTGACCTGCTTCGCCTTTGCAAGCGCCCACTCCATGTCCTCGTTGATCTTGCGGGCCAGGCTTGCAGGATCACGCTGTTCGGCATGGGTGCCAAGCGTCACATGCATGGTGTCATTACTGACAGATTCACTTTGCTGCGACTGCAGGTGCACCTGGTTGTAATGCAGGTCTGTATCGGCCCCTACACCTGTTGCCCAGACCAGCAGGCACAGCATAATCATCTTCTTCATTGTGCATCCTCCTGTGACTTTTGCTGCTCGGCTACCTGCCGGCGCACATCATCCATATCCAGCTCACTGATCTTTTCGATCACGGTTTCCAGCCCGGCCGGAGGCAAGGCACCCGCCTGGGAAAATACGATAATCTGTTCCCTGAATGCCATCAGGGTTGGAATGGAACGGATATTGAAATAGCCACCAAGCTCCCGCTCCTCTTCCGTATTAACCTTGGCAAAAACAATATCCGGGTGTGTTTCTGACATTGACTCAAACACCGGTGTAAATTGTTTACAGGGGCCGCACCACGGCGCCCAGAAATCCAGCAGGATAATGTCATTGCCGGTAATGATGCCTTCGAAAGTATCTTTGGTAAGATTAACTGTTGCCATAAACCAGGAGCTCCCTTGTTCTGTTCCCGGTTATTATACTGCAGGGTCGACAAATTCGACCAGAATGTTGGCCGAATTTGTCGGCCCTGCAAAGGGGTGGTCAATCGGTGGTGCGCCGGCGTGGCCCGTCTTCGTCAGGATCGTGTGTATAGGTTACATCCAGCTCGATACGGTTACGGCCGAGGCGCTTGGCGCGATACAGGGCCTTGTCTGCGCGCTCGATAAATGCAGTGGCTGATTCACCCGGTTTGTAAATCGACACGCCGGCAGAAAATGTAGGTACGTCGGAGATCGTACCATTTGCCTGCCAGCGGGTTTCATTGGCGCGCCTCATGACTTTATTGAGGGCACGAATGGCACCGTCCGAGTCCGTGTTAGGCAGCAAAACGGAAAACTCCTCGCCACCATAGCGTGCGACCATGTCATGATGACGGAAGATAGACAGGATATTCTTGGAATAGACCCGCAACACCTCATCGCCTGCCGCATGACCGTACTTGTCATTGATGTCCTTGAAATGATCAAGATCAATCAGGACAAATGACATCGGAAAACCGTAACGCTGGACGCGTGCGACCTCGTCCTCAAGGCGGCGCATGAAGGCGCGCCGGTTCGGCAAGCCGGTTAGCTCGTCCGTCAGACTCAGCAAACGCACCCGTGTTAATTCATCGCTTAATTCACGGCTGTCGGACTCAACCAGTTGCAGGTAGTGGTGGGTGCTGTCGAGCTTGTCTGCAAGCTCGGTATGTCCCTGCATCAATTTCTCGATCTCGCGGATCAGGGTCCAGCGCATATCCTCGATCTCGTGTACGTCCTCTGCCTGGCGCAGGCTGGTCAATACGGATCCAAGTATCACGCCAAATTCTTCATTCTGTGAGATTGTTTCCAGTACTTGCTGGCCAAGGGTTGCCTGTAACTGCAGTATATCGTCCCTGCGTGCCTCCAGCTCGCTGCGGTGCAGCGCGTTCAGGTCCTGGCCGGCCGGTATTTCCTCGCTGATGTCGTCGTAGCGGTCGGCTTCCTGCAGTTCCCCGAGCTCGTCTTCAGGTGATTCAAGATCGTCCGGATAGTCGATCTCATCTGTCGCCACGGTTTCATCATGGAACACCTCGACATCTTCATACGGTGTTTCATCAACAGGAACTTCGTCAATCCCGAAGGCCGACAGCAGGGGGCTAATCGCCTCTTCCAGGTAGAGGCTGTCTACTCCTGCGGTGTCGCGGACCTGGTCAGCGCAATGATCGATAAACTCACTTAAGGTATCGAGTTCATTAGGTGTCAGTGGTGGCTGTAGACGGGCCTGCAGTAATTTGACCTGCACGAAGCGTGAGGAGCCATGCGTGAGGTGGGAAAGGAAGGCATCAAGCAAAACATTTACAAAACCTGAATAGGCGATTTCAAGTTTGAGGTGATTGGATGCAATATCATCCAGCATGCCCTCCACTTGCCGAAAAATGACATTGCCGGCAGGTGAGCGACGCAGGGGGTCAAGCAAACCCAGCAGCTTGCGCACGCCACTGGGATCGATTACCGCCGGACTTTCGATACCTGCCACTTTTAGTTACTCCTGCTCACCCTTTTGCCTACGGCCGGGTGGCCACCATTTATTATTAATCTACCAGCACACCAGACCCTGGATCTCTCTAACGGCACAGCGAATACTAATATTTATCATATAAATCAATATGTTATATTCGTATATCGGTCGTTATATATAGCCGGCAAACCGGCAAAAAAATCAACTAACTCTAAATTTATCAAGCTGTTAAACAAGCAAAAATGAGAGGAAACATACCCCTGAATGTCACTTATTTGACGTTGTGAAATTGTAGCAGTAAAGCTCGGCGGGTTGGTAGTGGTACTAAGGTATTAGGGCCCTTGTTTACAGCGATTTACTGGCCGAATGGCAATAAAAAAAAGGCCGGCAATGCCGGCCTTTTTTAACAGCCATTCGTGCCAATCAACCGAGTCCCGCAAAGATGGCATCGCGAATCTCGTCCACCTTGCCAATACCGTTGATCTTTACATAACCAGGCGCACCCGCTTCACCGCTTGCCGACCAAGTTGAGTAGTAGTTAATCAGTGGTTCGGTCTGGTCGTGATAGACACCAAGGCGTGCACGCACCGTCTCTTCCTGGTCATCATCACGCTGAATCAAAGGTTCACCGGTTTCATCATCCTTGCCTTCTTCCTTCGGTGGATTGAAAACCACGTGATAGGTACGGCCCGAATCCATGTGCACACGGCGTCCGCTCATGCGCTTGATAATCTCGTTATCATCAACATCGATTTCGACAACCGCATCAACGATGACACCTTTATCCTTGAGTGCATCGGCCTGTGCCAGGGTGCGCGGAAAACCGTCAAACAGGTAACCGTTCTTGCAATCGTCCTGTTTGAGGCGCTCATCGATCAGCCCGAGAATGATTTCATCAGAAACCAGTCCACCGGCATCCATTACCTTCTTGGCTTCAACACCCATCGGTGTGCCAGCCTTGACCGCGGCGCGCAACATGTCGCCGGTTGAAATCTGGGGAATACCGTATTTTTCCTTCATGTAGTTGGCCTGTGTGCCCTTACCGGCGCCCGGACCACCCAATAAAATAACCCGCATAGCTGCTCTCCTGGATCTTAAAGTTACTGTGAAAGGCGGCCATTATCCGCGCCCGCCTGCGGAATAGCCATATAGAGGAATATATGGGGGGATGGAATGATTTTATAAATCAATTTAGCTGCACGCGCTGGCCCCAGGGGACCTTGCCGCGGCCTTTTACCAGCCAGATCACCGGGAAACGCGGCTCCAGTGGTGGAAATTCACCCTCGGCATCGGTGAAATACACCAGCAGATCAGGATTCTGCCCTTCCCGCTCGGTCCAGTCGAAGGCCGGGGTAAAGCGGGTACCGCCACCACCACGGATATTGCGTGGCAAGCTGAATTCTTCCCACGGTTCAAACACCCATGGCCCATCGCTTGTCAGTTGGGCATCACAGGCCAGCAGGGTAATGCGTGCGCGCACCTGCCCCTTGATGGCATCCACCTCGGAGACAAATTCCTTCATTTCCGCCGCCTTGATCGAGCCACTGGTATCCAGCACCACGACAATGTCCGTCTGCGAACTGCGCAGACTCGGAAAAATCGCCTCGCCTTCACGCCGCGAGGGACGCATGTAACTGTAATCATCACGGCTGACTGCCGTCATGTACCGCGCCAGCAACATGCGCCAGGGCAACTGCGGCTGTAACAGGTGATCGACCAGCAGTCGCAGCGACCCCGTCAGCTTGCCGGCCTGCATTGCCTGCTGTGCCGCACCGGCCAGACGCTGTCGCCACTGCACGGATAACTGTTCCTTCTCTGCCTCACCCAGCGCATCCGGCGGTGGAACTTTCGCACTGCCCTCGCCTGCACCACCACTCGTCTCAGCGGATTCTTCGCCCGGTTCAGTTGTCTTGCCGCTATCTTTATTCGAGCTGGAATCCTTGCCATAGAGGTGCTGGTCATGGGTTTCCTCTTCGCTGTTTTCCTTGACCAGCGGATAAATTTCCTCGGCCATCATGCCTTCGTAACCGATGTTATAAAGCGCACCGGGTACCGCCGTCATGCCTTCCTTGATCAGGATCGGATTAATGGCGAGGTCACAGGCAATGTCCCAACGTCCCTTGTCGCGGTGTTCACGACGCGCGAAATGCGACAGGGCACAGTGCAGCACCTCGTGGGCCAGTGCGAACTGTGTCTGCTCAACTGTGAGGCTGGCTATGTATTCCGGGTTGTAATAAAAGGCACGTGCATCGGTGCCAATGGTTGCACACCATTCCGGGTCCGCTGCCTTTAGCGGCATGCGCAGCACCAGCGCACCCAGAAACGGCCGATCGAGAATGAGGCGGGTACGCGCTGCCGATAACCTGGTTTCGATTTCATCTTCTGACATTACTACTACCCCATTACCCCCTCTCCCTCCGGGAGAGGGTTGGGGAGAGGAGATAACACAAGACAACTGCCTTATATATCCCCTCTTCCTGGCCTTCTCCCGGAGGGAGAAGGGACGGTTTATTTTTCTATCGCGGTTAAACTTCAACCCCGGATTACGTTTCACTTCATGGTCCAGACCAGCCTCTCGACCCGGGCTATGCCCGTAGTAACACTCTCACCTTCTCCGGGCTACATTTTATTTTTTAGCTTTCGTACAACATCACGTCCGCCACGATATTCGCCCACTTCGAAAACTGCGGCACGTTGAAGACATCCTGCCCGATGGCGCGGTACATATCCGAGACCAGCATGACGCCCATTTCACGCTGTGGAAAGCTGCTGGCAAAATCGAGGATGTGGCCGTACAACTCGGCAGCGTTGCTTTGCTTGCGTGCACCGATCGCCCGGCCCACCAGCGCCGCTGCAACGGCATATTGTAAGTCGGTCTCCTTTGGCACCCTTACTTTCTCACCGCGCATGATGGCATCGATGTCCGGCAATTTATCGAGATTTTCAACAAAGGCAGATAGTTCGATGCCGGCTGCCGGACCCACGCAGGCCTGCAATGCAGCGGTCAGCAGGTCCTGTACGTCACCAAATTTTTGCAGGGCACGGTGAGCGAATTCCCAGGAACGCGGTGAGGGAAAGGCCACCGGGTTGTGCGCCGGGTCAAACTCGAACAACAGCTCAGGTCGAAAACGCAAAAATCCGATAAGACGCTCATCGATATCATTGGCATAGGCCCAGGCCACCCAGTCATCGAGGTTTTCATCGACATCGTAATGAGAAAACCGGTTGGCCAGCGGTGCCGGCATGGTATAGGTCACACCGCGGTCACCCTGCCGGTTGCCCGCTGCGAAAATGGCCCAGCCATCCGGAACCTCGTAGGCGCCGAGGCGGCGATCAAGGATCAACTGATAGGCCGCCGCCGAAACACTCGGCGGTACAGAGGTAATCTCGTCCAGGAACAGGATCCCCTGGTTGCCGTGCCGTTCTGCGTCCGGCAGCATCGAGGGCACTGCCCATTCCACCTGGTCATCAACCCGGAACGGAATACCGCGCAAATCACTCGGTTCCATCTGGGACAGGCGCAGATCGATCATCGGCATGCCATGCCGTTCGGCCACCTGCGCAACCATCTGTGACTTGCCAACACCGGGCGGCCCCCACAACATGACCGGTGTGTGCTGACCGTGCAGGGCCGCCTGGAACTCCCGTTCAAGGACGGTTAATAACTGGACTGGACGCATGGTAGTACCTTGAGTTGAATAAAATACCGGGACAGTATACTTGGAATCGGTCTGTGTAGGAGCAGATCGCATCCGTGATTCTCCTGCACGAATCCCAATCGCGCTTGAGAAGCGCTCCTACAGTCGTACCATCATGTGGTAGGAGCGGAATTTATTCCGCGAACGGTTCGCGCTTTAAAAAACGCTCCTACAATGGATTGTCATGTGTAGGAGCGCTTCTCAAGCGCGATTCAGGTTTGCTGCTTAAACCGGTGGATCAGCCGGCGCGTCCTTTTATCAGGGCGGCGTTCACGGTTTCTCGCGCTGTGCCCTTCCAGCTTGCGCTGCTTGTACACGGCTTGTCTTTCCTGCGCACTGTCCTCGGACTCGGTATACAGGGTACGGGCTTCCTCAGCCGGACGGCGTTGTTTTGAAATCCGCTCAACAGTAATTGCAAATGTGTAGGGTCCCTTCTGGATGGTCAGCGCATCGCCGGGCGCCAGCTGCTTTGCGGGCTTGACCCGTTCACCATTGATATGGACCTTGCCGCCATTAATTGCAGCAGTTGCCAGTGGACGGGTTTTATAAAAGCGTGCAGCCCAGAGCCACTTGTCGGCACGCATGGAAGCTGGTGCATTTGAATCACGGCTCATAGAATGAAACCCGCATAAATTGAGAAAGCATTGTAGCCCGGATGGAGTGAAACGGAATCCGGGGAGGTTTTCCCGCCGATGGCCCCGGATTCCGCTGCGCTTCATCCGGGCTACGGGTGAGCCGACAGGGTGCGCCGTGCGCACGGCGCACCCTACTGATTACTGGCCTGTTGTTCTTCCGCGCCGGCCCGGGCGGCCTTCAGGAAGGCCTCGTAGGGTAGCGCGCCATTGAGGCGGGTCTTCTGGCTGAAAAATACGGTGGGCGTGGCGGTGACTTCCAGTTGATGGGCAGCAGCCTGGTACTCTTTCAGGCGCTGTTCAAAACGTTCGTCACTAAAGGCACTGCTGATGACGTCATCCGCAACACCGGCCTGCTGTGCGATATCCCGCAGTACCGCTTCATCCCCGATATTCAGGCCCTCGGTAAAAAAGGCCTCGAACAGGCGACGATGCAACCGGTAAAAGGCTTCCGTATCCGCCTGCCTGGCGGCCTCGGCCAGTAATAAGGACTTGTGTGAATTGGTGGTGAAATCATGCGGGCGGAAGCTGATGTCATCGTCACTTGCCATAGTCGCAAGGTTGTCCATCATTTGCTGCCACCTGGCCTCGTCA
>Ga0070727_10004563_pt1 | contig 11759 bp, 9 predicted proteins | sample tdAd472_FD_66722 | JGI IMG/M metagenome (GOLD analysis project Ga0070727, IMG submission 66722) | Marine sediment microbial communities from the Atlantic coast under amendment with organic carbon and nitrate - tdAd47.2 | ecosystem: Environmental > Aquatic > Marine > Coastal > Sediment | place... | reverse complement strand
ACGGCTATTTGAAAGGCTATCTGACCATGCGGGATCTGATCCACGCCGTCGCCGACTTTCAGCACAGCCATCGACCCACCTATAAATATTACCACCCCTTCGAAGGCATTCCGGAAGACTTTACCGCCTTGTCGCTGATCTGGCAGGAAGGGTTTACGCTGAAAATCACGGAGGAAACCGGAAAACCGGTACACGAATTCATGACCCGGGTGGAAGACACGGTTTCCCTGGATGATCCTTTTGGCAAGTGTGTGTACCTGATGCTGGCACGGGATGTACGCATGTTACCCGTGGTCGAGGAAGATAACCGTGTATTGGGGGTCGTACGCCTGGTTGACCTGTTTCAGCGTATCGCCAGAGCGATCAATGAGCACTGAAACAGACAAACAACGTATCTACGTCAGAAAAAGCAAACCCCCCTTCGATACGAGGCGACTGACGTTTATCTTTCTCGGCCTCGGCCTGTTTTTCTGTCTGTATCTGATCCCTCCCTTACCGGATGCCGTCGATCCTGCCGGCAGACACTTTTCACTGAGTCATGAAGGCCAGGCGGCGATTGCCCTGTTCCTGCTGGCCGGCACCTGGTGGGTGTTCGAGGTGATTCCCGTCGGTGTCACCAGCCTGGCCATCGGGGTCATACAGGCCGTGTTTCTGATCCGCCCGGCCAAAGCCGCTTTCAACGATTTCATGGACCCCTCGGTGCTCTTTATCTTTGGTTCACTGGTGATAGGCATGACATTCAGCAAGGTGGGACTCACCAAACGGCTGGCCTACAAGATGCTGACCATCGTTGGCGAAAGAACCAGCATGATTTACCTGGGCTGCTTCCTGGTGACCGCCGCCCTCACCCATGTGATGGCCCACACGGCGGTGGCGGCCACCATGTTTCCTATCCTGATGGCCATCTATACCCTTTACGGCGAGGGCAACAGACCGACCCGCTTCGGCAAGGGCCTGTTTATCGGCATGGCCTTCGTGGCCGGTGCCGGCAGCATGGTCACCTTGCTGGGAGCAGCACGGGGTGCGGTAGCCATTGGCTTCTTCAATGACATTGTCAACCGCGACGTCTCTTTCTTTGAATTAAGTTATTACATGCTGCCGGTGGGATGGTTGCTGGTGTTCCTGTGCTGGGGGTTGATAATGATCATGTTCAAACCGGAGAAGACCCATATCCCCGGTCTGCACGCAAAGGCCAAACGTCTGTACCGGGAAGCCGGGCCGCTCAGCCGGCGGGAAATCTTTGTCGGACTGGTGGTGCTGGCGGTCATACTGACGCTGTCACTAAAGCCCTTTATTCCCGCCATCGCATCCATCGATAAGTCTTCAGTGGTACTGCTGTCCACTATTATCTTTTTTCTTTTCAAAATCCTGACGGTCAAGGAGCTGGAGGATATCCCCTGGAACATCGTTCTGTTGTTTGCCGGCGCGATGAGCATCGGCTTCTGCCTGTGGGATACCGGGGCAGCCAGCTGGCTGGCCATCAACTGGCTGGCGATATTCCATGACGCCAACTGGTTTGTGTTTGTAATGGCCATGTCTTTTTTCGTCATGATCATGACCAACTTCATCATGAACGTGGCTGCCATCGCCATCTCGTTGCCGGTGGCCCTGGTAATCGCCCCCTATCTGGGTGTGGCACCGGATGTAGTGCTGTTTGCCTCGTTGATCGTATCGGCCTGCCCTTTTCTGCTGCTGGTGGGTGCAGCACCAAATGCCATCGCCTACGACTCGAGACAGTTCAGCGCCGGCCAGTTTTTCAGGGCCGGCATTCCCGGCAGCCTGGTGCTGATGGCGGTCGTGGCCATCGCTGTCGGCATCATCTGGCCCTTTATGAACATGCCGATCACCGCTGTAGCACTACCCTGACACTATACCTTGATCGGTGTATTCTGCATATGAACGGGTATACGGGTATAATTGACATCACTGCTGTCCCGTTAAGTTGCATTGAAGATCAGTAAGGTCAGGTACAGAAAGCTGATTACGGTGTGTATGGATTACAGGACATGAAGTATCAGTTGGATGAAGAAAAGCGAATCCCTTCTCCCTCCGGGAGAAGGCCGATGCACAGGGACGTACAAGTGTCGCGGGAGGCAGGATGCCGTGAGCGACCAGGATGAGGGAATATAAAATCAAGCAGTTATCCTGTTTGATCCCCTCTCCCCAACCCTCTCCCGGTGGGAGAGGGAGTTAACGGGACAGCAGTGAATTGACATCCATTAATGAAGGCGCACATAAGTTACCCGACAGGGTTTGCCGGGACCGTCGGCCGCAGGGATGCGGCCGTCGAGCGTACAGGGATGTATTCACAGCGTGTCCCGGCAAACCCTGTCGGGTAACTTATGTGCTCATTAGTAGCAATCCATTTTTTGGAGGAACAATGAATAAATCTTTACGCTGGATAACCGGGCTGTCATTGTTGCTGGGGGCTTTCTGCCAGGCTTCGCTGGCACAGAATCTCAATGTCGTCCACAGCGGCAAATGGCCACCTTATGCCGATGCAGGACTGCCACAACAGGGTCTGGCGGTTGAACTGGTCACGACAGCCCTGAAAAGAGCGGGCTACACGCCGGTGGTCAATCTGGATTCACTGGACCGGATTCTGGAAGGTGGCAAACTTGGCGTCTACGATGTATTTGCAACACCCTGGTTCAGCGAAGAGCGTAATCAGTATCTCTATTACAGTGAACCCTATCTCGAATCCTACATACGCTTTATCAAAAAGAAGGACAAGAAATTTGACTATGAATCATTCGCTGACCTGAAAGGAATGATGATCGGTATAGTTGCCGATTACGCTTACGACGAAACGTTCAACCAGTCGCGCGACCTGATCAAGATCAGCGAACGCAACCTTATCCAGAACCTGCTCAAACTGACCCAGGGCCGCATCGATCTGGCCCTGGATGATGAGCTTGTCCTGCAATACGAAATCAACCAGTACATGCCAAACAGCATGGCGGAACTGCAGTTACTCCCCAAGCCACTGGCGGTTCGGGGGATTCACATCGGGGTAAGCCGCGAGAACCCTGATCACGAGAAAATCGCCGCCGATTTCAACAAGGCCATTGCCGATATGAAAAAAGATGGCAGCTATGATCTTATCGTGTCCAAACACTACATCTACATAAAGAAACCGGCGCAGTAGCGCAGTTCAAGCCGCTCTTTGTGAATCGCCCTTGACTTCACGAATGAGCGGATACAGACGCTCGGTTTCATCCTGAATTCGATTCAGGATGAGTTCAAACATCTTGTCTGTCACAAAAACGCCTGTTATTTTGTCAGACCCGGTCTGACTGAAATGCTTCTGGACCGGACTAATCCGCTGACCGGTGTCGGCCAACATATGCCCAGGGATTCCTGGATTTATCTAACTACATGAATAGTATGGTTTTACTGATTATTCAGTCATAAATACAGCGAAGACAGTGGACGCTGAACAGCTTATCGTCATCGGTCCATACCTTTTCCGGCACAAACCCCGCACTCTTTGCCAGCGTCCGGAATTCTTCGATGCTGTATTTGTAGGAATTCTCAGTGTGAATGGTCTCCCCCGCGCTGAACTCGAAGCGTTGCCCGGCAACAGCCACGGCCTGCGCCGCATTGCTCACCAGGTGCATTTCGACACGCCCTTCCCGCTCATTGTACAGGGCATGGTGTGAAAACGCCTGCACATCGAAATCCGCGTCAAGCTCCCGGTTGATACGATGCAGCATATTCAGGTTAAAGGCAGCAGTAAGTTGCCGACTGTCGTTATAAGCCGCACGAAGCAACTCAGCATCTTTCTTCAGGTCGACCCCGATCAACATCCTGCCCCCCTCTTCCAGGTGATACGCCAGCCGCCGTAATAAATCGACGGCCCCGGATGGCTCGAAGTTACCGATGCTCGATCCCGGAAAGAAGACCACCCGGGACAGAGGGTCCGGACGACAGGGTAAATCGAAGTCTGCCGTGTAATCGGCGCAGACCGCGTGAACCTCCAGCGCCGGATAATCAGCCACCAGCGCCTCGGCCGAACCCAGCAGATGTTCCCGGGAAATATCCACGGGCATATAAACCGCCGGCTTGAGTGCATCCAGCAGGAGGCGAATCTTTTTACTGCTGCCGCTGCCCAGTTCCAGCAGCAGGCAATGCTTGCCGAGCAAATCCGCGATAGTGTCACCGTGTTGCCGCAGGATGCCGATTTCGGTGCGCGTCGGATAATACTCGGGAAGCTCCGTGATGGCGTCGAACAGCTCTGACCCGCGACGGTCATAGAAAAATTTGGGGGAGAGTTGTTTGGATACCTGGGAGAGACCACTGAGAACTTCGGCCCTGAAATCGGCCGTGCGCGGGTGGAAATCATAGAAATGCAGTGCAGAAGATACGGGGCGTTCAATGCTCATACACAGCTACTTATCCGTCATTGTCAGGAACAACCAGCACAGATCCAGTCACCCCCCCACCTCAAGGTCGCTATCTCCAGCCTTTGAGATATCACCCTTTGCCTGGGCTGCTTGTGAACTGCCGGCAGATTCAGGCTTTGTCAGTTCAGGTGCGGCGGTCGGCGCTGGCGCGTTGAAGACGTGCACATCCCGCTGCGGGAACGGAATGGAGACGCCTTGCTTGTCAAAGCGCTGCTTCACGCTACGTGTCAGGTCCCAGTAGACTTCCCAGTAATCGGCGGTCTTGACCCACGGGCGGCACACGAAGTTGACCGAGGAATCTGCCAGTTCGTGGACACTGATGACCGGCTCGGGATCCTTCAGTATCAACGGATGTTCGCTGACGACCGCTTCCAGGATACCTTGCGCTTTTTCGATATCATCGTCGTAACCGATGCCGAAAATCAGGTCAACACGGCGGGTACTGGTACCGGTGACATTGGTGATGGAATCAGACCAGACGTTATTATTGGGGATGATCACGGCCTTGTTGTCCGGCGTGTGGACCAGCACGGACAGCAGGTTCATCGACTTCACCTTGCCGAGTACGCCGCCGACTTCGACCAGGTCACCGACATCAAACGGCTTGAAAACCATGATCAGGATACCACTGGCAAAGTTGCCCAGCGAATCCTGCAAGGCAAAAGCTATGACAAAACCCGCTGCGCCGATGACCGCCAGCAGTGGCCCCACGTTGATCTCCATCGCTGCCAGACCGATGAGTACACCGACAGCCAGTACCAGGCGCCGTACCGATACCACCAGGAAATCGCCCAGCAGTTGGGAGGTCTGCTGGGTTTTGGCCATGACCCGTTCGACGGCCTTGGCGAGCAGGCGTGCAATGAACATGAATACCAGCACGATGGTGACAAACAGAGCTATATTCTTCAGCCAGCGCAAGCCACCTTCATCGGCGAGCAGCCAGCCGCCGATGGTTTTCAGGGTGGCCTCCATATCGGAAACATCAACCGCAATACCGGAGACGGCGGCCACATACTGGCGATACTCCTCGAGTTCCTCGACCGGACCGCCCTTCTTTTCATATGCCGCGATGACAGCGTTCGTGCGGTCTATCAGCGCCGTCTGCTGATCTCTCAGATCGGTCAGGTATTCCAGGAGATTGGCGCGATCCCGGTTTCTCGCTTCGACAGCCGCATCGATTTTTGCCTTGGTCTTGTCAATTGTGTCCTTTGGCTTGCCATCATCCTTGTCTATGCCGGCCTCGGGTTTTTCCCGAACTTTTTCGGCAGCGGCTTCGGCCTTTTGCTTTTTTTTCGCGATTTTCGCCGCCAGCGCAATGATCGCCTGAATTTCGGCGTCCTTATTCACCTTATCGGTCGTTGCCCTGGCTTCCTTTTTGGTTTCCTCAAGCGCTGTTTCCGCCTCCTCGACCGTCATCCGCGACTCGCCATCTGCCGGTGTCTTTTCAACATCCTTTTTCGCCTTATCAAACTGCACAAAGGCATCTTCAAGCTTCTCGGCAATGGCAATTTCCTGCTTCTTGTACTTCACCGCGATGTCGGCCTTGCTGATTTCAGTCACCTTACCTTCCAGGAGCTTCAGCCAGGCATCGGTTTCCACCTTCATCTCGCCTCGCATCAACGGCCGCAGCTTGATTTCCAGTTCGTCGACCGGAATCTCCGGATTACCGGTGGTTTGTGCCTTGCCGGAAGCCTTTTCCGCAACCAGGGGCGTTGATACACAGCCCAGGACAATCATAAAAATCATGAATAGAGGGCGTAATATGCGATTCATTCAGATCTCCAGAAATAATCTTTCAATAGAATCAAGGGGTCGGAGCATTTGAAATACTCACAGCCTGGGACAGCTGCGATTACGCAATGAGCCAAGCTTTGATACTCACCGTCGACACTTCACCACACAGTTCATACTGGCCGGTGGATTTACTAAGAGACGGATAGCATCATGCCGCGGCGATATACCGCGGCGCCATGATAACGCGCCAGGGCAGGCGCTTCCAGACCTGGCCCATATGTCACACTTGGCGGCGGGTAAAAGGCAACCGGCTTCAATGCTCAACGGCATAGCCGCATTCATTCCACGCCGCCATTCCCATTCTTGCAACATGCACCTCTGCAAACCCGTTTTGCGACAAAATCCGGGCGGCTTTTGAAGATTTACGGTCGCTGCGGCAAACGATTATCACCGGACGCTCCTGGTACTCGCTGATTTCGTCCAGCCGTGCACCCAGCGCTTCCACCGGAATATGGGTTGCATTGGCGATGTGACCCTGCTCGCCGACAAATTCCTCCACTGTACGCACGTCGAGCACCAGCACATCCTCTCCCGCATCCAGACGCTGTTTGAGGTCGGCAATGTCGATCATGGCGCCTCGTCGCAACTTGCCGATCAGGCGCGGCAGAAACGCCACCGCCGCCAGCAGCGCCAGCGCCAACAGCGCCTTCTGGATCAGGCCTTCTCCACCGCCAACCGCCTCACGGCCGGCATAACCCAGATAGCTGAAGGCAATGGAGGCAGGCAACATGCAAATGTATGTCGCGAGCAGGTAGTGAGAAAGCTTGATGCGTGTCAGTCCCAGCGCATAGTTGAGCAGGTTGAAAGGGAACAGCGGCACCAGGCGGGTAAAGGCAACAAAACGCCAACCCTCAGCCTCCACACCCTTGATCAGTTGTTTGAGACGACCGCCGGCTTTATCCGCGACCCAATCGGAGGCCAGATAACGCGCAATCAGAAACGCCAGGGTCGCACCGATGGTCGCGCCGGTAAGATTGTAAAAGGTGCCCAGCACCGGCCCGAACAGCGCACCACCCGCGAGGGTTAACACTGAGCCCGGCAGAAACAGCACGGCGGCAATCGCGTAAACCGCCATGAACAACAGCGGCGCCCAGATACCGGCATCCTGTATCCATCGCTCAAGGGCGGCGACGTCAAAGCGATCCCGATAGGCCACCGCCATGGCAATACCCGTCACCAGTACCAGCAATAGCCCGATGCGTATCAACCTGCTATTCATCGCGATCGCCCCAGGATCGGCGATTGATAGCATAGCCGCTGACCTTGCCAATGAAAGGCAAGGCCAGCATGCCGGGTAACCAGGACACTTGTTTCGTCGTCCGATAGGTGTGTATACCGATGGTCATGCCTCGATGACCGGCGCGCGGTTGATCACGATAGGTACCGGACAGGCGGTCCCACCAGGGCAGATTGAAACCGAAGTTGCTGTTGGCTTCGTCATCTTTCACTGAATGGTGCACCCGGTGCATGTCAGGCGTCACCACGAACCAGCGCAGCACACGGTCCAGACCTTTGGGAAGCGCAATGTTGCCATGATTGAACATGGCGGTCGCATTCAGGACAACTTCAAATATCAGCACCGCGACCAGCGGCGGACCCAGCACCACTATGGTCGCAAACTTGATCAACACTGTCAGCACCCGTTTGGGCGCCAGGACCTCCCACACCGCCAGGACCACGAAAACGCCAAAAAAGAAGCCGAGGCGCATGGTCACCTCGTTAGCCATGATGAAATCATTCAGATTCATCGACATTGCACCTCAGACACCCGTCGGGTCGGCTCTGGCCAGCGCCCCATGCAGCGTCATTTGCGGGAAGGGGATCTCCCAGCCGTACTCGCTACACGCATCGACACACCAGCGTTGGATGGCCCGTCGCAGCCGGTTGTAGAGATCGGCCAGCTCCCCCTTGAAGTCGGCGATCACTGCCAAGTCCAGCGACGAGTTGCCGGCCTGTGCAAACTCCACCCGCAGGTTGAGCAGCTGGTCGCCATAGCCCTCCTGTTCAGCACGCTGTTGAATGTAGCGATGCAGGATCTCCGGTATACTGGTGGTGCTCTGCTTCTGCAGCGAATAGCTGATTCCCAGGGTCTCCTTGAGGCGAAAATTAGTGGACAGATTATGCGGTGACTTGGCGAGAAAATCGCTGGTCTGGTAGGTTATAAGGGCACCACCCCGCTCCACCAGCTGCACCAGCTCGTGCGAAATGCCGATCACCGTGCCGCGTATGCCATCACTGAGTATCACCCAGTCTCCTTTTTTGCAGGGGAACCAGGGTTCATCCGGCTTGGCGGGCCTTGACTTGAGGTCGACCAGGTCGGCGATGGGTAGCCGCTGGCTGATACCGGCCAGCGGATTGGAAAAGGTGCAGTAAATATTGATCCGTTCCACCAGCCAGGGCAAGCCCTCCATCATGACACGCTCACCCTCTCGCACCGAGCCGATGTTGAGAAACAACTGGACCTGATGCCAGTAGAGCGGCAGCGTGTGCCTGAGGGTCAGGGCGATGCCGAGCAGGAGCAGAATGCCCAGGCTGAAGAGCACCCAGTCCTCCACCAGGTAGAAGACGATCATCGGTCCGAAGATGACCATGATAACGGTGAATATGCGGTGAGCTAACTCGACCAACCGGACACGGAAACTGCGGTGCTTTTTCCGGAACCCGGGTATATAACGTTGCATGGCTGCATAGCTGAAGCGCGAGAGCAGTAAGATGGTCAATACCAGCAGCAGCGCCTCGGTAAGATACAGCCCTCGTTTCTGAAAGAAAGATTTGAGATAGCTCTGCGACGCCTCGGTGATGGAAGTCTCCGCGGCCTCGAGTTTGTCGAGCTCTAAGCGTGCTGCCTGTAACTCACTCTGCATGAAAGCCTGCTGTTTTCGCCAGATCCCCGCGGTGGCATTCAGCGACTTTTTGAGTGACTTGTCCTTACTTTGTTCCTGTAAACGATTTATATTGGAGAGTGCCTGTTCGATCACCGGCAGCCGCTCTTCGTAGAAGATTATCTTCTCCCTCAGATCCGATTTCTGTCGCACATGCGAGGTCATCTCTCTCATCTCGTCGAGCGCAGGCTTCAGCAGGGCAAAGATCTCCTTCTGGAAATTGAATTCCTGCTCTTTCTCCGCACGCAGACGGGAGATGTCGACACCGGCGGCGATATTTTCCAGGTTTCGCTTGGTGGCACGAAGATCAGATTTGAGCTTCTCGAGTTCCTGCTTCAGCTTGACCTTTTCGGCCTCGGACTGTTCTGAATCGATCTGCTTGTTGAGAGTCCTGATATCCTGCCGCAACTCATCCCTCAGTTTGACAAAGGAGACCAGTGTTTCGAGGGTCTCAGTCATCGCTGTGGTCTCAGCAGCGTTGGTCACGACGGCAGCCGCAGGATCGGTCTGCGCAGAGCTGATCATGGGTATCAAAAACAGAAAAATACCCGCCCACGCGCCTGTTAACCGGCGCCATGCTGTTGCCAATCGATACTTTGCCATGTGCGTACCTTAACACTGAGAGAGACTGCGTAATTGCCATGATTAGATTGCCTGTTAACGCCGACCATCGCAATAGCCGTCATAAAAGGTCACTGCCGGGATTGTTATCAATAGCGTGTCCCAGGGCGAGTTCAGATCCCGCCTTGCACTGACGTTGCCGCCACCCGCTACTTTCGCGGAAAGATTCAGGAATGACTCTCCGCTGCCATTCTGCCTATTGTCCAGGACGCAACAGATAAAACGGGGGTAAGTAACATCGGCCTATAAACGGCTTGTTTCTGAAACTGGCCGACGAGGAGCGCTTGATGTGAGCATCGCCTTGGCGCACATCAAGTGTCACCGACGCGTCACCAGGACTTTTTGAAAACTGATAAATAAGCTCTGCGATCCTCGCTTGCGTATTTGCCTTCCCCATAACCACGCACCATTATGAGGCGCGGCATCAAAAATACCATGCACCACTTCATGCAAATATTCCTTTTTTTTCATGTGCTTTACAGTCCACATAGATATATTTGACTTTAAAAAATTACTCATGCAACTATGACAACGAATAATAAGGCCGAACAGGTTGTCGTTTATCCGGTCATTCCGCTGTCCAACCGCCATCATATCTTCAGGAGCCATAAGCATGAATAAACGCGAATTTCTCAAGAAAGCAGGGTTGGGAACCGCCGCCACCGTTGCGGCCGTGAATGCCCCCTTTGTACACGCCGCGAAAAAGACCACTATTAAATGGCGTCTTCAGACGTACGCCGGACCCGCCCTGGCAGAACACGTGATCAAGCCTTCCATTGAGGCATTCAACAAGGCTGCCAACGGCGAAATGGTTATCGATCTCTACTTTTCCGATCAGCTGATCCCCACCGGTGAGCTTTTTCGTGCCATGCAGAAAGGCACCATCGACGCGGTACAGAGCGACGACGACTCCATGTCATCACCCGTTGATATCGCCGTGTTTGGCGGCTACTTTCCGTTTGCAACCCGCTACAGCCTGGACGTACCCACACTGTTTCATCAGTACGGATTGAACGACATCTGGAAAGAAGCCTATGACGAAGTCGATGGTGTCACCTGGCTGAGTGCCGGTGCCTGGGACCCGTGTCATTTTGCCACCAAGGACCCTGTCCGCAGCCTGGCTGACCTCAAGGGCAAACGCGTGTTCACCTTCCCCACTGCCGGCAAGTTCCTGGCACGTTTTGGCGTTGTTCCGGTCACCTTGCCCTGGGAAGACATCGAAGTCGCAGTTCAAACGGGTGAACTCGATGGTATCGCCTGGTCAGGTATCACCGAGGACTACACCGTCGGCTGGGCCGACGTCACCAATTACTTTCTGACCAACAATATTTCCGGTGCATGGTGCGGTTCCTATTTCGCCAATTCAAAGGCATGGGAGAAAGTGCCGGAGCACCTGAAAACCCTGTTCCAGCTGTCCATGGACAGCTCGCACTACTACCGGCAGTACTGGTACTGGGGCGGTGAAGCCAAGCTGCGTACCAAGGGAACGAAAATGAAACTCACCTCGATCCCGGATGAAGAGTGGAAACAGGTTGAGAGTGAGGCACAGAAATTCTGGGATGAGATCGCAAAAGTCAGCCCCAGAACGGCCAAGGTGGTGCAGATTTTCAAGGACTATAACGCCACCATGGCGAAAGCAGGCAGCCCGTACCGGTGTGGCTGAGAAAGCGCTGAAACCGAGAGTGGTCAACCGTAAGCGGGTGACAATTTCCGGCTGCTAACGCAGCCGGAAACTGCTTTGTTTCGTACTGCACACAACGAGGGAGGTCGTTTTGCCGGCAGCAATAAAAGCCTATATGCGCTACGTGTACCTGATAAACAGGACCGTCGGTCGTCTCACCATGTACCTGATCTTCGTCATGATGGGCATTCTGCTGTTCTCAACCATTTCCAGGACCGTCTTCGATACCCCCCACGTCTGGGTAATTGAAATGGCACAATTCACCATGGCGGCCTATTATTTACTGGGTGGCGGGTACACCATGCAACTCGGCGCGCATGTCCGCATGGATGTCCTGTATGATAAATGGACCCCCAGACGACGCGCCTTCACCGA
>Ga0070727_10004561_pt1 | contig 11761 bp, 9 predicted proteins | sample tdAd472_FD_66722 | JGI IMG/M metagenome (GOLD analysis project Ga0070727, IMG submission 66722) | Marine sediment microbial communities from the Atlantic coast under amendment with organic carbon and nitrate - tdAd47.2 | ecosystem: Environmental > Aquatic > Marine > Coastal > Sediment | place... | reverse complement strand
AGAACAGCAGCTTCTCGCCCGGCTTGATCGAACTGGGCACGTTCTTCGCGTTCAGGTCGTCCGACTCGAGAGCCGTCAGCGGGCTGATCTCGATCACGCAATCGATCGTGCCATCGCTCTTGCGCGGGATCTTCACGCCATGAGCCTCAAGCCAGAGCGAGGCCCGCTGCGTCTGGAGCATCGCGCAGGACTCGGCGCTGTCGATGCCCTCGGCGTTCTTGATCGGCGCAAACTCCTGCACACGCGAGGTCTCAAGGATGATCGACTGCTTCGCGAACGGCAGCGCATCGAACACGAACCGCTCGAGCTTCACGCCGTTGGGCTCCGTCGGCGTCACCACCGCGCCCTTCTTTCGGTCGTAAAACGCGATCTTCTTGACCGCCTTGTGGTAGGGCAGATCGAAGCTGGGGTCGGTATTGACCTTCTCAACGAAGTCCACACCAAAGGCGTGGATCGCCGGGTTGCCCGCCAGGAACTTGAGCGAGCCGTCGTCGTTGGTCTGCCGCTGCAGTTCCATCGGCATGTCCGAGTACTCGACCATCTGCGTCCGTCCGTCGATCTCAACAAACAGCCCGACCTTCTCCTCGGCGTACGCCTTGGGCAGCATCTTCGAGGACATCTGCCCCGAGGAATCAGGAGCCGAGGCGTGCAGACCGATGAAAAGCGGATCGGCCACCGCAACAAGCGGGTTGTCGACCTGGAAGTAGCTGATGTGCTCGACGCCCTTCTCCTTGAGACGATCGAGTGCGCCCGATGTGTAGAGCGCCTTGAGCGACCCGCCGTGACCGTCCGGGCTGGCGGTCAGTTCGCTCGGCCCGGCCAGCAGCACCTGCCCCGACTCCATATCGAACGAGGGCATCGTCCCCTGAGGGAAGAACATCACATCTTCAGGATTCAGGCCGAAGTACTTGTGCTCCTTGAAGAACGACACGGTCTGCTCGTGGTTCTGCGGGCTGGTCATGATCAGCCAGGGCACCGTGCCACCAAACTTCCGCTGCGTCGCAAGGATCCCCTCGGCAAAGAACTGAAAGAGCGGCTTGCGCGAGATCGCCCCGGCCGGGTAGCACCCCTTGGGCCCGTCGTAGCCCAGCCTCGAGCCCTGCCCACCCGCAACGGTAAAGCACGCGACCTTGCCCTCGCCCAGGAGCCTTTCACCCGTGCGACGAAAGCCCGAGGGCTCGTACGCGCGCCGAGAGGATGTCGAGTCCGCCGGGTAATAGCTGGCCGGCCTTGTGTTGGCCGGGATCTCGAAGGTGGGCGTCGATTTCACATACGTCTTGACAAGACCTTGCATCTTGTCGAGATCGAGCGATTCAAGCTGGCCGACAAAGCGGTCGCAGGTCAGGCCTTCAAGCGAGTCGGCGACCTCGGCAAGGTGCGACTGGCCCGCTTTCTGGAGTGCCAGCCTGAGCGCATCTGAGATAGGCATGGGGTCTTTCCCTTCAAGTGTGAAATCAGTCGGATCGTACCGGGCACATCTGGCCCCGGGGCACCGCCTCGTCGTAGAGTCGGCCATGCCACGAGACATGCTCCGCAATCGTCCGGGCGCCCCGTTGCTGGCGCCCTCGATCCTCGCTGCCGACTTTGCCGACCTGGCAAGCGATGCACGCAGTTCGCTCGCCTCGGGAGGCGCACTGCTGCACCTCGACGTCATGGACGCCCACTTCGTCCCGAACCTCAGCATGGGGCCGGGTCTCTGCGCAAGCCTGCGGAAATCCATGCCCGATGTCTGCTTCGATGTCCATCTCATGATCCAGGACCCCGCGTCCTACATCGAGCCCTTCCACAAAGCCGGCGCCGACCACATCACCTTCCACATCGAGGTGCTCGAACCCGCCGACGCGGTCCGCCTGGCCGACCGCACCCGCAAGCTCGGCTGCACCGCGGGCATCGCGATCAACCCCGAAACCCCCTTCGATCGGGTAGAACCCGTCCTTGGCGCGTTCGACATGCTCCTGGTCATGTCCGTCCACCCGGGCTTCGGCGGGCAGGCGTTCATCCCCGAGGTTCTGGACAAGGTGCGATCCGGGCGTCAAAAAGGCCCCGAGGCGATCATCATCGAGATCGATGGCGGGGTCGCACCCGAAACAGGGCCTGCCTGCGTAGAGGCCGGCTGCGACGTTCTCGTGGCTGGTTCGGCGCTGTTTGGACTGCCCGATGAGAAAAGAGCCGAGGCTGTCAGGAATATGCTTGGGTAGTTCGAGAGTTCTCGGACAGGGCTGGGCTCCGAGAAGGCCTAGTCTCAGGCATCCGGGGCAGCGACTGCTGCTAGTATTTGGGCCCATGGGCCGGTTAGGCCGGAGGCCTTGAACAGGGATCTCGGAGGTAGACCACGGCTGGCGGCTTTGTCCGCCGATGCCTGAAACGACCATGGCCAAGCCCGAACAAATCAATGTGTTGCTGATCCGTTCAGGAGAGAGCGAGTGGGACCGCACCGGCAGGCTTGTCGGCAAGGCGGATCTGCCTCTCTGCGAGAAAGCCAAGCAGGAGCTTGTCGACGCCTCGTCGATGCTCGATGGCGTGGACCTCAGCATCGTTCTGCACGCAGCCGACCAGTGCTCCGCCTCGACAGCCGCGATGTTTGCGCGCGTTGTCGGGTGCAAGACCCGCGAGATCGACGACCTTGCGGATATGGACCTCGGACTTTGGGAAGGCCTGCGGGGCAAGGACCTCGAAGAGAAAGCGCCCACGGCGTACCGCGGCTGGCGGGAGAACCCGCTCAACGTCCAGGTGCCCGAGGGTGAATCGATTATGGAAGCCAGCGGGAGGATCTCAGCTGGTCTGGCGCGGGCGATCGAGAAGCTCCGAGCACCGGATCCTGGTGTAGGAGTCGTTCTTCGTCCGATGGCTTATGGATTGATCCGGTGCTGGCTGACGGGAAAGCCCGTCAGTGAGCTGTGGGAGGTCATGGATGGCCCCGCAGCCGAGTGGCATGAAGTCTCAAGGGCCAAGCTGAAGCAGGCCCGCGAGGAAAGCCGGATCGGGAGCTAGCCGAGCAGGCCGGCAGGAGCCGAGCCGCTGGAGCAGATGATGACCAGAGCCGCAACGCGGACATGGAACCAGGTGGAACCAGGAAAGAAAGCCAAGAGCTCGATCCCTGAGGGTCTATGGCTACGCTGCCCCGGTTGCAGCCAGATGATCTATCGCAAGCAGATGGAGGCCAACCTCTCCGTCTGTCCCGAGTGCGGTCATCACTACCGCATCGGTGCGCAGACCCGCGTCGATCAGCTCATCGACACCGGCACATTCGAGCGCATGTTCGACAACATCGAGTCGAGCGACCCGCTGAACTTCCGCGACCTGAAGTCTTACCGCGATCGCTTGCTCGCCGAGCAGATCCGCACGGGCGAGAAGGACGCGATCATCGCGGGCGTGGGCTTCGTAAAAGGCCGCCAGGTCGCTCTGGCGTGCATGGACCTGACCTTCATGATGGGCTCGATGGGCTCGGTCGTGGGTGAGGTCCTGGCCCGCACCATCGAGATGGCGACCGAGCGGGATCTGCCGCTGGTCATCGTTAGTTGCTCGGGCGGCGCCCGCATGCAGGAGTCGGGCCTGAGCCTCATGCAGATGGCCAAGACCTCTGCAGCCCTGGCCCGCTACGACGACGCGGGCGGCGTGTATATCTCTGTCCTGACCGACCCGACCACCGGCGGCGTGACCGCCAGCTACGCCATGCTTGGCGACATCATCATCGCCGAGCCCGAGGCGCTCATCGGTTTCGCAGGCCCGCGCGTGATCCGTCAGACCATCCGTCAGGACCTGCCCGAGGGCTTCCAGCGGGCCGAGTTCCTGCGTGAGTGTGGCATGGTCGATCAGGTCGTGCCCCGGCACGAGCTGCGCAACCAGATCGCAAGGCTCGTCGACTACGCGGGCGGGTGAGCAAGGCCACCAACCAATCGGCTGAAGAACCGCTGATGACCGAGCAGCCCGTTCGGAGCGCGGTCGCACTGCAACTGCGATGGTGGCACGCTCTCTTTGCGGGTCTTCTTCACGCGGGTCTGATGCTCCTGGCGTTCCCGCCTGTCTGGCTCTGGGGCGTGGCTTTTCTGGCTGCTTTGCCTCTGGTGTGGATCGCCTGGAATACGCCAAGGCCGGTGCGTCATGGGTTGTGTGTGCTGGTGGGCGCGATGCCTTTCTACGCGTTTCATTTGTCGTACATCGCCGACATCACCATCGCCGGCTTCCCGCCGCTCTTGATCTACATGAGCGCCTGGCCCGCGGCGTTCGTGTGGCTGGCCGGCTCGATTCATCGCAGACTTCCCCGGCTCTCGGCGACCCTCGTTGTGCCGATCGTCTGGATCGGGCTCGATGTTCTGCGCGGCGAAGTCATCGGTGGGGGCTTCGAGTGGTACACGCTCGGCCAGCCGATGATCGCCAACACCGCATTCGCAGCCCCGGCGGTGCTCGGCGGTGTGTATCTCGTCACCCTCCTGACGATTCTCATCGCGGGCATCGCGATGGATGTGCGATCACGCAATGCCTCGCAGCAGCGGTGGGAGATTGTTCTGCTGGTCGCGGTCGCGATGTTCTGGGGCGCTTCATCGTTTGTACTGGGCGAATTCAAGCCAGACGCAACGGTCAATGCGGCGGTGGTGCAGACCAATGTGCCGCAGGACAACAAGATCGGCTGGACGCTCGAATCCCGCGAGCGGGACTTCGCCGAGTTTGTCGAATTGACGCGTCAGGCTGCTGCTCAGACTCCAGATTTCATCGTATGGCCCGAGACCATGTTCCCGGGCTTTGCGCTCGATGAGGTGTCCGCGCACTATCTCGACGAGGCCGGGCTTGCCTCGTTCAACACGATGCGCGATGAGCTCCTGGCGCTCCAGCACGAGGTCGGTATCCCGATGCTCGTCGGCGCGACGACCGCCGAGAACCTGCGCGTCGTCGAGGAGGGCGACCGGTTCTGGTTCGAGAGCGACGCGACGTACAACAGCGTCTACATCATCGAGAATGGCAGGGTCCGCCAGGATCGCTACGACAAGATCGCGCCCACGCCCTTCGGTGAGACGCTGCCCTACATCAACAACTGGCCCTGGCTCAAGAGCATGATCTTGCAGATCGGATTGGGCGCATCAGGCATGGACTTCGGACTTGAGGCCGGAAGCTCACCTCGCACGCTCACTCTCGACGTCAATGGCAAGGCGATCGAAATGGCAACGCCTGTGTGCTTTGAAAGCTCGATGTCGCGGGTCGTCCGGCGGATCGCCGGCTCGGGCGACGCGACGAACCTGATGGTTCTGATGACCAACGACGGCTGGTTCGGTTCTGCCGATCGCGGCCGCGAGGTCCACCTGCTCTTGGCCCGCTGGCGATGCCTGGAGCTCGGGCTGCCGATGGTCCGCTCGGCCAACACCGGGATCTCGGCAGTCATTGACCACCGCGGGCGGGTGCTGGGCAGGCTCGAGTCGGACACATCGGGTGTCCTGATGGTGCCCGTGCAAGCGGGGCGGGCGTGGACGCTTTATGGTGTGATCGGAAACGCCGTGGGCTGGGTCATGCTGGCCGGGATGAGCGTGGTAATGGTGTTCTGGTTGGTCGCAGCCCGGCGGGATCGACGGGCAATCAAACGTGGAAAGAACGCATGAACAAGTCTTTGAAGTCAGTGCGAACAACGAGTGTGGCGGTTCTGATGATCGCATCGGTCGGGCTCGCCGCGTGTTCGAGCAAGCCTGCGCGCAGACCCGACGCCGACGGCACGATCCGTGTGGGCTCGGAGACCGCGGTGACGCGGGGCTCGACGCGTGAGGTCGTGCGTGAGTACGGCTCGCTGGTCAAGCAGGATCAGCTCCGCGACCGCGCGGTCAAAAAACTCGAATCTCTGACGCTGTCGGCCGATCCGCAGATCCGGGCGCACGCGCTCGAAGGGCTCACCCCGATGCCGCGAGCGCTCGGCCGCGTCGTCGAACGGGGCCTGCTCGATGACAACCTCGGCGTGCGCAGCATCGCGGCGATGACGATCGGCAGGGCTCGCCTACCCGGTCATGCCTCGACGCTCCGCCGGCTGCTTGCCGACGAGTCGCCGTTTGTCGAGGCCTCGGCGATCTTCGCGCTTGTTCAGACGGGCCAGGGTGTCGATCGCGGGCCGCTGGCGAAGTACATGTTCCAAGAAGACAACCCCGGGCTGCGGGCGCATATCGCGTTCCTGCTGGGCGAGATGGGCGACCCCTCGGCCCTGCCCCTGATCCGCGACGCGGCCCGCGCACCGATGCCAAGAGCCGATGCCTCGAGACTCAAGCTCTTGGACCTGCAACTCAGTGAGGCGATGGCGAAATTGGGCGATGAGAAGCAGCTCGAGCCGCTCAGGGCCGCCCTGTTCCCCGCCCAGCCCTCGGATCTCGAAGCCACGGCCCTTGCGGTGCAGGCGATCGGCGAGGTTCAGGACCGCTCGGCTCGGGGGATGCTGATCCAACTCTCGGAGCGGGCAGGCCCCAGGAACGAGTCCATGCCGCCCGAGATCCTGCTCTCGATCTCGATCGCAATGGCCAAGCTGGGCGACCAAAACGGGGGTTTCCTGGCGGACCTGTTCTGGGATGACGAGCGGGCGCTGATCCGGGCGGACGCGGCCTCGGTGTACGGGTGGACCAACCGGGTCGAGGATCTGGCGAAACTGGAGCGGATGCTCTCGGACCAGAGCGAGGCGGTCCAGGTCGCGGCGGCCGCCGGATTGGTCCGGAGGCTCAAATAATCCCCAGCCGGGGTTTGTGGGCTGGCGGAAGTGGTCCGGGTGACGCTACACTGTCCCGAGACGGCTTGGATGCCGTCAGCCCTGAGCGGGCATCACCTCATCGGCCACGGCGGGCCCGAGTGGTGAAGCCGACGGGAGACCAGCGGGGTCCCCGGCGAGGCCGACGAGGCCATTGCTCGATAGCGCAAGGAGATTGAGACGGCCCGACGTGAGTCGGTTCTGTCTCGGATCGACGGCTTGCCGCGTGGCGCGGCGTTGTCCAAAGAATTGGAGCCAGTAGTGCACATCCTCACCAAGATCCTGGTCGTGTTTGCAGCCGTGTTGAGCCTTGCTCTTGCGGCGTTGACCTCTTCGTACGCGATGAACCGTGACACGATCACCGATGGCTTTAACAACGCCATCGCCGAGCGTGACAAGGCCAAATCCAACTACAACACGCAGTCGAGCCAGTTCGCTGAAGAGCGTCAGAAGCTCCAAATGCAACTCAAAGACCTAGAAGATCAGATGGGTCGCATCCAGAACGCCAAGCGTGAGGTCGAGAGCGAGCTTGCCGACCTCCGCCTCCAGGCACGCTCAGCCGGCGACCGCGCCGACTCGGTGACCCGCCAGATCGCCGACCTCGGCAAGACGGTCGACACGCAGGCAGAGCTCATCACGAGCTACCGCGGCGAGGTCCAGAATCTCCGCAAGGAATCGCTCTCGATCCGCAATGAGAACATCGCGCTGGTCGATCGGATCAACGATCTTGAGAGCCAGAACGAGGTGCTCATCCAGTCGAACCGCTCGCTCCAGGTGACCATCGCCGAGCTGCAGCAGCAGGCCAGCGGCGACGCCGTGGCGACCAGTGCGGGCAGCTTCGAGCCCCAGGCCATGACGGGTGATCTGGTCGTCGGCCGCGTCCGCGAGGTCCGCACAAACAACGGCCAGCAGTACGTCGAGATCGATCTTGGCACACGCGACCGCATGCGTGAGAACGTCAAGCTCCACATCACCCGCAACGGCGACTTCGTGGCCAACCTCATCGTCGTCCGCACCGACCTGCAGTCGTCGGTCGGCCGTGTCGACACGGTTGGTGACCCGAGTGTGCAGGTCCGCGCGGGCGACATGGTCCTGAGCAGCCTGACCCGCTGATATTCGAGCAAGAGCAAGGAGATCAGCGATGGCCAAAGAAAAGAAGCAGAAGAAAGAGAAGGCCGCCAAGGAGCCCAAGCAGGCTTCAAAGCAGCAGTTCGGCATGAAGATGCCGGGCGGGCGGCGCTCACGCAGCGGCGGCCCCGATGTCTACACGGGCCTGCTCTTCCTGGCGGTGCTCGTGCTCGGGACAGCCACGACCCTTATGTACTTCGCAGCCGTTGAAGTGAGCCCGGAGAGCAACCCGCTTGCTCTGCAGGAGAACGATCGCATCGCGCTGCCGAACATCGAATGACGCATTTTCTCGGGCCTCAAAACGAGCCATGAATCATGGCTTGACTCGATGAGACCCGAGTCTATATTTGCCCTGCCAAAGGCCAATGGCCGGCGGTGATGGGGCGGTAGCTCAATTGGTTAGAGCATCGGACTGTCGATCCGAAGGTTGCGGGTTCGATTCCCGTCCGCCTCGTTTGTTCAAGCCCCTGCACTGCAGGGGCTTGTCAATTTTAGAGCTCGACAGGCAGCGCCCGTGCTCGTGATTGATCTCGGCGACTCCATAAAAAAACCGGCTCCCCCGAAGGGAAGCCGGCCTTGAGTACAACATGAACTCCGAATCGGAGTTTGATTAGCGGCGGCGACGCACAGCGCCGAGGCCCAGGCCGATACCGAGCAGCGTGGCTGCGCCCGGAGTGGGGATGACGCGGTAGGTACCGAGGAGTGTGGCTGCCGAAACGTCGTCAGCCGTGTCGGCGGGGAAGTAGAGGTTCCCGGTTGTATTGCCAGCGAGCATGTCTGCATACTCGGGAGCATCAAGGGCCCATGTGCCAGACCCAGTGAAAGCCAGCGCGCCAGCCGTGAAAGTAACGTTTACGTCCGGAGACCACGAGAACACATTCAGGCCGGTATCAGAACCACCTCCGCCTCTGAATAGAGCCGGTGAACCGTCAGATGGGTTCGCAGCATTGGTGAGGTTGCCGGCTCCAGTTGATGTTGTCGAAAGTGCGCCGCCTGCGACACCGTAGAAGTTATCAAAGTAAACGCCGATACTATCACTGCCTGTCACAGTGGCAGCAGAGAGACCACCTGTGGCCGTGATCGTGATCTGATTCGGCACGGACAGATCGATGAGCAGCAGATCATCGGCCTGTGCACCGGTTGCAAAGAACGCGAGCGTTGCGATCGCGCAGACTCTCCCCTGACGAGTATTTACTGACATTGGATTTACCCCCTCGGCCCGTGAGAATGGGCCGAATGAAAGAACGAGAAGCCGGCCCGGCAACAATTGCGGCCGGCAGCTTCTGGGAATCTATCTCATTTCAGGGTTATTGCCATAAATCCAAGTGAGATTTGAGAGCCGTAGGTAATTTGGGCAAGCACGAGCGGACTCCGAGGCGTCTTGCCGGCCTTTGTCGGAGCAGATCTTTACGCCGCTCTACTTCTTTCTGCCGGGCTCACGGGCGGGTTGGGCTGAATCTGGACTTCCCGGGACTTGTCGAGGGTTGCAGACAGGTCATCGAATTGCCGGAACGTCGTCTTCAAATTCGAGCCGACGATGAGCAGGTCGGATTCGAGCTCCGAGATCTGCCGAACCGTCGAGATGATCACGGTGCCGATGGATTCGATGAGCGTGATTACTGAGGCGTCGTCACTCAGACGAGCGGATTCAATCTTGCCGCCAAGCTGGGCAAAGCGAAGAGTGAGCATCGCGCGTTTGACGTTGGTGATGTCGGACTCAAGGCGGCACAGATCCTGGATCAGGCCGGTGATCGTGGGGCGCAGGCTGGCGCTGAGCTGCTTGATGCTGTACTGCAGATCGCCGAGCATCGCGCCGACCTGCTGGCGGGGGTAGGTGCCGAGCAGATCCTGCGACGTCGGCTGGGCGGCCCCCGAGGGAGTGCGGACCTTTCGGCTGAATGCGAGCATCGTCTCGGCCTGGAGCCTTGTCGAAGCCAGACGGAAGACGGCGCTGCCGAGCGAATGTGATGTGATCCCGATCTGATTCTGGAGCGAGTCGGCTAGCGACTTGATCGTCTGTGTCGTCTCGCCCAGGTGCGAGGCAATCACGCTCAGGCAGCGCCCATGCTCACCGAGCCTCGTGGCTTCGAGCGAGACGTTGATCGAGGACATGCCCAGCGTGTCGGCTACGCGCATGATGCCCCGGGCGTTGTTGTCAAGACTGGTCTGCAGCTCAAGCAGAGAGCTGATCTGTTCGAACGACTTGCCCGCCACGGTGCAGGCGCGTTCGGCGTGGAGCACCGCCAGCGTGGCAGCGTTGGGATTGCCCCGCATCACCTGACTCGGCGAGAGTGCATTGAGTTCCCAGAGATTGCAGCGGTACGTCTTGTGAATCTCTTCATCACGAGAGCGCATCTCTTCCTCAAGAGCTTTGAACATAAATGCGTCGTAGCTCTTAAAGCCGTTCTTTTGCAGGAGCGTGCCCAGCAGCTTGCCGGAGGCCTCGATGCATTTGGCGGTGGACTTGCCTTCGCCCGCGAGTTTGGTTTCCAGGGCCAGAAGCTGCTGGTAGATTGCGTGCGCGGTTTTAAAATAGGTGCTTGTTGGTTTGAGTCGGACGGAGAGAAATCCGTCTTCCAGCGGCGTGGCGAGCGCGAAGACGTTGTAGTACGAGCCGTCAGATGCCATGTTCTTGACATAGGCCCCGATGGGTTTGTTCTGCTTGATGTAGTCCCAGAAGAGCCCGAAGACACAGCGGGGCATATCCGGGTGGCGCACCATGCTGTGCGGCTGACCGAGCATGTCACCCAGCGGATAGCGAGACATCTGCACGAAAACCTCGTCCGCGGATCGGATGAAGCCTTTGTGATCGGTCGTGGAGAAGATGAGATCTTCAGCCTTGAAGGGGACCTCGGTCTGGCGTGGCTGAATCTTGGATCGGGACATTTGGAATCCTCATGGGTGTGCACGGGCGATCGACAGAACGCCGCACGCCAGATCTATCGCCAAGAATGAGGTTTCCATTGACGGATAAGACACAAATAGGTGTCTTATGTCGCCGGTTGATGGGGCGAGGCCGAGCGGTCGGTCGCAAGACGAGCGTTGACCAGTTTGTGGACCTCGTCTGTCGAGATCCGGGACATCAGTTCCAGCGATGGCTGCGTGTCCTTGTGGTCGAGTTGGTCGGCTGGTGTGATGTGCTGGAGAACGGAGTCCTCCTGGCGATATGGACCGACGAGATCGGTTCGGGTTGGTCCGAAGAGTCCCACGATCGGGCGGTCAAACCCGACAGCCATGTGCAGGGCGGCCGAGTCGTTGGCCAGGACCAGCTGAGCACGCTCGATGATCGCGAGCATCTGGCCCACGCTGGTCTTTCCCACCCGATCGATCACAGGTAGACCCTGGCGAACCAAATCGAGCAGCGGCCGGCATTGGGTTTCTTCGCCGGGCGCCCCGATGACCACGATCCTGTGGCCTTCACTCGTCAGTCGCTGGGCAAGTTCTGCGAATCGCTCGATGGGCCAGCGTTTGCCGGGCCAGAGGCTCGTGGGGGCGAAGACCGTGTAGGGCTCTTTGAGTTCTGGGACTGAATCACACCAGGTTTGGTCGGATTCTCGCGCATAAAGACGCATGTCCGGCTCGGGCGTGCTTATTCCCAGTGGCCCGAGCAGCGACATCATCCTGTCGACGGTGTGCTCGCCCGGCGTCGGTGCCACGCGCCGGTTCAGGCCGAGCCAGCCCAGTTCACGGGCATCGGCATGCCCGAGCCGCAGCTTGGCCCCGGTGGCGAAGGCGAAGAGTCCAGAGCGAGCCAGACCCTGAGCGTCGATGACGATGTCGTACCGCTGAGCCCGAAGCGAGCGAAGGAATCCGAGGATCGGCGAGAGGTTCAGTCGGCTCGAGTGCTTGCCGAGCGCTTTGCGATCGAACGGGATCACACGCGCGATCGCCGGGTGTGCCTCGAGGACCGGCGCAAAGGGAGCGTTG
>Ga0070727_10004560_pt1 | contig 11764 bp, 9 predicted proteins | sample tdAd472_FD_66722 | JGI IMG/M metagenome (GOLD analysis project Ga0070727, IMG submission 66722) | Marine sediment microbial communities from the Atlantic coast under amendment with organic carbon and nitrate - tdAd47.2 | ecosystem: Environmental > Aquatic > Marine > Coastal > Sediment | place... | reverse complement strand
AAGTTAATAACATCGTTATCAACTTTACCAATTGCTCTATTCTGCAATGCCGAATCGGACTGCTCCAACAAATTATATAACGCCTGCCGGACATCAATTTGCTCCGCCCGGAAATTAACAAGATTTCCTGTCTCGTATTTTTGTTGCTGAATCGATGACAATAACCCTACCAGATCATCATGCTCCAGCGCCGGCCCCTGATCAGCAACAGATAGCGCAGGACCCGTATTTTTTGATTGAAACTGGCTGTCAGTCAACAGCCCCCGCAAGAAATCAAAAATCTCACTGTCTTCCTGATTATTTGCAGCAGGGGTGGGAGTCGGCTGCCGCGACCCGCTAACTTTTTTAGTTGCGCCCCTTTGCTTTACGTTTGAACTGATGTTGGGCAGCACGCCTCGCTCTATTAATAAACCGTTGGCCTCATGATAAAGTTTACCGATCACACCCAGCACATATTTTTCAAAAAGCTTGTAGACCACCAACTTGGCTCGAATGTCCAGCTCAAGTAATCTGGCTGCCTCGCGAAATGCTTCGCATAACCGGTGTGGCCCAAGGGGGTTACTCAGATCGGTGATTGTTTTTGCTCGCACTAAATAATTAATGCGCTGGGTCAACTCACTTAAGGAAACATCACATTGACTGACCACCTTGGAAACCATACCTCTGATCGCCACCGACTCTTCAAGCTCGTCGTCACACACCAGAGCCAAAGTTTCCATGCCATCTGCATACTTATCGGGATCAGCGGTTTCATTATCGACAGAGAGGAATAACTGACGAAAACCATCCTGAACTTTTTGCATAAAAACAGATTCCATGCCTTGCCGCTGGATACGCACTTGGCGCATCGAGTCGAAATACATGGTCTGATCAATGTTGCTGGTGGCTTTGTCGGCAAGTTCAAACAGCGTATCATCGGCACTGTCAAACATATTGGCAAAGATAGCCGCGAGCTGACTTTTTGCCAACTCTCGCACCCGTTTTAAGGGCTCTGGTAGAATGTCAATTGAGGTTACATTCACAGGGGGAACTGCGCTAGATTCATTGACCACGTTCTAAAACACTCCGGATTGCCATTCGCCTTTCATCCCTAGGCGTACATCTACCAAAATAGTATAGTTCAGATTCGATTATTTGCCCGTTATCGGTACAAAAAAAATGAATTATCGAGAAGCACCACCTCCCGGTAGAAGATTAGGTAAACTGATGGCTATTGCCGCCTGGCTATTAGGGCTGGCCATGCTCACCCTCCTATTTGGCAACTTAGAGCGTAGCTGGCTCAACCCCAACCAGCAGCCAGTATCAGCGGTCACTACCGAGGGGGTGCAAGAGGTTATTCTCAAAGCCAATCGGCAAGGGCATTATCTCGTCTCTGGAAGCATTAACGAGATAGCTGTTGATTTCCTGCTAGATACAGGCGCCACCGATGTCGCTATTTCTGCAAATATGGCGCAGCATCTGGGATTACAAAAGGGTTTGCGCGGCACGGCATCCACCGCAAATGGCAATGTTACTGTCTACGCAACCCGCATCCAGCGCTTACAAATAGGTAGTATTATCCTGTATGATGTGCCCGCCAGCATTAACCCCAGCATGGGCGAGTTTATCCTGTTGGGTATGAGCGCATTGCGTCAAGTCGAGTTTACTCAACGCGATAACCTTTTAACATTACGAAATTACCCCAATTCCTAGCTTGTTAGCATTAATCTAAATAACGCCATGAACTACACTAAAACGCTCGCTCAGATCATTCAAGCAAATGTTACAACTGCCCTCGACGAAGATATCGGCAGCGGTGACCTAACCGCCCAGCTCATTCCCGCAGAGAATTTTGCCAAGGCCACTGTCATTACGCGGGAGCCAGCGACCATCTGCGGCGCGGACTGGGTTAATCAAGTATTTCACCAGGTGGACCCCAGTATTGACATTGAATGGCTTATTCAGGACGGCCAACAGGTTGAGTCGAACCAACCGTTGTTTAAGCTATCTGGCGCGGCCCGCTCATTACTCACGGGCGAACGCTGTGCGCTGAATTTCTTGCAAACTCTTTCCGGTACAGCCACCCTTTGTCGTCAGTACGCCAACCTAGTCGCGGACACTCAGGTGAAACTGTTAGATACCCGCAAGACTATTCCGGGTTTACGCATTGCACAAAAGTACGCCGTCACCTGCGGCGGCTGTTTTAACCATCGGATCGGTTTGTACGATGCTTTTCTGATCAAGGAAAACCATATTGCCGCCTGTGGCTCTATTGAAAAAGCCATCAACGAAGCGCGTTACCTTGCTCCGGGCAAACCTGTCGAAGTAGAAGTGGAGAGCTTGTCAGAACTCGATCAAGCGCTGAACTCAGGTGCAGACACCATCATGCTGGACAACTTCAGCCTTGCGGATATGCGCACTGCCGTAGCAATCACTTCGGGTAAAGCAAAGCTTGAAGCTTCAGGTAATGTAACTGAGCTCACCATACGCCCCATAGCAGAAACCGGTGTCGATTATATTTCCATTGGGGCGCTGACCAAAGACTGCCGTGCTATCGATTTATCCATGCGTTTTGATTAGCGCCTTGCCAGAGCCTTATGAGACAGCTCAAGCTTTGGTGGAACGTCGCCCGCCCTAAGACCTTACTACTCTCTATAGGCCCGGTTTTAGTGGGTAGCGGACTTGCCAAGCAACAGCAATTTAGTCTGACGGTTCTAACCCTAAGCCTCTCCACCGCCGTGCTACTTCAATTATTAACCAATATTGCCAATGATTATGGTGATACCAAAAGCGGCGTTGACGCTAATCGCCCGGGTGCTCCCAGGCAGTTGCAATCCGGCGCAATCTCTTTACAGCAGGCGCGCTGTGCGCTCTATCTTTTAATAGCTCTTTGCTTGCTCAGCGGTTCACTGCTGATACTGCTAAGCAGTCTGCTCTGGCACTCTAAACTGCTATTTTTTATTCTGGGCAGCATGTCGATTACCGCCGCAACTTGCTACACCTTGGGTTCCAGACCCTATGGTTATAGAGCGCTGGGGGATATTTCCGTATTTCTTTTTTTCGGGCTCGCCGCCGTAGCCGGCTCCTATTACCTGCAATCACAACAATTACCTTTCTGGATATGGCTACCCGCAGCAGCGGTGGGGTTACTGAGCGTCGGTGTCCTGAACATCAACAACATTCGTGATATGCAGCTTGATCTGGCAGCTGGCAAAAGTACCGTTGCTCTTTATTTAGGGAAAACAGTCGCGTTAACTTACTTTAGTTCAAGCTGGATAATCGCTATGGCTTTGACTGCCAGCTTTGCTTTACTAACACCATTCTGTTGGGTGCTAATTTGTCTTACTCTTATACCCTTTTTTCTGAAATTGGATCGACGGCTCAGGCTCACTAGCGAATTTACGAATTACAATCAATGTTTAGTGGACATGGTAAAACTGACTTTCACCTATGAGCTGCTTTTTCTTACTGGATCAATACTAAGCTAGCATACGAGCAACAGGCTTATTTCGCCAAGAGCTTGGCTAAGATTGCTTGATTAGCGGCAGGGAATTGAAAGTGTTGGATATCTTTCAGGCTTACCCAAGTCACCTCTTGGCCTTCTCGACCATAGGCACTACCGGCAAACTCTGTCACTTGCCAGACATTTAGATGGACGTGCTTATCCTGGTAATCATAATTAACCCTTAGTAACGGTTCGCAGACAATCACACTTATACCAAGCTCTTCATTCAGCTCCCGTTTCAGAGCCGCCTGTGGCGTTTCTCCGGCTTCTTGCTTGCCCCCGGGGAATTCCCACAAACCACCCTGATGTTTGTGTGCCGGACGTTTAGCGATACATATTTGGCCCTGTTCGTTATGAATAACAGCGGCAACAACCTGAGTTCTCTGGTTCGCTAAACCTGACATGAAGAAAATTAAGAGCGGTAATCCGCGTTGATGGAGACGTAATCATGCGACAGATCACAGGTCCAGACTTTCTCTCTGGCCTGGCCACGACCAAGTTTGACTCGAATCGTAATTTCCTGCTGACTCATCACCATCTGGCCTTGCGCTTCCGTATAACTGGCAGCGCGACCACCCTGCTCAGCAATACAAATATCGTCCAGATAAATATCCACTTTCGAGACATCCAGATTTTCCAACCCAGCCCTACCCACTACAGCCAGAATACGCCCCCAGTTAGGGTCGCTCGCAAATAGTGCGGTTTTTACAAGAGGGGAATGGGCAATCGCATAGGCCACGAGCAGGCACTCTTCTTCTGTTTTGCCGTCATCAACTTCAATACGAATAAACTTAGTCGCACCTTCTCCATCTTTGATAATGGCTTGCGCTAACTCAACACAGACCTGAGTCACCGCACTCAACAGCTTTTCATATAGCTCACTCTCGACACGCGCCAACACCTCACCACCGCCGGTGCCTGTTGCAATCAAAACGCAAGCATCATTGGTTGAGGTATCGCCATCCACGGTGATGCGATTAAAGGACTCTTTATTAGCACTTTCGAGGAGCCTTTGTAAAACCGGTTGCAGAACAGGCACATCAGTCGCGACAAACGCAAGCATAGTTGCCATATCCGGCCGAATCATGCCCGAACCTTTAGCAATGCCTGTCACATGAAAGACCTTACCTTCATGCTCAAAACGCACACTGGCTCCCTTAGGGCGAGTATCCGTCGTTAAAATACCCTGCGCGGCCTCAGCCCAACCCTCAGCACTCAATTGCTGTAGCGCCGCCGGTAATGCATTGACTAAACGTTGCTCCGGCAGTGGCTCGCCAATAACGCCGGTAGAGAAGGGTAGAATACTTTGCGCATCACATTGCGCTAGCTGGGCCAACTGTTCGCAACAGTTTTTGGCGGCTTGCAGGCCCTGCTCTCCGGTGCCTGCATTCGCATTCCCTGTGTTAATGAGAAGGTATTTTGGCGTCACCATTTGCAGATGCTGTTTGGCGAGTACGACGGGAGCAGCACAGAAACTATTCTTCGTAAAAACTGCCGTAACCTGGCTTCCCTCAGCGCACTCGATAAGCACCAAATCCTTGCGCCCTGGCTTTTTAATACCTGCGCTGACAGTACTTAATCTAACGCCCACTACGGGATACATGTCGGGAAAACTATCAGGGCCTACAGCCATGGCTCAATCCTCTACTACTGACTCAAATTTCCTGTAAAACGCTATTCGCTGACTCTTTTGCGATTAGCTCTGGCTATTGGCGGAAACTTTCCTAATTGACATTCGACAAAGCGCCATGACAACGTTTATATTTTTTCCCTGAACCACAGGGACAAGGGTCATTGCGTCCTATTTTCTCACCTTCGCGCACAAAGGGTTGCGCGGGTTCTTCTCCTTCCGAACCATCAGCTTCAGCAGTACCCGACATGGCCGATGCTTCCGCGTGCTGGTATTCCATTTTTTGCTGCAGTTCTTCCTGTCGTTTGCGCTCCAGCGCCTCCAGATCAGACTCCTGATAGAACTGTAAATGGCTGAGTATGCGCACCACATCATGCTTAATGCTATTTAATAATTCCTGGAATAAATTGAAGGCTTCACGTTTGTATTCTTGTTTCGGATTTTTCGCCGCGTAGCCACGCAAATGGATACCCATTCGTAAATGATCCATCGTCGCTAAATGTTCTTTCCATCGCGTATCCAAGGTTTCCAGCATAACTTGCTTTTCCACCCTGCGCATGATTTCAGAACCCACCGCCGCTTCTTTTTCACTATAAGCTGCAGCCATTTGTTCCAGAATTTTTTCCCGCAAGCCTTGTTCATCCAGGGCATGATCTTGATCCAGCCACTCCTGCACCGGCACGTCTAAATTCATTTCTGAACTAAGCTGTTGCTCCAGACCAGGAATATCCCATTGCTCCTCCAGGCTTTGCGGCGGTATATAGGCACTGACCACCTCACCGAGTACTGCCGCACGCACTGCCACAATGGTCTGTGAAATATCTTCAGACTCCATGATCTCATCACGCTGCTGGTAGATCACACTACGCTGGTCGTTGGCAACATCATCGTATTCCAGCAATTGCTTACGAATATCAAAGTTATGCCCTTCCACCTTACGCTGCGCTTTTTCGATGGCGTTGCTCACCATCCGATGCTCTATCGCCTCGCCCTTCTCCATACCTAACGCTTGCATCAAATTCTTCACGCGCTCAGATGCAAAAATACGCATGAGGTTGTCTTCTAACGATAAAAAGAAGCGCGATGAACCGGGGTCGCCTTGCCGGCCGGAACGGCCACGCAACTGATTATCAATACGACGTGATTCATGTCGCTCCGTACCGATAATATGCAGACCACCCGCTTCAATAACTATTTTATGCTGTTCTTGCCATTTAGCTTTTATCGCATCAATTTCCGCTTGTGATGGATTATCGAGTTTGGCAACTTCCGCCTCCCAATTACCACCTAGCATAATATCGGTACCACGACCCGCCATATTGGTGGCGATAGTAACAGCCCCAGGTTGTCCAGCCTGGGCGATAACTTCAGCTTCTTTAGCGTGTTGCTTCGCATTCAAGACGGCATGCTTTATTTTCGCTTTGTCTAATAGCTTCGCCACATCTTCAGAGGACTCAATTGAAGCGGTACCCACCAAAACCGGTTGCTGCTTCTCGATACAAGCCTTAACCTCTTCAATAATCGCATTGAATTTTTCTGTCATGCTAAGGTAAACCAAATCATTGGCGTCCTTACGGATCATCGGTTGATTAGTCGGTATGACCACTACGTCCAATCCATAGATCTGTCTGAACTCAAAGGCTTCGGTATCTGCGGTACCTGTCATTCCTGACAACTTTTCGTAGAGCCGGAAATAATTTTGGAAGGTCGTGGAGGCTAGCGTTTGGCTTTCATTTTGAATAACAACGCCTTCTTTTGCCTCAATTGCCTGGTGAGTTCCCTCAGACCAACGTCGTCCAGCCATGGTGCGACCAGTGTGTTCGTCAACGATAACTATCTCATCATCCTGCACGATATAGTCAACATCACGTTGAAAGATAGCATGAGCCTTTAGGCCAGCATGCACATGATGCAATAACCCTAAATTCTGCGGTGCATAGAGACTTTCTCCTTCGGGCAGTAAGCCAGCTTCCGACAATAGCTCCTCAACCTGCTGATGCCCTTCCTCGGTTAGTTCTACTGATCGGCTTTTTTCATTAATGGTAAAATCCCCATCAACCTCTGCCACTTCTTCGGTCGCCTCATAGCCACGTTTGAGCTTAGGAATAATTTTATTAATCTCAATATAGAGCTTTGAGCTATCTCCTACAGCACCGGAAATAATGAGCGGTGTTCTCGCTTCATCAATAAGAATGGAATCCACTTCATCCACGATGGCATAGAAAAGTGGTCTCTGCACTTTTTGCTCGATACTAAAAGCCATGTTGTCGCGCAGATAATCAAAGCCGAATTCATTATTCGTCCCATAGGTTATATCCGCCGCATACGCCTGACGCTTAGTCTCATAATCCTGGCCAGAACCAATAACACCGACCGTCAGGCCAAGAAATTCATGTACGGGCCCCATCCAACTGGCATCCCGACTGGCGAGATAATCATTGACAGTGACGATGTGAACGCCCTTGGCGGGAATCGCGTTGAGATAGGATGGCAAGGTCGCCATCAACGTTTTACCTTCACCCGTGCGCATTTCGGAAATTCTTCCCTCATGCAGGGTAATACCGCCGATCATCTGTACGTCAAAATGACGCATTCCCAAAACTCTTTGACTGGCTTCGCGGACCACCGCAAACGCTTCAGGTAATAATTGATTCAATGTTTCACCGTCGTTAAAGCGCTGACGAAACTCTAGCGTTTTATCTTGTAGCTCTTGATCGGACAACGCCTTTATCGATTCTTCCAGGGCATTGATCTGCTTCACCAGCTTGCCCATGCGCTTTAATTCGCGGTCGTTCTTACTACCAAATATTTTTCTAGTTACGTTTCCAATCATTTTTTTATCGCATCTTTAAAGGTTAGTTCGTCCGACCATTTTCGGCCCCGTGCCGGACGCAGTATTGTAAACTGATTAGGCCAAAGCCTAAACCAATGTTTCAGCCTATCTGGCCATTAAACTTCTAAATATTGAGTCGCGAGGGGAATTAAACAAGTAGGCGGTGGGAAAAAGCGTCGTATCAAAGGTTTTTACGTTTAATATAGTTGATTGGATTAACGGAGGTTCCATTTTTTCGAATTTCATAATGCACATGAGGCCCAGTAGATCGTCCACTGCTCCCCATCAAAGCGATGGTTTGCCCCTTTTCCACGACATCCCCAACCTTGACCAGCAATTTGTTGGCATGCGCATAGCGAGTAATCAAATCCCCACCGTGATTGACTTCCAACAGCTTTCCATAACCATTACGGAGGCCAGACCAAGTAACAACTCCGGCAGCTACGGCAATGATTTCTGAGTTCTCTTTGCCTGCAAAATCAACACCCTCATGCCAAGCAATTCGCCCCGAGAATGGGTCATTACGACGACCAAAACCAGATGACATCCAACCCCACTTCACCGGCCGACCAGCGATGTAACGGTCGCTTTCAAACTCCTGGTTTCCTAGTAATTTATTAAGCACTTCTAACTCTTGCTCGCGTAACTTGATGTCGTGCGACAGTTGGTTAATCGCGTCAATAAAGTTCGGCGGCGTATAGGAAACCCCTTCTTCTTCGGAACTTGGCCCTCCAAGTGCTGGCGTCCGTGAGAAATCGAATTCACCCTCTTCCAGCTTCGCCGTTTTAGTTAAATGCTCACCCAGTGCATCGAGTCGAATTAATCTGGCGTGAAGCTCCGCCACTCTTATCGTCAAGGATTCCAGCTGCTCTTCAGATTCTTGCTTTAGTTGCTCTACTTTTTTGCCTTTATTTTTTAGATCCTGAATCCAGGTGCTTATATAATTCTCGCTACGCAATACATCCTGAGCATTGATCGCCGACCGATAACCAACACCGAAAACGCCTATCAGGAGCACAGCAAAGAATAGACCGATACAACAAAGCCAAATATTCCCCAAGGCTAAGGTTCGCGCTCTTCCATGTTTTCGGCTAACGAAAATTATATTCATACTGATTTTTTCGAGTTAGAGTCAGTTGACCATTGAGTGACTTGAGACATACCATACTTAAGCAGAGGTCAGTTAACTTATGAGCAAAGATAATTATAGCGCAGAGACAGAAATAAGCCGACTTATAAATGCCCGCGATTCAGCACTTGCTCGATTAATTGATCGAGCGCAAAAAATACTGTCTCTGCAAAGTAAGGTTAAAGCCCGGATACCAAAAGATTGTCAAGCATTTTGCCATTTTCTCAGCTATCGCGATGGCCTCTTGAAGCTCCAGGCTGACTCAGCGACCTGGGCAACTCGTTTAAGATTTCAGCAACCGCAAATTATGGCACAGCTAAAACAACTTGCGGATTTTCATGACATTGAAAAAATAAAAATTCTCGTACGCCCGCAATATGCCAAACCAAGCCCGAAGATTACAGCAAAACCTATTTCTCCAGCAGCGGCAGATCATCTCAGAACAATGGCCGAAACCCTTGATCAACCTGAGCTGAGTGCCGCTTTACGTCATATCATCGAACCAAAATAATGGTGCATACCATAAAGTAGCAAGCAAAAAAATACCCCGACATAGCGGGGCACTTTACTCACGACTAATCAATGCTCTTTGAGCTCTTAGCCTAATTACTATTAAATCGACAGCACCGGTCGCGAATAGGAGATCGGTGCATTTTCAATAGCGTCAAATGTCGCCACTTCCCAAGCATCTTCCTGAGCGATCAGCTTGCGTAATAAAATATTATTTAGCCCGTGGCCGGACTTAAAGCCTTTAAACTCACCGATCAGGGTGTTGCCTAACAGATAGAGATCACCAATCGCGTCCAGCACTTTGTGTTTGACGAACTCATCGTCGTAGCGTAACCCATCTTCATTAAGAATGCGGTAATCGTCCACCACGATGGCATTATCCATGCTGCCACCCAACGCTAAATTATGCGATCTCAAATATTCGATATCGCGCATAAAACCAAAGGTGCGCGCACGGCTAACCTCTTTCACAAAGGAAGTCGAGGAGAAATCAACTGACGCTTGCTGCAAGCGCCCCTTGAAAACAGGATGATCAAAATCGATGGTAAAAGTAACTTTGAAGCCGTCAAAGGGCTCAAAACTAGCCCATTTATCTCCGTCGGTGACCTTTACTTTGCGCTTGATACGGATAAATTTTTTCGCAACAGATTGCTCTTGAATACCGGCCGATTGGATCAGAAATACAAACGGTCCAGCACTGCCATCCATAATTGGCACCTCAGCCGCACTCAGCTCAACATAGGCGTTATCAATACCCAGTCCCGCCATAGCGGAAAGTAAATGCTCGACGGTATCAACACGAGCCCCCCCTTTCATTAACGTCGTGGATAGAGTGGTCTCACCAACATTTTCCGCTAAAGCCGGAATTTCGACTACGGGGTCTAAATCGGTACGGCAAAATACAATACCGGTATCCGCAGGTGCAGGTTTGAGAGTCAGATAAACCTTCTCACCTGAATGCAAACCAACTCCTGTGGCTCTAATGGTATTCTTTAGGGTACGTTGTCCAATCATAAATCAGGGACTCAAATGGCGTAAAAATTATAAGCAAATTCCAAAGGTTAGCCGCGGATACTAACAAATTTACTGACCCCTGTTAACAAGCACTTCAATATTAATCAGAAAACTTTCGGCACTGCGGCGATGGCCATCAAACCACAGTGCCGATATGTATAACGATTAATCGGCCTGACGGCGCAAAAATGCAGGAATATCCAGGTAATCCATATCCCTAGCCGCCGCCGAGGAATGGTCAATCGCCACATTACCCAGAGCTTGTTTGCGCATAACAGTTGGACGATCAAGTTTTCCATAGTCCACGCGCCCATCAACGCTAGGTTTTTGTTCTACGATTTCCATCTTTGGTTTCGGCTGAGCACCACCCAGTCCAGTCGCTACCACTGTAACACGCAGTTCATCGCCCATTTCCGGGTCAATCACAGTACCCACTACGACAGTCGCGTTGTCTGAGGCAAAGTCCTCAACTGTTTCACCAACTTCAGAGAACTCACCCAAGGACAGGTTCGGACCTGCCGTAATATTCACCAAGATGCCACGCGCACCTTGTAAATTAACATCCTCCAGCAAAGGACTTCGCACCGCTGCTTCTGCGGCTTCCTTGGCGCGATTATCTCCAGAGGCACTGCCACTCCCCATCATTGCCATACCCATTTCAGACATAACGGTACGCACATCAGCAAAGTCCACGTTTATCATACCGGGACGGATAATCAGATCAGCAATACCCTGTACCGCACCAAGTAACACATCGTTCGCCGCACCGAAGGCTTTTAGAAGGCTGGTGCTTTCACCCAGTACCGAAAGCAATTTCTCATTGGGAATAGTTATCAACGAATCGACATGCTCGGCCAGAGCCGCAATGCCCGCCTCTGCAATTTGGGCACGCTTACGGCCTTCAAAAGCAAAGGGTTTGGTGACAACAGCAACAGTCAAAATACCTAATTCCCTAGCAATTTGCGCAAATACTGGGGCAGCGCCAGTACCGGTGCCGCCACCCATTCCAGCCGTAATAAAAACCATGTCAGCGCCTTGCAGCACTTCAATGATACGCTCACGATCTTCCATTGCCGCCTGGCGACCAATTTCCGGGTTAGCGCCTGCGCCAAGCCCCTTTGTTACCTGTCCGCCAAGTTGCAATACCGTCTTAGCCGATATCGC
>Ga0070727_10004556_pt1 | contig 11767 bp, 11 predicted proteins | sample tdAd472_FD_66722 | JGI IMG/M metagenome (GOLD analysis project Ga0070727, IMG submission 66722) | Marine sediment microbial communities from the Atlantic coast under amendment with organic carbon and nitrate - tdAd47.2 | ecosystem: Environmental > Aquatic > Marine > Coastal > Sediment | place... | reverse complement strand
ACGTCGATTTTGTTCGCTTCAGTTATTTCTGCAATTCTTGGCGTATTATATATCCGGATTGTTGCTACAAATAAAACAGAACAAAAAAGAAGCCACTAGAGCTAAGTAGATGCTAGACGTATCATTTCCCACCTTAATCATTTGTGAAATATTGAACCTCTCACAGCCTCCATATTAATTTATAATTCTTTGCACTCCGCTCCGCTTATCAAAAAGGAATAACAATGCTGATTACTACTTTACAGAGATCAACCTGGTGGCTCGCAGTAATATTATTAAGTACCGCGCAAACCGCTATGGCGAATGCCATCGATGGTCTGGCCAGCACCACGGATAATCAGGTTTTTTATGCGGCAACACAGATCAAAGGCGTACCACTAGACCGTACCGCCGCCTTCACCCTGACTTACGCCATGCTTGCCAACACTAAAATCGATGAGAGCGATAAAGAGATTCTGCGAGAGCTGTTATCTCAAAACGATAGTGTTTTACGGCTGAGCGGACCAACTGGCGCACAAGTCGATATCACCCCCCCTGACGCTGGAGCCAGGCAGGTGTTAGCGACACTAGCTTCACCAAAAAACATGAACGATTACTGGCTCAAAGGTGAGGCCGAAATGAAAGAGCTCATCATTTTGGCCTATCTGGGTAGCCCAGCCTGGCAACGAGCAGCGCAATTCATCGCCAGCAAGTTCTATGCGGAATGGAAGAACAGCAGTATAGAAAATGGTTACAAGCCCATTCGCGATATCATAGCAACCGCCTACGGATCTGGGCCTGACGTAAAGGAGGATAAGCTCCTGGGTAATGCCAAAGCAACGTTGTTGTATGACGCCATGGAGATGGTCGATAATCACGAACAAGACAAAGTTCCCGATTTCGTATACAGCTGGCTACCGCACGACAGCGAATACAGACCTTTTAACCGTGCTCCCATGGTCACGGCAGCACCCAGCAAAGCCGAACAAATTAAAGAACTCCACAAGGCTATTACTATGGCCGCGACTAATCCCTCAGAATCCGGCAATTGGGGATTTTTACCACCCATGCATGGCATTTCGGCCTATTCTGGTAATGAGTGCACTGGAGGGTTTATCGCTTCAATCGCGATGTTTGGCGTTAAGCCAACTTACTACCGCTTATATATCGACTATAAAGGTGTAGGGGGTGTCGTCATTTCAGAAAACCCAGCTGGTAAGAAACTGTTAAAAATCCAGGGGCAGTGCGCAATGCTGGCATACGAACAAGAGGTAAGAGATGTTAAACAAACGGCGTTCTCAGCCTGCAAGGACATCGAAATCGATCGTCACACCAAACAGGCAAATTCTGCAATCATCGCTAAGTCTATGGCGCAGATAGGCGAAGCTTGCGCCAATTAGTCTCCCCTTTACGATTAACCATGAAGCTAGGAGCGTTTATAAAACTTAAGCTATTACTCACTATATTGTTTATAACCACCCTTCACGGCATACCCGAAAGACTTTAAATTCATTTTATCTGCATAGTGGAGCGCGACCTCTCAACACCCTTCCAAAAAAGTGAAGAAACCGCTTGCCTTTTAAATGATAATGATTATCATTTGTATTATTGCAAAACGACTCTCACTTAATGGAGATAAAAAGATGGGTTATATTTTTCAGGCATGGTTGGAGGAAGGTGTACCCCGCCTACGTGTTATCAATCCGGCCAATGGCTCGACCTCCCTGACATGGGATTGCCCTTCTCTAGAAGAGTTGGACGCCTCTGTTTATCGACGCGAAATGCAGCAGCTCTTCAAAAAGCTGATTTTACTGGCGAGCGCACAGGAGGTTTATTACAAAAACAACTACCGCTCACAACAATCGATGACCAGAAGGAGCCTCTGTCATGGCGACAAATAAAAGTCAGGACTCATCAGTCAAACAAGCACTGCCACGCTACCTGTGCGACAAACATTTAGCGGATACGGCACTCAATCCAGGTAAGGCTTGTATTAACTGGGCGCGGATAATCGTCTCCGGCAATCAGGCTTTCAATGCTGAAAACCTCGAGCTGGCAAATCAGTATTTCGGCGCCGCTTGTGAAATTGCACGGGTTTTAATGCGTAATAAAACGAGTTATCCGGGGCAGCTATACGCAGCCGATCGGCTCCTCATCTCAAGCCATAATTTGTCTGTCACGCTAGCACAGCAAAACCGTCACCCACAAGCGGGTGAGTTACTCATCCACATGCACCGAGAACTGATGGTCATCTGTAATGACGAAGCATTACCGACGAATAATCGCGCCCTCGCATATAGTTGTTTACAGCCTTCGCTGGAGCGTCTGCGCCCTTTTCTGGAAAGAATGAAAGATCAGACGAAAGCCGAGGAGTTAGTGACACTGACGACAGATATTTGCTGGACTGGAAAAACCAAAATTTGTCATTAATCAAAACCAAATATTCGATTTGCGGAGTCTAACCGCCAGCGCTTGATTTGTTGACGCCTCCTCCCTTCCTCGCAAACCCGGCGAAAATAAATCAATGCGCTTTTCTTAATTCAATACTTACATGAGGACTAAATAAAATAATCATGAATCAAGCGAGGTAACGGCAGCAGACTACTGCATTGAAGCCAAATTTCCCACCCGAATAAAGGCCTCTGTCACTATCTGTAAATCCAAAAAAAACTGGTCAATCGTTTTAAACTCATTGGCGTTATGGCCGGTGTATTTTTCCGTTGCCAAAGCTAGACCGAATTGCACACCATTAGGCAGATTGTGTGCCGAGGTAGCACCATTGGAAGAACCGAACTTTGGTTCAATATTTAGGTTTTCCGCCGCAATCGCCAGTAGGTTTTTCACCCAGGCTCCTTCCGGATTACGGTACATGGGATCGGCCTGGCTATGCTCAATTTTAATATCCATCAAAGACCTTTGCTGCCATGCCTCCAGCTTAACTGCCAACGCTTGTTTTAACTCATCACCGGTTTTGCCACGGGGCAAACGGATATTCACGGCTGTTTTTAGGTTGTCTCTGTCCAGCCCGATATAAGTCTGCGCGGCAGTCAATGGCCCCATGAAATCATTCACGAAATCTATCCCAACTTGCTTTCCATAAAAATCCACGCCCCAGTTTTGCGTGCCATAAATGGCTGCGTCGGTAAAGTGGTTGGGGACGATTCCGAAAGCCTGATAATTGTCCGCAATAAAAGCCAACAACCGGGACACCGGGTTAACCCCTGATTCCGGCTGTGATGAATGGGCAGAAACGCCAGTCACTTTGAGCACTAACAGTTCATCCTTTAGCTCCGAACGCATGCTAAAGTTTGCGCCGCGCCGTTGCACAAAGGCTTCACTTGCCTGGTCGATGTTGTGCTTTAATTTGTTCAATCCGTTGCCGGCGAAATGTGCTGTCGCCGCTTGCGGAATCTGGTTAGTAGCCAGCCCTCCGCTAAGCCCAACAATTCTTAATGCCTCGCCCTTAACCTTACGTAAAGGAAAACTCGCCATTACTGTGCCATAACCTTTTTCCGCGATCACCACGGGGTAAGACCCATCTAACGCCAGGTTATAGGGCGGCATTGACCGACGTTCCATATAATAGGGAATCGCAGTGCCGCTGGTTTCCTCAGTCGTATCGACGATCAACCGCAAAGTTTGGCGCAGGGGTAGGCCTTCCTCTTTAATAACCTTCATCGCAAACAGGGAAACCACTATGCCACATTTATCGTCCTGCGTGCCTCGGCCATACATACGATTACCAATGGTGGTAACCTTGAAGGGATCGAGCCGGGTATTATCCGCCAATACCCACAAATCCCTATTCACCGGAACAACATCGGCATGGGCATGGAAACCGATAAGATCTGGCGTTTCCCCCGCCAAAGTGAATTCAAACACCTGGCCATCCACATTTAGGTAGGCTAGGCCAAACTCGTTAGCGATTTTTTCCAGCTCTTTGCCTAACGCGACCATCTGTGGATTTTCGTGTTGCGGCACCGACTCGACAATAGAGGTGTCAAATGCCACCAAGCGCTTGAGCATTGCTATCGCCTCGTGGCCATATCTTTGCGTTGTGTAAATACCTAATAACCGATAAATATCATTCTGCTCTTTTTGATTAAGCCTTTGTTCCGCAAGGTATCGATGGATGGTGCTCACCAAAGTGGTGTGCTGCTGGGCGACTGAACGTAAGAATGGGCGAAAGCCTGTAACAGTTTTTTGTTCGTATTGTTTAAGAATGCGCTGTGACTGTTCCTTCGTAATCTGTGCTTGAGTATAGGGCACCGTAGTGGAAGCCAGTAGCATCACCAGGAATAATTTAAACAACCTCTTGCGTATTTTTAATACCATTAAAACCCTTTAAACCCGTCAGAATAAAAAACCATCGGTAAAACGTTACTTGGAACCTCTAATTAACGCCGATAAGATAATATGACAAAATTCGTTAAATCCATTTTAAAAAAGCGAGATTACGACAGCTGAGAGACTTATTCAAATTTGGCCAAAAGTTCTGCAACCTCAAGCCTTTAGTGGCTTATTAGGTGCAAAATTAACTTTTTTGAAGCTAGTAGCGCGGAAATGACACTCGCTCTTCGTGACGAATTAAAACACTAACATGGCTTTGCTCTCGAGCGGTAATTTTCTCCGCTTGACTAGACCAAGAGATCATCATGTCACATTTTCAAATAATCAGGGCAACAGGCATTTGGTTATTATTGGTCATAGCGGCCATTATCAACGGAGTGTTGCGCGAAGACATACTCACTCCTTGGTTTGGTGCGGCATTGGCGTTACCTCTAAGTGGTATTTTTCTATCGATATTCATTTTTATAATCACCTATTTGCTTGTCCCGTTGATCGCTTCCTCTCAGCAAATAACCTATTTAATGGTTGGGTTATTATGGGTAGCTTTCACACTGTCTTTTGAGTTTTTATTTGGACATTACTTCCTGGGTAAGCAATGGCTGGATATCACCAAAGTATTCAACCCAAGTGAAGGCAATCTCTTTATCCTGGTGATTTTCGTAACGATTATTTCGCCACGGATAGCGGCAAAACTAAGAAACCTGATTTAATGAATCTCTCTGTTAACCGATCAAAATAAATCCTGCGTTTTCATTTAAATTAGGGTAAAATACTCGCCCTTTTTGTAACATCGCTACTTGCCTGGCCACCTGCCTGAACACACCAGCTTCGTAGCGCCAACCAGGCGCATTTCATGACCGACGAAAAAACGACCCTTTCCTTCGCTGAATTGGGGCTCCCTGCACCCCTATTAAAAGCACTGCACAGTGTGGGTTACGAAACACCTTCACCCATACAGGCGGCGAGTATTCCCGCGTTAATGACAGGGCAAGATATTATTGGGCAAGCGCAAACTGGCACCGGAAAAACAGCGGCCTTCGCATTACCGATGCTCGCCAATATTGATCAATCGGCAAAACACCCACAAGCGCTGATTTTAACCCCCACGCGCGAACTGGCGATTCAGGTAGCTGAGGCGTTCCAGTCTTACGCCCGCTTCATGAAAGATTTTCATGTCCTGCCAATCTACGGTGGTCAAGACATGAGCACTCAGCTCAAACAATTACGCAGGGGTGTACAGGTCATTGTTGGTACGCCTGGGCGCGTGCTAGATCACTTGCGCCGTAAAAGCCTGATCCTCTCGGATATTAAATTTCTAGTACTGGACGAAGCTGACGAAATGCTGCGCATGGGTTTTATCGATGATGTCGAAACTATTTTGTCGCATATCACTGGCGACAAACAAACCGCGCTGTTTTCAGCTACTTTGCCCGGCCCAATCCGTAAGGTAGCCGACCGGTTTTTAGAGAATCCAGAACATATTCACATCAAAGGCCAAAACGTCACTGTCGATACTATTGATCAACGCTTTTGGATGGTGAACCAGCAGCAGAAGATAGACGCGCTGACCCGTCTCCTCGAATTTGAAGAAATTGAGGCAGCCATTATTTTTGTACGCACGCGCGAAACCACTACTCAACTCGCCGAGAAAATTTCTGCCCGCGGCCATAGTTGCGCAGCGATTAATGGCGATATGAGCCAAAGCCAACGCGAGAAAACCATACGCCAACTCAAGGAAGGTCGTATTGATATTTTGGTCGCCACCGACGTTGCCGCTCGTGGTCTGGATGTCGATCGCATTAGCCATGTGGTGAATTACGATATTCCCTATGATAGCGAAGCCTATGTCCACCGTATTGGCCGTACCGGACGCGCCGGTCGTAGCGGCCACGCGGTGCTGTTTGTTACGCCACGCGAGCAGCATCTACTGCGGTCGATTGAAAGAACCACCGGGCAACGTATCAGCCGTATCGCACTACCTTCGCCTGAGGACATTACCAACCAGCGTATTCAGCGTTTCAAACAAAAAATTAACGAGGCCATTCCTAATACCCCCAAACAATTTTTTGACTCGCTCATTGTCAACCTGTGCAATGAAATGGGTGAAACACCAGAGTCGTTAGCAGCCACCCTGGCTTTCTTATTACAGGAAAGTCGACCGCTGCAAGCACCACCGGAGCCAAAGGAAAAGCCTAGAAAAGATAAATTCGCTAAGGAAGGTTCAAGAAAAGAACGGCCCACAAAAGATCGTTTTAACAAGGAGCGCGCCGGTAAAGATCGCTCTGAAAAAACGCAGACAAATCAAGACACTGCAGAACGCCGCCCTCGTCGACGCGAAATACCACCCGTGCCGTTGGAGCTTTACCGTCTGGAGGTAGGCAGTAGCCATGCCGTAACGCCAGGCGATATCGTCGGTGCCATCGCCAATGAAGCAGGCGTTGATAGCCAGTATTTTGGCCGTATTGATATCCAGGAAAATTTCAGCACCGTAGAACTACCAGAGGGCATGCCCAAGGATGTGTTGAAGCATTTGAAAAAAGTCTGGGTGCGGAATCAAAAATTAAATATTTCGCGCATGGATGAAACGGCTAAACCAAAATCAACGAAACCCAACTTTAAAAAGGCCGCTGCCGGAAAAACAGGCGCCGCCAAAAAAATGTCTGAACCACGAAGCAAGAAAGCGGCGCGTCCAAAAAAATAACCTAGGGAAGTGAACCCCTCGAGATTTCGCCATCGCTCATTGTCACCGGTTTGTTTTTTCGGTAGGGTTCACACTAACCGATTGATTTAATACAGAGGTAGTTATGACTCCAGATACAACCCAAGGCTTACCTGAGATCAACATGGCGCCGAATGAGCTTTACCGTGAAGAAGTGTTTACCGATCTTAAAATTGGTACCATTCGCGTCCTCACACCAGTTACTGAAACCGGTGACGCTGACGCATCGCGAGATATTATCTATTCTGGCCAAACGCAGATTATGACACCTGCTGGCGCACTACCGATTAATTTTGATATTGATGCAAATAATATCGGTGAAGCTGCCGCCAAGTTCGGCGAAGCAGCCCGCGTTGGCATCGAGCAAACCATGAAAGAATTAGAAGAAATGCGGCGCAACGCAGCATCTTCTATTGTGGTGCCCGGAGATGTGGGTGGCATGGGCGGCATGGGCGGCATGGGTGGCCCGGGCGGCATGATGGGCGGTGGCAAAATACAAATGCCATAAACGTCACCTACTGACAGTCTGTAGCCACCACAATGCATATCTGGGTCGATGCTGATGCTTGCCCGGCGGTAATTAAGGAAATACTTTTTCGCGCCAGCCAGCGCACTCAGATTCCAATGACGCTGGTCGCCAATCACGCCATGCGTATTCCCAATCAACCCCAACTACGTTTTATCCAGGTCACCCCAGGCTTTGATGTTGCTGATAACTTCATCGTACAGCAACTGCAGCCCGGGAATATCGTCATCACTGCCGATATTCCCCTTGCAGCTGAGGTGATCGAGAAAAAAGGCGTGGCCATTAATCCACGCGGTACACTTTATACTGAGTCCAATATTCGCCAGCGTTTAGCGATGCGTAATTTTATGGAGGAAATGCGTAGTATCGGACAGGCGAGCGGCGGACCACCGCCGCTAAGCCAAACGGACAGACAAGCGTTTGCCAATTCCTTGGATCGACTGTTAGCCAAATACAAGCACTCAACCAACACAGACTGAGGCGTCACCATGAAACCCAGGATTACCCGCCATTTAGTTGTCGCAATTTTACTTAGTGCCCTCAGCGGTTGTATTTCGAACAATACCGTAGCACCAAAGCAAGATTACATTTATCACGTCGTGGTCGCTTGGCTCAAACAACCGGGCAACACGGAGGCACAACAGGCTCTCATCGACGGCACTAAGTCGCTGCGCGACATTCCGGGTGTAATCACAGTCAGCGCCGGCAGAACGTTTGCCAGCGAAAGGGCCGTGGTCGATGATTCCTTTGATATCGCCCTAACCATCGTGTTAAAAGACCAAGCAGCTTTAGCCACCTATCAAAATCACCCAATCCACAACAAGGTAAAAAACGAAATACTAAAACCCTTGGTGGCGCGTTATATTGTCTATAACTATGTTGATTAGTACCATGTTGATTAATGCTATGTCGACTAATATCACTCCAACTAAACACGATTGCTTCTCATAACGATTGCATGTAAAAATAGATAACTCCATTTCTCCCTGGCATCAGGTAGTCAACGCTATGAAATTGCATATCAATGGTATTGAATATCAAATTGAGCTTGAGCAAGACACCCCACTACTTTGGGCTATTCGTGACAACCTTGGGTTAACCGGTACTAAGTTCGGCTGTGGTATCGCCCAATGCGGAGCCTGCACGGTTCACCTTGATGGCAAAGCGGTGCGCTCCTGTGTATTACCCGTCAGCGCTGCTGTGGGTAAAAAAATCACGACTATCGAAGGGCTCTCAAAAAACGCCGACCATCCCGTCCAAAAAGCATGGCAGGAAATAGATGTGCCGCAATGCGGTTATTGTCAATCGGGGCAAATCATGACGGCGGCTGCGCTGTTGCAGGAAACCCCGAATCCCAGCGACGCACAAATTGAATCTGCAATGACTAATCTTTGTCGTTGCGGTAGTTATCTACGTATTAAACAAGCTGTTAAAAACGCCGCCAAAGCCTAGTAGGAGGCGCTTATGAACAACATCATTAATATTTCTCGTCGCCAATTAGTAAAGGGTGGAGCCACTAGTCTTCTCTTGGCCTTTTTCCTCCCCTTAAGACCTCGGCTGGCATTGTCGGATACATCGATACCCCCAACCCGCCTTAATGCATTCTTAAAGCTCGACGAAAACGGTAAGGTCACCTTCTACAGCCCCTTTATCGAAATGGGCCAAGGCACTTACACTTCGCTACCCATGTTAGTTGCCGAAGAAATGGATATCGATATAGAGGCTATCACCGTCGTACAAGCACCACACGGAGATGAGTATAAGATCATGTTCGGTGGCACTCGACGTTTCACCGGCGGGAGTTTTAGTATTCGTTCGAGCTACGACACGATGCGTAGTGCTGGAGCAGCAGCCCGTAGCATGTTATTGGAAGCCGCCGCGCAAACCTGGCAAGTCCCTGTCATGCAATTGCAAACTGAGTCAGGCTATGTATTACATAGCCCGACAGGGCGCAAGCTCAGCTATGGCAGCCTAGTACAACAAGCGGCAAAAATAACGCCACCAGATAATCCCATTCTAAAACCACCGTCGGCATTTCGTTACATTGGCAAACCCGTCAAGCGTACCGATTCGAAAGTCAAAACAGACGGCTCTGCTGAGTTTGGTATCGATGTTAAAGTACCGGGCATGCTCTATGCTGCGGTTAAGAAAAGTCCAGTCTATGGCGCTGCGCTAAAATCTTTTGACGCCGAAGCCGTCAGTAATTTACCGGGTGTTATTGCCATCGAGCCTATCCCTCATGGCGTAGCGGTGGTGGCAGACACCTTTTGGCATGCACAGCAAGCACTCGGTCAACTACCTGTTGTTTTTGAAGCATCAGAAAATCAGGCCTTTTCATCGGCTAATCTTGCCCAGCAAATGATTGCACGCTTGGATGAACCAGGCATTACTGCAGAAACTAAAGGCGATGTTACGCTGGCCTTCAAACAGGCAAAGCATGTAATAAATGCGGTCTATGAAGTACCTTTTTTGGCGCACACAACCATGGAGCCAATGAACTGCACAGCATTCGTCACCAACGAATTTTGCGAACTTTGGGTACCAAATCAGGGTGCTGATTTTTTTGCTGAAATGGCGGCCAACCATACCGGCCTGCCACTTTCTAAAATCACAGTGCATACGCCCTTTCTCGGTGGCGGTTTTGGCCGTCGTTTTTATTCAGACTATGCTGAACAGGCCGTTCTACTCTCGAAAAAATTGGGCAAGCCCATTAAAGTGACATGGACCCGAGAAGAAGATATACAGCAGGACTTTTTCCGGCCAATGACGGTGGTAAAACATCGTGCGGCCATTGACCAAACAGGTAGCATTAACGGCTGGCATTCTACCCTGGCAGGAGAAGGGCCCTCTGGGCGTTTATCCCGCCCCAAGCCCAATGAGGTGGATAATTCCGTAGTTGAGGGTGCAAAAGATCAACCCTACCAGATCGCCAATAAACGAGTTGATTGGGTAGAGCACAAACATCCTATTCCAATCGGCTTTTGGCGCTCGGTCGGGCACTCTTTTAACGGTTTTATCACCGAAAGCTTTGTTGACGAAATGGCCTATGCCACAGATAAAGAGCCCGTCGAGTTCAGACGCGGCCTGCTTTCTGAAGCCCCCCGCTTCCTCAGCCTTTTAAATAGCGTCACTGAGATGGCTGGTTATCGGGCCGGCATTCAGGAGGTGTCCGGCATGAGATATGCCTATGGCTTCGCTATGCACAAATCCTTTAATTCCATCGTAGCTCAGGTTGCCAAGGTCTCCATTGAGAAAGGTCAGGCCAATGTCCATAAGATTTGGTGTGCGGTTGACTGCGGCACCGCCGTTAATCCAGATACCATCGAAGCACAAATGCAAAGCGGCATTTCCACGGGCTTATCACAATTATTTTTTGAAGAAGTTACTTTCGCAGAGGGTAAAGCTGAGCAAAGTAACTTCCATAATTATCGGATATTACCGCCTAACATGATGCCGGATGTGGCAGTGAAGATTATTCAAAGCGGTGCCGAGATTGGCGGAATAGGCGAACCCGGTACGCCGCCGACGGCGGCAGCGGTAACCAATGCGATATTTAAGCTTACCAAGCACCGAGTTCGACAATTACCGATAGCCAATATCGATCTGTCCGTTGCCGTTGACGAAACCGCTAGCTAACCAGCCGTACATCCCGGCCTTTGCGGACAAGTGCTTCAAACTCAGTCGCAGTAACAGGGCGACTATAGAGAAAACCCTGCCCTTCCAAGCAACCCGCTTGCCGGAGAAAATTAGCCTGTTCAGTGGTTTCAATACCCTCGGCAATTACCCGTAAGTCAAGGTTTTTACCCAATCCGATGATGGCATTGGAGATTGCCATATCATTGGAATCACCCGGTATATCTCGAATAAAGGAACCGTCAATTTTCAATTTATGAATGGGCAGTTTTTTTAAATAACTCAATGACGAATAGCCTGTACCAAAATCATCGATCGCCAGCCCGACACCCAGGCTTCTCACTTCCTCCAGTTGGCTGATGGCAAATTGCGTCTGCCGCATAATAAAGTCTTCCGTAATCTCAAGTTCAAGCTTGGCAGTGGGTAGCTGCGTCTCCTCAAGAATTTTTCTTACCTCTTTCGCTAGCCCACTGCGTTGGATTTGGGTGCCCGCAATGTTAACGGCAATCGGGCCGAACTCGATACCTTTGTCATGCCAGACTTTCCCCTGCATACAAGCT
>Ga0070727_10004553_pt1 | contig 11770 bp, 10 predicted proteins | sample tdAd472_FD_66722 | JGI IMG/M metagenome (GOLD analysis project Ga0070727, IMG submission 66722) | Marine sediment microbial communities from the Atlantic coast under amendment with organic carbon and nitrate - tdAd47.2 | ecosystem: Environmental > Aquatic > Marine > Coastal > Sediment | place... | reverse complement strand
CGCCTGCCTTGCCTGCTGCTCGTCGAGGCGCTTGCTGGCGGCCTCTATTTCCTTCATGCGCTGCTGGCCCTGCTGCTCGGTAGTGGAGCTGTTCTGTTCAACCTTCACCTGCTCAACCGACGATGCAGACGGGGGCCTCGTGTCGGAATAGGTCACGGTGCCGTCGTCGTGCACCGACTTGTAGTAGTGGACTGACTGAGCGAGGCAGCCGAAGGCCGGAAACAGGAGGCACAGAGCGAAGACCACACGCATGACATATCCCAACGAAATCAAAGTTCTGGGAGATAGTGTAGCCAAACACCCGGGAGCCGGTGATACGAACGAAAGTACTCAGGCCAATTACTCAGACGGGCCCGCGTGGGACCACTGGCTGGTGAACGCCTCGATGGCTTCCAGCGCGGGGGCGGCCCGGCCGTCCAGCGCCTCCGCCCGCAGGTGGATGATGACCAGCGTATAGGCGGTCAGGGAGACCTGGTCCATGCGCCGCCTCGCTTCACCGTGGAGCTGCCTGAATCGATACAGGACCTGATCGCGGCTCTCGCTGTGATTGCTCAGATGCTCGTGGGCTTCGCCCAGGTGCCCCAGGGTCGCGAGCGCGATGTCGCGCACCCGTTCCGCGGGATAGGAGCGCGTCGCGGATTCGATGATCGCCGGCGCGTCACGGTTCAGGCGCTTCGCCTCGCGGTCCGGATTGTCGAACAGTGACTTCAGAACCCCGAGCACGGCCCGCCTACTTGAGTAAGCCCTTCAACAATCCCTTCACACGGTCGTCGCCGACCTTCTCGTCGATCACGTCCTGCACCTTGGACTTCGCAAGCGCCTGGGCGAGCGCCTCGGTGTCGAGCGCGTACTTCGGATCGGCGGCGCGGCCCGTCACGTGGATGGGAATGGGGATGCCGACGAGATCATCCAACTCCTCGCCGCCCTGCCCCTTGAGTGTCTTCACCACAGTAGCCTGTACCCGGTAGTCCACGGTCTCCGCCGGGAGATTGGCAGTGCCCTTGCCGTTGACGCGCAGCAGCGGCGTGCTCATCGTGAAGTCGTTGTTGGTGGCGATGCCGTTGCTCACGTGCACGCTGCCTCGGACCTCGCTGAAGTCCGTCTTCTGCTCGGCTTCCTCCGGCGGCAACTTGGCGCCCTTGATGCGGGCGTAGGCTTCGCGAATCATGCGCGCCACGTTGACGCCGTTGATGGCGCCGTCGGTGAAGGCGAAGTCGGCGCTGCCATTGAGAGACTTCTTCACCTCGTCCGCCGTCTCGCCGACGCTCTTCATGGCGATGTTCACGTTAGCCTTGCCCGTGATGCGGTCCTGGCCCTGCAGATCCTTCAGGAGTGGGCCGGCGAGGACGCCCGCGAGATTCTCGTCGACACTCGTGCGCAGGCGCTTGCCCCGTGCGTCCACCGTAATGTTGCCGGCGTAGGTGCCGTCGTAGAGCTTGGCATCGACGGGATTCAAACGGATGAGTCCATCCTTGGCGTTGATGCGCACGTTCACGTCGGAGAGATTCAGATTCGATGCCTTGAGCTTGCCGATGTTCATCTGTCCGATGACGTCGAGCTTGCGCAACGCCTCCTTGGGGATCTCCGCTGCACCCGTCGCCGCCGTGCCCGGCGTTCCCGCCGTCGCGGCGGATGTCGTACCGGGCGCCGCGCCCTCGGACTTCTCCGCCTCCGGCGCCATGTAGCGATCCGCGTCGATGGCGTCCAGGGCGAGCTCGAAGCGCAGTGCCTGGGTCTTGATATCGGGCACCGATACCTCGCCGCTTATGGTCGAGTCGTCCAGCCGGATGGTGAGCGGCTCGACGAACAGCTGGTTCGGGTTGCCGCCGATCGTAGCCTCCAGCGACGCGCGGGTGAGTGCCTTCGGGTCCCGGGTCTCGATGCTCACGTCCGAGAAGACTCCGTGCAGCTTCTTCGGGTTGAACTCGGCGATGCGGATGCTGCCCTCCGCCTCGGGTACGGTGTGGGTGTTCGCCACGCGCATCTGCCCGGTGAGCTTCATGTCTTCGGCCTCGAGCTCCAGCTCCTCGATCACGAGGGAGTTCTCGGCTCCGTCGTGGATGATGTCCGCGCCGAGGGCGACCCGCGCGCTTCCGCCGGGCAATGTTTCGCCGGAGAACTTGCTCTCGATGCGGAGATCGTCGACCCGTGCGATCTGCCGATCCTGGTCGTAGTCGAGCCGGCCCCTGGCTGTGATGTGACCGCTGATGGCCGGCTCACCCACCTGCACGTCCAGCTCCAGCGAGAGGTCCACGGGCTCGCCGGCTGATATGGCCCCGGTCTGCAGGTTGAGCTTCCGCACCTCCAGGCTCTGGTTCTTGGTCGCGTCGTGCCAGGTGAGATTGGCGTCGTCGATGTCGAGGCCGCCGATGGCGAGCGCGGCGGCCGCGCTTCCGTCGGGCGACCCCTTGGAGCCCGACGGCGGGGAAGCGCCGCCCCCGCTATCGGTATCGCTTTCGCCCTGGCCCTGGCCGGCTTTCGCCAGGTCGTCCCAGTTATTGCGCCCGCCACCGTCCCTGGCGAGATTCAGGTTCAGTCCGTGGATCGTGACGGTGTCCATCTCGAGCCGCTTCGAAAACAGCGGCAGCAGCTTGACCCGGATGGATACCTTGTCGGTGCTCGCGAACACGGGGTTGTCGAAGCCGGCGGCGTTGCTCAGCTCGACCTTACCGAGCTCTACGCCGATCCACGGGAACACGCTAAGCGCGATATCGCCGTCGATACGCAGATCCCGGCCGGTGCGCTCTTTGACCTGGGCGATGATCTCGGGCTTGTGATCGTTGGGGTCGATGAGGATCGGCAGCAGAATTGCAGCCGACACCACCAGCAACACGACGACACCGACGACTGCGGCGATCCACTTGAGCGGTCCTTTCATGGCACTTCTCCTTTGCGCAAAGGTATTGTACACCCCGCGCCGCCGGTGCCACGCTCCTACCAGCCGCCGCCGCCACCTCCGCCGCCGCCGCCGCCGGACGATCCCCCGCCACCCGAGCCCGAAGAGGAACCGGGGGCCGACGACGACGACGAGACCGTGGTGCTGAGCGTGCTCCCCAGGGACGAGGAGAAGGAACCAACCGAGTGGCTCCGCCAGCTCGACCCGCGGTACCAGCTCGGTTGGGAATAGCTGCCGTCGCGCTGGGCTCTGGCGATGACGTCGCTGAACTTGTCGCCCCAGATGTCCTCGACCTCCAGCGCCATGGCATAGGGCAGGTACTGCTCGAAGAGCTCCGGCGTCTTCTCCGGCGGGTGCTTGAAGCGCAGCTCGTCGCTCTCGGCCACCACGAGATAGTCGTAGAAGCCCTCCACCTGATCGAGCAGCTTCCTGCCGAGACGGGTGGGCGCCTTCATCAACTGATAGAACAACCAGTTGACGAAGATCAGCATCAACAACGTGACGACGATGGCGACCCCCGCCGTCTTGGCGAGAAAGACGATGCCCGCGATCTCGCCGCCAAAGAACGGTACGGCGAAAAGGGTAATGAACAGGGCGCCGGAGACGCCGACGATACCGTCGGCGTTTTTCCATGCCATGACCACGGCCCGGCTCAACGCGAACACGCCGAAGGTCCAACCTGACAGCCACACGACCATGAACGTGGCTCCCGCCATCTCCGGGATGTTCGGTGTCATGAGGACGGCGGCCGCGAGTGTCATGACGCTGATGACGATGCCGAGGACCGTATACAGCGCGTTGTTCTTGAAGTAGCGCTTCTCGTAGTCGGCCTCGAGGGAATTGCTGTGGGCGCGGATAGCGGACTTGATCGTCTTGTGGTTGAACTGCTTGAGCGTCAGCTGATTGCCCGCGGTGAACAGATGCCGCATGAGCGCCGCCTCTCCCGCGGCGAGCTTGCCGCCGCCGGCGCGCTTCTCCAGCACGTAGTCGCCATCGTCGTCGTGGATTATCAGTTTCCCCTTCACCGCCAGGTTGACGAGCGCCGCCGAGAACGTCTTGTCGTCGTAGCCCATGCGGCGGACGAATCGCATGGATGCGGGGGAGTACCCCTTCGGCGGCGTGTAGCGGGGAATAACGATGCCCGGTTCCGGATCCCGGCCCACGCGGATCCAGGACACGCCGTAGTAGAGGAGCAGGACCGCGAGCCCTGCGGCGCCCGCAACGAATCCCGCGTTGTCCGCGAGAACCCATTCCACACGCTCGCGCGCGCTCGGCTCCACCACGTGCCCCTTTGGCCAGCTGACGACGATGGAGAGACCTTCATTGGGCCCGAGCGCACGGGTGGTGCGAAATTGCGCCGCGCTGTTGATGTCGAGCGCGGCCTCGAAGTCCCGGCCCTTCGCGCCCTGAGGACCCGTGTAGGCTTCCAGCACCATCTCAGCACCGGGCACGCTCTCCGGGAGGCCGACGGTTGCGCTGGCCGCATCGATGGGGAAGGCCCAGCCGTTACCGGTGACGTTCCAGTAGAGCTCGTCGTGATCGTCGAAGAAGCCGAGCTGCCGATCGGTACGGTAGAACAGCGTGTAAGTGTACTCGCCGGTCTTCAGGTGAACGTTCTTGTCGCCGATGTAGATGCGGATCCCGTTGCTCACCGACTTCCGATGAAAGGGCTCCGGTGCGCCGTCTCTGGTAATCGCGAAGTCCGTGTAGGCCACGACGGTTCGCCGCCCCATGCTGTCACGGTATGTCGTCGGCAGATCCCGATAGATACCGCGCTTGATGTTCCGACCCTCGGCTCGCACGGTGATGGTCTCCGTCACGCCCATGGATCCGTCGGCGTTTACGTCGATGTCGGCGTGAAAGCGGATGATGCGCTCCGCCGCCTGGAGCTGCACCGGCGCCAGCAGCGCGAGCGCCAAGAGGGCCCGGGCGAGCGTCTTCGCGGCGGTAGATCTACTCCACCGGGGGAGATTCACGTTCCGTCGTGTCGTCGAGTTCAAAGTAGTCCGCCTTTATGAAGCGGAAGAGCCCCGCCACCAGGTTGTCCGGGAAGGAGTCGATCCGCGTGTTCAGCATCCGCACGGCGCCGTTGTAGTAACGGCGGGCGTACTGAATAGTGTTTTCGACATCCGTGAGGTCTTTCTGAAGGGCCAGGAAGGCATCGTCGGCCTTCAAATCCGGATAGGCCTCGGCCAGCGCCACCAGGCCGCGGACCCGGCCGCCGATCTCCGCCTCGACGCCGCCGATCTCGGCAACGTTCCGGGACTGCTCGCTGCGGGTTCGCAGCTCCGTGACTTCGCCGAGGGTCGCGCTCTCGTAGGCGGCATATTGCTTGACCGCGTCCACGAGCTTGGGAATGAGGTCGTGGCGGCGCTTGAGCTGGACGTCGATGTCGCTCCACGAGGACAACACGCGATTCTTGTCGCCGACGAGGCGGTTATAGATGAGTATGCCCCAGATCAGGACCGCGGCCAGACAGGCGAGAACGAACGTCACGGCGAAATCTCTATAGGCCCAACTCTACCCATATCGGCTGGTGGTCCGACCCCGCCGCCTCGCCGTCGATGCCCGCGGCCTCGATTGTGTCCGTCAGGCTCGCGCTCACGAAGCAGTAGTCGAGACGCACGTCGCGCCCGTCGATGTCGGCGGTGACGCCCTCGCCCTCGCCGTGCCCCGCCACCACCCAGGCGTCGACGAGACCATGGGGATTGGTAATGCGTCCGCCGTAGGCGGAGACGGGTCCCGTGATACGGCCGTACTCGACGGAATCCGGCTCGAAGTTGAAGTCGCCCATGAGCACGGCCTCCGCCGGCAGGGCCGGCGGCATTCCGTCCCGGGTCCACTCGTCCTTGAGACCGCCGCCGGAAAGCGCGGCGCCTTCCACGGGTGCCCGCTCGTGGATCGCCAGCAGGCGCTCCACCTGGGGCATGCGGGTCTCCGCGGACAGATGGGTCAAGTGCACCGAGTACAGGCGCAAGCGGCCGCGGCCGGTGTCGACGACCCCCTCGAGGGCGCTGCGCTGAATGCTCATGGGCCCGAGGCTCGCGTACTTCGGCAACAAGTGATTCCGCGAGGACAGTATCGGCTGGCGGCTGAGCAGCATGTTGCCGAACTGGCGGCGGCGGTTCTCCACCCGGCCGCCGGCGCCCCGGGTGCTCCCGTCGACGTCGAACCCCGCGCCGTAGACCCAGTAGTACTCGCCGAGGAGATCCGCGATCTCCGCGGGCTGGTCGCGCATCCCCGAGCGCTGCCAATGGCGCTCGACCTCCTGCAGCGCGATGATGTCGGCCCCGGCCACGGCGGATGCGATGCGCTCGAGGTCGAACACACCATCCCGTCCCCGGCCGTATTGGATGTTGTAGCTGACGAGCTTCACGAGTTTCGCCCGGCGAGTGCGCCCTCCTCCGCGTCGCCCAGCAGGGCGCGCCGGAAGCGGTGTTTCAGGTAGGTACCGTCCCGAGGCGGGAGCACCGTCTCGTGACGCTCGGTGGACACTTTTATATCGGCGAACAACGGTCCCGGGGCGTCGTAGAGCACCGTCGTCAACGTATCCAGATCGCTCTGGGTGTACACCGTGCGGGCGCTCTCGAAGCCGGCGGCGGCCGCCATTCCCGCGAGGTCGACGCCGTGGCGGGTGTGAGTGAACTGCATGCCGGTCTCGCCGTAGACCTCGTTGTCGATGACGACGACGGCGAGATTCTTCGGGCGCTGCACCGCGATGGTGGCCAAGGCACCGAGGCCCATGAGCATCTCGCCGTCACCGGTGATCACCAGGATCCGGCGTTCGGGCCGGGCGAGCGCGAGCCCCAGGCCGATCATTGCCGCGCCGCCCATGCCGCCCCAGACATAGAAGTTCGCCGCCCCGTCGCCCACCGCTGCCGCGTCCCAGGTGGTGCTGCCGAGCCCCGTGATGAGGAGCGCGTCCCCACGACCGCTGAGCAGCTGCGCGACCACTTCCCGGCGATCGAGACTCGCGGGTGATGCTTCCGATGGATTCATTTCCACTCCTTCGAGCCGATGACGCGCTGGGAGATGGACACCGCCACCGCGCGGAACGCATTGAAGGCGAGCTTGGAGGCGGCCGCGACGGTTTCCGCGACCTCGCCGGCCTCGTCCACGTGGTGGACTATCACGCCGGCATTGGCGAGGGCCGCGCCGACGCCCTGGCCCATGGGCACCTGCCATGGATTGAACTCACCCCACTCGCCGCGCATGGTCACGATGGCGAGCAGCGGGAAGCGGCACTCCTGCACCATGGACAACATGTTGATGCAGTTGCCGACGCCGCTCGACTGCATCAGGAGCACGCCCCGGGCCCCGCCGAGCCAGGCGCCGGCCAGCAGCGCGACGCCCTCTTCCTCGGAAGTCAGCGCGACGGCCTGCATGGATTCATCGGCGATGCACAGCTCGATCAGGCGCGCGTGGCCGGCGTCCGGGACGTAGGCCACCTGGCCCACGCCGGCATCGCAAAGCACATCGAAGATCGCCTCGGGCCAGTGGGAGGAATCCACGGGCGCCGTCCCCTGATTCATATTATTGGTTTTCTTGCTCTTGCTGTTTGCGCTTGAGAATTGTCTCTACTTCCCTGGCCTTGTCAATCGCCTCGGTCTGTTCCTTCCAGACGTTCTCCTTTTCGCTCTGCCCGTCGTCGGGTTCGGAGCTGCAGGCCGCGAGAGCCATCAGGGCGAGGCAGTGGACGGCGATTCGGCACGGATAACCCATGATCGACTCTTCCTTTTGACACCCCATAAAAGGTAGTCGAAATGGGGCGGCTCACAGCAACCCTCGCGCCGCCACCGCGTCGGCGAAACCCTGATCGTCGTTGGACCCGACCACCGCGTAACGATCCTTCAGGGGCGCCGCGGCATTGGCCACGACGAAGGCGTGCCGCGCCCATTCCAGCAGATCCCGGTCGTTGTAGTCGTTGCCCACCGCCAGGACGTCGTCATGGGCAACCCCGTGGCGCGCCCGCAGCCACTCCGCCGCCTGGGATTTGGAGGCCGTGGGCGAAAAGATCTCTATCCACCGGGAGCGATGATCCAGGGGCGAGGTGGTGAGCACCACGTTGAGATGGCCGAGCGCCTCCACCAGCGCCTCGTAGTGGGAATCGCTCCCCGGCGTCTCGACGACCAGGAGCTGGCTCACGCGCAGCCCCGTGAGATCCCGGCCATTCAGGGGCTCGGCATAGTCCTCGTAGCGTTCACAGCGGCGATCGAAGTCGGGATTGTCCGGGCCCGCGTGGTGATAGAAAAAATGATGATTGTCCGGGATGCCGAGATGGACCATGAATGCCAGCTCCCGCGCGAGCAGCTCGTCCAGCGCTCCCTTCGCGTGCTCCACGGGCATCTCGTGGGACGCCAGCAGCTCCCGGGTGCGCCAATCGAGAATGCCGGCACCACTGGAGAACACCAGGTAATCGATGGGGAACTCCCGGTCGAGCACGTTCTCGGCGGAGTACAGGGAGCGTCCCGTGGCGACAATCCGCAGGCTGCCGTTGGCGCCGAGATGCTCCAGCGCACGCCGGTTGGCGCTGCCGAGTCGTGCATGCGCATCGAGAAGGGTTCCGTCGAGATCGGTAACGACCAGGGCCATGGCCATGGATCTCAAAAAGCCTTGACGACCACCAGGGTCAGGTCGTCGTCCTGGGAGCCGTCGCCGGCATGGGTCGACACCGCCGCGAGGATGCGGTTGAGGATGGACTGGGCGCTGTCCCCCGGCGCCGCGGCGATGCAGGCCTCGAGCGCTTCGTGCTCGAACATGCGGCCTTCGCCGTCCCGGGCCTCGGTGACGCCGTCGGTGTACATGACCAGCATGTCGCCGGGCTCCCAGGCCAGGGTGTGCTGGGCATACTCCCCGGCGCCGGCGTCCAGGGCGCCGAGAATCGGGTCCAACGCCTCCAGCCGGATCATGGTGCGATCCGACGCGCGGTATAGATAAGGATAGGGATGTCCCGCATTGGCATAGTGCAGGCACCGCGTTTTCGGATCGAAGAGCACGTAACAGCAGGACATGAGCAGGCGCCGCTGCAGGGAGAGATCCAGGGTGCGCCGCATACCCGCCATGATCTCCCGCGGGTCGACGCTCTGCCGCGCCTGGGTGTGCAAGCAGCTCTTGGCCATGGCCACAAAGAGGCCGGCGTAGAAGCCATGGCCCGTGACGTCACCGATGATCAGGCCCACGGATTCGTCCCCGGGGCACAGATAGTCGTAGAAATCGCCGCCCACCTCGGATGCCTGGCTGCAGACCCCCGCGAGCTCGAGCCTGTCGGTCAACAGCCGCTCGCCGGGCAGCATGCCCTGCTGGATCTCCCGTGCACGGGAAAGGTCCTGGCGCCAGCGTTCCGCCTCCCGCTCCAGGCGCACGGCGCTCTTCACATCCTGGCGGAGCTTCCCCGTGAGCATCTTGAAGATACCCCGGGCGACCACCGGATCCTGGCCCAGCATCTCCTGGAAGTCCCGTCGCTCCCAGCGCAGCAAGCGCACCGGCGTATCGGCGACCGCATCGGCGCTGCGGGGCTCGTTGTCGATGAGGGCAATCTCGCCGACGCAGTCGCCATCGGACCGAGTGAGAAGCAGCAAGCCATCGGACTCCACCCGCAGCGTGCCCTCGGCGACGATGTAGACCGCGTCGCCCTCGTCGCCTTCCTCGAACAGGATCTCCCCGACCTCCAGGTTGATCTCGCCGAGGCTCGCGTCGATCCGCTCGATGAGCGTGTCGGGCACGGAGGCCAGAAGCTCCGTGGTGCGGAGAAAGTTCAGTCTGCTGCTCATGTCCGTATCTGGACCGCGTCCTCGTTCTCAGGCTAGCCCATGGCACCGGCCATAGCACTGACCAGGGCGACACATTACCATGCGCTCACCCCGGTTCCGGGAACCCCGCGGGCCACGGCGCGGTCCGCTAGTCCAGGCCCGTCTAATATTCAGAGTCATGGGAAGAGCGAAGACCGCGTTACTTGCAGGCCTGGCCTTGATCTTGGCGACGAGTGTGGCCGGCGCGAACGACCCCCGCCCGGTGCACGGGATCGCCATGCACGGCGAGCCGAAGTACGGCCCCGGCTTCACCCATTTCGACTACGTCAACCCCGACGCGCCGAAAGGGGGACTGCTCCGCCAGGGGTCCTTCGGCACCTTCGACACCTTCCACGGCTTCATCCCCAAGGGGCACGCGGGGCCGAGCTCTTCGGTAGAGACCCTGCTCGTCTCCAGCGACGACGAGCCGTTCACGGAATACGGTCTCATCGCCGAATCCCTGGAGGTGCCGGAGGATCGCTCGTGGGTCATCTTCACGCTCAGACCGGAGGCACGCTGGCATGACGGAGAGCCCATCACCGTCGAGGATGTCATCTGGTCTCTGGAGATCCTCAAGACCAAGGGGCACCCCTTCTATCGCTTCTACTATAAGAACGTGGTCGACGCCCGCAAGATCGGGCCGCGGCGGGTCAAGTTCAGCTTCGACCAGAAGAACAATCGCGAGCTGCCACTCATCGTAGGACAGATCCCCATACTGCCGAAGCACTACTGGGAGGGCCGCGACTTCGAGGCAACCACGCTGGAGCCGCCCCTCGCGAGCGGGCCCTACCGGGTCGCCGACTTCGAACCCGGGCGCCAAATCGAGCTCGAAAGGGTGGAAGACTACTGGGGCAGGGACCTGCCCGTTAACAGGGGGCAGCACAACTTCGATCGCATCCGCTACGAGTACTACCGCGACGACACCATCATGCGCGAGGCGCTGAAGGCCGGGCGCATCGACTTCCGCCGGGAGAGCCAGGCGAAGGCGTGGGCGCTCGACTATCTGCCCGAGGACGTCCCCGCCATCAGGAACGGTTGGCTCAACAAGGAAGATGTCGAGCATCGCCGGCCCGCTGGAATGCAGGCGTTCTTCCTGAATACGCGACGGGATGTATTCGAAGACCCGCGGGTCCGGGAAGCACTCGGCTACGCCTTCGACTTCGAGTGGACGAACAAGAACCTCTTCTTCAGCCAGTACACCCGCTCCGAGAGCTTCTTCGCCAACTCTGAACTGGCCTCCAGCGGACTCCCGGAAGGACAGGAGCTCGAGATTCTCGAGCGTTTCCGCGGCAAGGTGCCCGAGGAGGTTTTCACGACGACCTACGCGCCACCCTCTACCGACGCCAGCGGATGGCCGCGCGCAAATCTGCAAAAAGCCTTCGCGCTGCTCACGGAAGCGGGATGGGTGGTTCGCGATCAAATCCTCGTCAACGCAAAATCCGGCGAGCAGATGCGTTTCGAGATCTTGTTGGTCCAGAAGAGCATCGAGCGCATCGTCCTGCCCTTCGCGCGCAACCTGCAGCGCCTCGGCATCGACGCGAGGGTGCGCCTCGTGGACTCCTCTCAATACATTAATCGGCTGCGCAAGTTCGACTTCGACGTGATCGTCTTCGGCATCGGCCAGGGCGAGTCGCCCGGCAACGAGCAGCGCTCCTACTGGAGCAGCGCCGCGGCCGATTCCCCCTCGGCCCGCAACGTCGCCGGGATCAAGGATCCCGTCGTCGACGAACTGATAGACCTGGTCATCATGGCACCGGACCGGGAAAGCCTGGTGGCGCGCACGCGGGCCCTTGACCGGGTCCTTCTCAACGGCCACTACGTGATCCCCAACTGGCACGCGTCCACGGACAGGATCCTCTACTGGGACAAATATTCCCGGCCGTCGGTCGTGCCGGATCGGGGCACGTCGACGAACTACTGGTGGTTCGACGAGGCCAAGGCGGCGCAGCTGGATCAACGATTGTCGCGGGAGACATCGTCCGGGCAGACGGAGGCCAGGTCGACACCAGGCCTTGCGACGATAGCGCTGGTGACCGCCTCGCTGCTCGTATTCGGCTACTTCGTCTTCCGGCGGGTCATGGGGAAG
>Ga0070727_10004547_pt1 | contig 11785 bp, 11 predicted proteins | sample tdAd472_FD_66722 | JGI IMG/M metagenome (GOLD analysis project Ga0070727, IMG submission 66722) | Marine sediment microbial communities from the Atlantic coast under amendment with organic carbon and nitrate - tdAd47.2 | ecosystem: Environmental > Aquatic > Marine > Coastal > Sediment | place... | reverse complement strand
TTGCCGGTGGTCACCATCACCCGCAGTGCGGCATCCCTGGTCAGATAAGCGAGCTCTCCGGGCTGGTAGCGGGCATTGATCGGCACCGCGACCGCGCCCAGCAGTGCGCAGCCGAAATACACTTCGAGAAATTCGGGGCAGGTCGGCAGCAAAATCCCGATATGATCGCCGCGCTCCACACCCAGCGCTCTGAAAGCCCGCGCCCAATCGGACGCACCCTGATAAAGCTGGTTGTAGCTCAGCCGACGGTCGGGAAAGACCAGCGCGTCTCCATCGCCGATGGCATCTGCCTTGGTCTTGAGCAGCTTTCCAATCGTGTAGATCTGCTCACTCATCGCTCTCTCCAAATGGCGCAGGCAGGCGCGTTTTCGCCATCAAAGTTCACGCAACAAGGTCGCCGGATCGCCGTCCCATTCGTCAGCCGCGCGTTCTATCGCGGCGAAAAAGGCGCGGATCGCGGGGCCATCTTCGAGCAATTCCACCATATGGCCAATCGCCTCTCGGCAATCGACGTAGCAGAAGCGCACCCTGCCAAAGAGACCACTGCTCGCGACAGCAAAGCCCTGCCGCGTGTAATCCTCCAGCTCAGCCTCATATTCCTCGGTCAGGAAAGCGATATGGTGCATTGCCTCAGTGCCCGCAGGAACAACGTCGCGATAGCACGAGGGGTTGTCATCATGCTGCTGCACCAGTTCGACCTGAACGGGGCCCGCCTGCGCGATGGCAGTCGAGAAATCGACGGGACCGGGTGCGCCGCGATACATTGGATCGGCAATAGGGATATGCCGATTGACAAGGAATGGCCCGACGCCAGTCGTGCGATGCCAGCGATGCGCCGCCTCTTCGAGGTCGGCCACCACCCATGACATCTGAAAAATGCTCTCTCCTGCGAAGTGGCTCTGCATCTCTATCGGACCTGCCTGTCTTGTCGTGCATACACTAGCACTGCCCACGTCCTTGTAAACATACAGGCATGATTGTTTTTCTGTGACAATGGCCTAGAAACAGGGTCAATAAGGAGGCTTTCCCATGTCGGCGCAGCGCCCAATTCTCAAATTCGAGGATCTCCAAATCGGGATGACGCGCAAATCCTCCAGCCGCACGGTTACCGAGGCCGAAATCGTCGAATTTGCGCGGCAATTCGACCCGCAATGGTTTCACACCGATCCCGAAGCGGCAAAAGAATCGGCTTTCGGCGAAGTCGTGGCGAGCGGCGTGCATGTGCTGGCGATCTGGCGGCAGCTGGATCACGAAATCAATGCCGATATCGATTATGTCTGCGGCATCGGTTTCGATAATTTTCGCCTGAAGAACGCGCTGCGTCCGGGTGACACGGTCTATGTCACCTCGCGGATTGTATCGAAGGAAGCGTCAAAAAGCGGCAAGCCGCGCGGAACGTCCGTGTGCTATTACGAAATGCGCAATCAGAACGATGAAATCGTGCTGCATTTCGAAAGCATCAATCTGGTGCATACACGCGGATAGTTCACCAGTCGCGCGCAAGCGCCTCGGCCTTCTCGCCTGCTTCCTGCATCACCCGTGCAACATCCTCCTCGGCTCCGAATGTCGGCGAAACATGCAGTGTCTCGATGTCGGTGACACCGATAAAGCCGAGCCACGCTTCGAGATAGTCCGACTGGAAGTTGAGCGGTGCCAGCCCCCCATCCTGGCCGAATGGCATGGCGCTGGCGGCGATAATGAGCGCGCGCTTGCCCGCCGCCAACCCGTCTACATTGCCCTCGGCATCATTGCGAAATGCCATCCCCGGCTGAGTCACGACATCGATAAAATGTTTGAGCCGATAGGGAATGCCGAAATTCCACATCGGTGTGTTGATGACGATGCTGTCGTGATCGAGGAAAGCGTTCGCAATTGTTTCGACTGCTTCCCATTCCTTCGCGACCGCATCGGGCACCGGATTGCCGAACAACAGATCATAGCGCCCTTCGATCATATCGCCTTCGAGTGTCGGCAAGTCCATCGCCCACAGATCGTAAGCCGTGACGCTGGTCGAGGCTGGCAGGGCTTTCACAAACCGCTGCGCAATTTCGCGCGAGCGCGAGCGGTTGGCGCGCGGGCTGGCATCGATATGGAGCACGCGCAACGAGCTACTCCGCTGCCGGATCAAGCCGGATATCGAGATTGACGGCGATGCCCTCTGCCGTCTCTTCGCATCTCCACGCCTTGATCGGCTGGTCTGTCAGCTTTCCTTTGGGGCAGCCATTGCGAAGGTCGAAGCCAAGCCCGTGCATGGGACAGAAGATCATCACCTTTTTCACCTTGCCGCCATGCAATTCCTGATACGCATGACTGCAACGGTTCTCGACCGCGAACACGCCGAATCTGGTGCGCACCAGCAGCACCTGCTCACCACCATGCGCGACTACCGTGGTGCCGTCGACAGGAATGTCCCCAGCCTGCGCGATCACTTCCAGGGCCATGTCAGGCCCGCTGGTTGAAGCGGCGGCCCACCATGGCGCTGGCGATATTGGTTTTCTGGATATCGATCGCCCCGCCAGCGATCCCCCAGCCCCAGGCATCGCGCATGCGGCGTTCCATGGGAAAATCCTTGCTGTAGCCATAGGCGCCCATCAGCTGCACGGCATTGCCGGTGACCTCGCGCGAGATCGAATTGGCGAAGCATTTGGCGATGGAGCTTTCCTGGATCGACGGCAGGCCATCCTGCGCATTGGACGCCGCGCGCCAGATCAGCAGTCGCGCTGCATCGACCTGCATCTGCATTTCAGCGAGCTTCAATTGCACCGCCTGGAAATCGACGATGGGTTTGCCGAACTGTTTACGCTCCTGCACATACTCGATCACATCTTCCAGCGCGCCAGAAGCCTGCGCCAAGGACATGGTGGCATTGCCACAGCGTTCGAGGTCGAAGGCTTCCATCAATTTCTTGAAGCCGCCAGCGGGCACGACGACATTTTCCCGGGGCACGCGACATTCATCGAACATCAGGTCTGACGAGGGAATGCCGCGAAAGCCCATGAGTTCTTCATTCGGACCGAAGCTGAGGCCCGGCGTGCCTGCTTCGACAAACACCGCGCCAATGCCGCGCGCGCCTGGATCATCGGACATGCGACAATAGACGACATAACCATCGGCATGGCCGCCGCCCGAGCACCAGCGCTTGGTGCCGGTCAGGACAAGCTCGTCGCCGTCCTCGACCGCGCGGGTCGAAAGGTCGGTCAGCGCGCTTCCGGCATCGGGTTCGGACATGCTGACCGCCACCACCATATCGCCGCTGCATACAGCGGGGACGACGCGTTGCTTCAAGGTATCACCGGCAAAGCGCTCGATTGCGCGCACCGGGCCGACTGCGGATTCGAAGATCGGGAAAGCGACGGCAGATGAAATCTTGCCGAACTCCTCCAGCACGATCAGCGCTTCGAGATTGCCCAATCCCATGCCGCCCAGCTCCTCCGGGATATTCATGCCCAGAAAGCCCAGCTCGGCATAGCGCTTCACCAATTCGCGCGATGGGGGCTTGTCGTCAGCCTCCAACCCATTGGCGATGATGGGCAATTCCTCGCGCGCAAAGCGCCGCGCGGCTTGCTGCAATTCGCGCTGGTCGTCGGTAAGCTGAAAGTTCATCTGCGTCCTATTGTGTCTCGAACACGAGCAAGACGTTGCCCGGCATGTGGAAGTAGAGCCCGTAGCCGCTGTTGGCTATCACATGGCCATTATAGACAGCGGGTCCGGGTCCACTCATGCCGCCGCCACGTCCGGTCGCGCCCGTCACCGTCTCGACCGGTCGACGCGTGTTGTAGTCCCACAGCACCTCGCCATTGCGCCTGTCATAAGCGCGCAGGCGTCCGTCGAGATGACCGGCAATCACCGCGCCCGGAACGGAAGTCGCCGCCGCAGAAATGCCCGGATCGCAATATTGCTCGCCATCGCAGATATTGTCGGCATGATTGCGCCACAGGATGCGCCCGGTGGCGGCATCCAGGGCATGGATGCCCGCACCATTGATCGTCTCATCATAGACGCGGCCATCATGGGTGTCGGCTAGGTCGGAAATCGGGACATAGACCGTGCTGCCCTGGCTCGACATGCCGAAATGGACACCGCCCTGCGTGCCGCCATGACCCAACCGCTGGCGCCATTGGATGTCGCCCGATTCCGGATCAACGCCGAACACCATGCCCGATTTGGAGCCGATCACGATCATCTCACGATCATCGCCAATCGGCACCAGCAGGGCCGAGGCCGCGATATCGAGATCGGGGCCGTTTTCCTCGGGACAATTCTCATTGCCCATCATGCAACCGACGTTCCACGCGTCGTTTTCGGTGAACTGCACTTGCCAGATCTTGCGTCCGGTCCGTGCATCTATGGCGAACAGCGCATCGCTGTTCTCATCGGCCGGTGAAGAATAATTCTCGCCCGACCCGAAATAGAAGCGATCCCGCTCCGCATCATAGGTTGGGCTATTCCACACCGGTGCGCCCGAAGGGCCGATGATCTGTGCGCCCACACTCGTTTCGCCCTGAACGCTGGGTTCATCGGGAACGGTGTAGGTCTTCCACTGCTGCTCTCCGCTTGCCGGATCAAGCGCGACGACTGCACCGCGGAAGGTGCAGCACGAGTAATTGGGATCAGCGGCTGAGGTGACTTCGAGAGAGGACACCGGCACCGCCAGCATTCCTCCGCCGAGCGTCGGTGTGCCGGTGATGGTGGCATTCGGATGATCGTCCACCGAAACGCGCCATATCTCCTCCCCGGTCAGCGCGTTGATGGCATAAACGCGGCCGAGGATGTCGCCGAAATAGAGCCGCTCATTCTCTGCATCAGCGACAATCGCCGTGCGCACTTCGGCACCGGCGCGATAGGTCCATTCGGCGCATCCGCTGTCGAGATCGAAGGCGTAGACCTTGCCCGACTGGCTGCCCACGAAGACTGTATTCCACCCGACAGCTGGCTGCGAGCGGGCGCGGATCGCGCCGGGGAAGGCGAACGCCCATTTCAGCCGCAGATCGCCAAAGTCGCCAGCATCTATGCCGCCAATTGCAGCGGGAACGAAGCGCGCATTGTCATGGCCCCAGCCCACCTGAGCGGGCGGCGGCGCATCCATGTCGAGCCCCCTATCCGTGCATTGCTCCGGTGGTGCGGGCGACTCGTAATCGTCCAGCTCGACCCGCGCGAGATATTCGGCGATATTGAGCTGCTGCTCTTCCGACAGATGTGCGGCCTGCTGCTGCATGATCCCCTCGCTCATCGCGGACAGGACCACATCGGGCTCGAGCATTTCCAGCCACACCACGGCAGGCGCCTTGGGCACCGTGCCATTGTGGCAGGTCAGGCAATTCTCATTGAAGAGTGCTTGCCCCGGATGGGTCTCCAAATCGATTGGCGTGCCGATCCGCGCCTGCAACTCGTCGGTGGATTCCATCTGGCTTGCCCCGTCACCATCGCCGTCACCATCGCCGTCACCCGGAGCGAGCTGGTCGCATGCTCCGAGTACACCGACGGTAAGGGCAAGCGCGAGAGAAAACCCGGTCTTCACGCGCTCATTCTCCCAGACTGAACCCCACTTCAACTCCGATGAAACGCGGCGGACCGAACTGGCTGTTGAGCCACAGCCCGGCGACATTCTGCGAGGCTGTGCGATAACGCTCGTCGGTCAGGTTCTGGCCGATCAGGCGCACGTAATATTCGTCATCGATCTGGTTGAGCGTGATCGAAGCGTTCACCAGCGTACGGGCGTTGAGAAAGGTATTGCCAAGCGGATCATCGATTGCCTGAGTGAACAGGCTGCGGCTCTGATAGGTCGCCCCACCATTGAATATCAGCTCGAAATTACTGCTGATATCGGTGCGATATGTGCCATCGAGAGTCCACTGCCAGGCCGGCGCGCGGTCCAGCGGTGAGGTCGAAAGATCATAACCGGCGTTGGGTGCATCATATGCGCCGTAGCTGGCATCCTGATAACCCAGCACGCGCGGAAGGTCAGGTCACTCGTCGGCTGGGCCGTAAATTCCGCCTCGATCCCCGCCACATCGGCGCTCGCCGCATTGACGAAGATCGTCACCTGATTGGGCGAGCCATTGACCACGATGGGCACGTTCAACTGGCGTTGCAAATTGCTGTATTCAACATAGAAGCCGGTCAGATTGAAGCGCAGGCGATTGTCGAGGAATTCCGACTTGAAGCCGACTTCATAGCTGTCGGCAGTTTCCGGATCAGTTGCCTGCGCCGCTTCGGCGAAGGCATCCAGATCGGTTCCAAAGGCGGCAAAACCACCAATCTGATCGTTGAATCCACCCGCCTTGAAGCCGCGCGAAACGGTGCTGTAGAGGTAGAAGTCTGGCGTCGCCTGATAGCCCAGGCTGAAGCGCCAGGTCAGTTCATTCGCCGAATCATCGACCCGGATCACGCCCGCCGGGAAATTGTAGACGCTCGCATCGAGCGCCTCATTGATGGTGATACCCAGGTCAAATCCCCCCTCCAGAGCAGGTATGAAAGTCTGCTGGCGACCAAACCAGGTCTTGTCTTCCCAGGTATAGCGCGCGCCACCGGTCAAAATCAGGTCGGGTGTGATCTCGAATGTGGCTTCACCAAATATGGCGAAGGATTCAGCCTCCTGCGCGTTGCACAGAATGTAAGGCGTATCGTTCCAATTGCCGAACGGCAGCGGTCCGCCGGTCAGATCGAGGAAACCGAGGATTTGCGATACGCAGAAATCGGTATCGTCGGTCTGATAGAATGCACCTGTGACAAGGTCGAATGGCCCACCAAAGTCGCTCGTGAAGCGCAGCTCCTGCTGGAAAGTCTTACGATCATCGTCACGCGTGGCATCGAAGATCGACAGCGGATTGCCATTCACATCCAGCGGCGCGTGGCCCGGATAGCTGTTTGGCAGGCGCGAACGCTGGCTGCGCCAACCCGTGACCGAAGTCAGCGTGCCAATGTCAAAATTGATATCGATATTGGCGTAGAGGCCATCGACATCGATCCGCTGCCCGCGTCCGGCGAACAGCAGCGCATCGTCGCGCAGCGTAATCGCCGCATTGTCGAGCGGATCATCATTGCCCGGCTGGAAAGAACCGGTGTTCAACAGGTCGGTCAGGAATGGCGTAGTACCGGTGTACAGATTGTTCTCGTTCACCGAAGGCACCGATCCCGATCGGTCGCGCAGGAATTCATACTGGAACAGCGCGCTGACATTGTCGGATGGCTCGAACAGCAATTTGGCGCGCGCCGACCAGACTTCGGTATCACCAATACGATCACCATTAAGGCAGCCCGCAGAATCCTGGAACGGATTGGCGACAAAGCCCGTGACCGGGCCATAGCAACCGCCATTGCGATAGTAGCCGTCGGTCGTTTCCAGACCGCCAACAATGCGCAAGGCCAGCGTGTCCTCGACGACCGGAATATTCACCGCCATCCTGGCGCTCGCCGTGCCGAAGCTGCCCGCCCGGAAGCGAGCGTCGAAGTTGAATACATCAAGCTCAGGCCGGATCGTGCGCACCGTGACTGCGCCGCCCGTGGTGTTTTTGCCGAACAGCGTGCCTTGCGGACCACGCAGCACTTCGACCTGCTCGATATCGAAAGTATCAAGCAGTTGGGTCTGGACACTGGGAATCACAAAATCATCGACCAGAACCGCGACAGGCGGCTCAAAATAGACGATGATATTGTTCTGACCGACACCGCGCATCGCAAAACTTGCAGCGTTGAAGCCGGTGATTGTCTCAGCCGAGAAGTTGGGCACAAAGGTCGCCAGTCCGCCAATATCATTGACATTGGATTGTTCGATCAGCGAGCGATCGATGGCCGACACCGCGACCGGGGTTGTTTGCAGATCGGTATCGCGACGCGTTGCTGTCACGACGATCCGGCCAATGCCCTCATCCTGCGCAGCTTCCGCACCATCAGGATCTTGCGTTGACGTGTCCTGGGCCAGCACAACTCCCGGAGTCATCCCCAGCGAAAGCGCAATCGCGGCAGCACCACCATACAAAACCGACTTCTTCATTTTCTTCTCCCAGCAACCTCTCGCGACAGCGGCATTCAATTCACCGCTTGCCAGTTGACATCACATCCCTGCCACAGCAGAATATAACAATCAATCATGCTTGTTTTTTATTGGTCAGTTTGTTGCGCGAAAACCGCACCGATGCGCCGGGAGCTTCACGATGAACTTCGATTTCCGCAATTGGGACATCCACGTCGGCACGCCCCATCCCTTCAATGACGAACGACCGCGCCCTGATAATGGCACAATGCGTCCTGATCCCGCGCGTTTTTACACGCGCGCGCAATGGCAAGCGGAATGGGAAAGAATGTTCACGCAGACATGGCTGCTGGCGGGTGTGGAAAGCGATATTCCCGACGAAGGCGACTGGCTGCGATTTGAAATCGGTCCTGAATCTTTTGTGATCGTCCGGCAGGCCGATGGCGAAGTGAAAGCATTCTACAATGTCTGCCCGCATCGCGGCAGTCAGATCGCGCTGACAGACTTTGGCTCGGCCAATAGCTTTGTTTGCCCGTTCCATTCCTGGAAATTCGATCTGGCAGGCAGAAATGTCGAAATCACCGACGAGGAAACCTTCCACCCGGATGTACTGTGCCACGGCACTGATCTTACCGAAGTCCGTTGTGAAGCGGCCGCCGGGCTGATCTTCATTTCGATGAATGACGATGTGGTGCCGCTTTCCGATTTCCTGGGCGAAGTGGCTGGCCACCTTGGCCTGTATGACATCGGTGAAATGGTTGCTGTCCAGCACAAGAAATCGGACTGGGCGGCAAACTGGAAAGGCGGGGTGGATGCGTTCTACGAGATCTATCACCTCCACGCGGTTCACCCGCAGACGCAGGCGGTGATGGATGATCGCACGCAGATCGATCTGTTCCGCAACGGCATGAGCCGCCAATTCGTGCCCTTCGCACAGCCAAGCCCGCGCTTTCCCGATCAGGAGACCGTCAATCCTGGCATTCAAATGATGCTCGCCGATGCCGGGATCGATCCCGCGACATTCGAGGGCACAGCGCAGGAAAGCCGCGCAGCAATCCAGCAGGCCAAGCGCGAACGTTCCGAAAAATATGGCCTGGGCTATGACAGGTTCAGCGATACGCAGCTGAGCGATTCGACGATTTACGGCCTGTTCCCCAACATCCAGATCGGCTGCCACCCCGAGGCGGTGTTCATTCACCGATTCCTGCCCAATCCCAGGGATCCCGAGCAGTTTACCTACGAAACGATCATCCTGTTCAAGCCGGAAGACATTCCCGGCCACAGGCCGCCTGCCTGGATGGGCTTGGCCGAGGATGCCGATACCAGCGGCATGGTTCGACCCGAGATCGAGCACACCGGCCTTGGCGAACCGCCCGAGCTTGGCGAAGTGCTCGACCAGGACAGCGAATTGCTGCCTATCGTGCAGAAAGGTTCACGTTCGCGCGGCTTCAAAGGCCCGCTGTGGAGCGAGCAGGAGGCGCGGTTGCGCCATTTCCATGTTGAACTCGACCGCTATCTGGACGGCGAGAAATAGGAGCAGCCGATGCCAACCACTTTTCTCTCCCGCTTCAAGGTAAAGCCGGACAAGGACGCCGAATTCGTCGAGCTGATCAGCGCGATGGAGGACAATGCCACGCGCGAGCCTGACACGCTGCAATACAAATTCTACCGCCTGGAAGAGCCGCATGCCTTCGCCGTCTATGAAAGCTTCACCAATGAAGCGGCGGACGCTGCGCATCAGCAAAACCCCGAAAACGCGCCCGTCATCGCCAGGATGATCGGGTGTATCGATGGCACCTATCACCGGGAGTATCTCTACGATGTCACAGGCTGAACGCGGCGGCGCGCCGGGCAAATCCTTTATCGCCACGCTGCGGGTCAAGCCCGACAAGCGGGACGATTTCATTGCCCTGCAAACCGAGCTGAAAGGGCTGGTCCATGATCGCGAGCCGGATGCCTATGTCTACGAGGTGTTGCAGGCCGAGGGAGACGAGAATCTCTTTTACTGCATTGCCACTTTCAAGGACGAAGCGGCGTTCGACCACCACATGGGGATCGATTTTCATGATCGGCTTGTCCCGCCCATCATCGAATGTCTGGCAGAGGATATGCAGCTCGCGTTTTTCCGTTCGCACGCCTGATTTGCGCAGGCTTGCATAAGGGGGAGGGGCCATCCTTCGGGGTGGCCCCTTTTGCGTCAGAGCTGCTCCGGGTTTTCGATCAAGTCAGCCAGCGCTTGGAGGAAACGGGCGCCGTCCACCCCGTCAATCGCGCGGTGATCGCAGCTGAGCGACAGCTGCATGACCGGCACAATCCGAATGTCGCCATTCACGTCGAACGGCGCGCTTCGGGCAGCGCCCACCGCCAGGATCGCACCCTGCGGCGGATTGATAATGGCGTCGAATTCATCCACGCCAAATGCGCCCAAGTTGGAGATCGAAAAGCTTCCGCCCTGAAATTCCTCACCCCGCAGCTTCCCTTCGCGAGCGCGCGCTGCGAGATCGGCCGTGCGCTCCGCCATCGTAGCGACGTCCAATTCCTCGGCACGCTTGATGATTGGTGTGATCAATCCCTTGTCGGTAGCGACCGCCATCGAGATATCGGCATGGCTGAATCGATGGATGGCGCCCTCATGCACCTGCACATTGACTTCGGGCACTTTGATCAAGGCAAGCGCGCTGGCGCGGATGACATAGTCGTTGAGCGTCCCCGGCTTGCCCTGCGACTGGCGCAATTCGATCAAGCGATCTGCGCGCACCTTGCGGCGCAGGTATATATGCGGGATCGCCTGCTTCGCCTCGGTCAATCGCCTGGCAATGGTCTTGCGCATCGCCGTCATCGGAACAATTTCAACACCTTCTTCGACGGGTCGAAGTGCAGGTGTTGCCGCGCTTTCAGGCACTTCGCCAAGCAAAGCCAACACGTCCGATTTACCTATACGCCCACGCGCGCCGGTCCCCCGCACCTGTGACAAATCTATGCCATTCTGGACCGCGATCCGCCGCGCCAGAGGGGACGCGTAGACCTCCTCCTGACCCGGCGCAGCGATCGGGCCTGCCAGATCAGGCTTGCGGCTTCCACGAATGGCCTTGTCGACATCCTGCCTGGTGATCCGACCGTGCCGCCCACTTGGCGTTATGTCGGCAACGTCCAGCCCCGATGCTTCGGCTGCGAAACGGGCCGCCGGGGAAATGGCAATGTCGGTTGCAATCGTGCTCTTGCGAGCGGCTGCGGGAGCTTGTGGTTCTGGCGTGTTCGACGCGGGCGCAGGCGAATTGCTCGAAATGTCCGCGCTCTCGACTAGCCCTGCGCCAGCGGGCCTGAACGCGGCCACAAATGCTTCGACTTCACCCCGATCGGCATCGGCCGGCCCCATCACGCCCAACAGTGCGCCAACCGGCAGCGTGTCCTGCTCACCCGCAATCAATTTGACGAGGCAACCATCGGCTTCGGCCTCGACTTCATTGGTGATCTTGTCGGTTTCAATGAGGACGATGACATCGCCCTTGGCAAACGGTTTACCTTCCTCCACCTGCCAGCCCGCGACGGTGCCTTCAGACATCTCAATACCCCATTTGGGCATGGTGAAGGGTTTGAGCGCGGCCATCGCCTCAGCCCCAATCCAGCGTGCGCCGCACGGCAGCTTCGATGGCGGGCGGGCCGGGGACATAGGCGCGTTCCAGCTCAGGCGCGAAGGGGATCGGTGTGTGCGGCGCGGTGACGCATGCAACCGGCGCATCGAGGCTGGTGAAGGCCTTCTGTGCCACCAGAGCAGCGATATCATTGGCAACGCTGCACCGCGGCGGGCTTTCA
>Ga0070727_10004545_pt1 | contig 11787 bp, 5 predicted proteins | sample tdAd472_FD_66722 | JGI IMG/M metagenome (GOLD analysis project Ga0070727, IMG submission 66722) | Marine sediment microbial communities from the Atlantic coast under amendment with organic carbon and nitrate - tdAd47.2 | ecosystem: Environmental > Aquatic > Marine > Coastal > Sediment | place... | reverse complement strand
AGAGGCAGAGGCAGAGGCAGAGGCAGAGGCAGAGGCAGAGGCAGAGGCAGAGGCAGAGAGAGGCAGAGGCAGAGGCAGAGACCGAGAGCCGGAGGGTTTCACGTATCCGCCATGGCCGTGCGAGGGGACTGCCCCGAAACGACTTAGACCCTGGCCACCGGGTTGCACCGCGCGCGGTATGACCCACACGCCCCCTTCCGTCTCGGACCGGCTCCTCGGGTGGGGGTGGGCCGTCGTCGGGCGGCGCCCGTTGCTGACCCTGGTCGTGCTCGTGGCGTTGACCGCCCTCGGGCTGAAGGCTTGGGGCGGAAACCTGCGGGTGGACTTCTCGGTGGAGCAGGCCTTCCCCGAGCGCGACCCCGCGCGGGCCACCTGGGAGCGCTACCGCGAGGCGTTCCCGATCAGCGATCGCGCGCTGGTGTTGGTCGAGGCCGACGACGTGTTGACCCCGAGCGGGCTGCGGCGGTTGGACGCCCTCGAGGGGGCGTTGGAGCGGGTGCCCGGGGTGGAGCGGGTCGAGGGGCCGACGAGCTCGGCCGAGCTGCGGGTGGTTCAGGCCCAGGGGGAGAGCGCGCTCGAGGTCGGGCCGCTGTTCGCGGTGGAGTCCGACGCGGCTTCGGCGCGGGCACAAAAGCGCACGGCCACCGAGGACCCGCTCTACCGCTGGCGGCTGGCGCGCCCCGACGGGCGGGCGGCGACCGTGCACCTGACCCTCTCGCCGGCGGCGCTGGCGACCGACGCGCTGCGCGCGGAGCTGGTGACTCGCCTGCGGCGGGTGCTGGCCGAGCAGCGCGCGCCGGGGCAGCGGCTGGCCCTCGGCGGGTTGCCGGTGACCCGCACCCAGGCCGCGGTCGTGCTCCAGCGCGACGCGCTGACCTTGCTCCCGTTGGCCGGGCTGCTGGCGCTGCTCGTGCTCGCCTGGAGCACGCGCTGCGCGACGAGCACGGTGGCGGCCTTGCTCACCGCGGTGGTGGCGCTGGCCTGGACCGTGCTCGTGACCTGCGCCTTGGACTGGCCGCTGCTGATGCTCAGCGTGGCCACGCCGGTGGTGGTGTTGATCGTCTCGCTCTCGGACAGCGTGCATATCCTCGGCCACGCGCAGAATTCGCTGCGTCGCGGACGATCCCGCAGCGAGGCGGTGCGCGGGGCCTGGGCGGAGAGCGCCGGGCCCTGTCTGGTGACCGAGGTCGTGATCGCGCTCGGGTTCCTCAGCCTCTGCGCCCAGGACGTGACCATGGTCGCGCGCTTCGGGGTGCTGACCGCGGCGGGCGCGCTCTGCGCGTGGCTGGCCAACGTGACGGTGCTGCCCGCGTTGCTGGTGCTCTTGCCGCTGCGGCCCGCGCCCGAGCGCGGCGGCGGGCGCGCGCTGACCCGGCTCGTGGCCAGGATCGAGGCCCTCGGGCGCAAGCGCCCGGGGCGGGTCGCGCTGGTGGTCCTCGCCCTGCTCGGGCTGATGCTCGTCGGCGCGCTGCGCGTGCGCTCGGAGACCTACGCCCACCAGACCCTCGACCAGGAATTGCCCCGGGTGGAGGAGGCGCTCCACGCCGCGGCGGGTCAGGGGGGGAGCGTGCCGCTGGTGGTGTGGATCGAGCCCCCGCGAGCGCACCTCAGCCCCGACGCCATGCTCGAGCCGACCGCCCTCGAGCTCGTCGACCGCGTGGCGGGGCTGGTCGAGCGCACCCTCCAACCGAGCCAGGTCCACAGCCCCACGCGGATCCTGCGCCGGGTGCACGAGGCCTTCGCCGACGTCGGCGGCTTGCCGCCCACCGCCGAGACCGCGGCCCAGGAGCTCTTGTTCGTGCCCCAGGAGCAGCTCGAGGGGCTGTTCGACGGCGAGCGCTCGAGCGCGGCGGTGGCCGCGGTGCTGCCCGACGTGGGCGTGCGCAGCACCCAGCCGGCCCTCGACGAGCTGGATCGCGCGTTGCGGGTCGAGGCCCAGCGCACGGGCTACCGGATCTCGCTCACCGGGACCCAGGTCCTGATCGGGCGGATCCACGGCCAGTTGGTGGAGGGGTTGGCGCTCTCGCTGCTGCTGGCGGCGTTGGTCTCGGCGATCGTGTTCCGCCTGGCCCTGGGGTCCTGGCGGCTGGGCGGGGTGGCCCTCGTGCTGAATGTGTTGCCCCTGGCGGCCACCCTGGGGATCATGGGCTGGGCGGGGATCGCCCTGGACCCGGCCACGGTGGTCGTGTTCTCGATCACGCTGGTGATTGCCGATGACGACACGATTCAGTTCTGCACGCGCTACCGCCGCGCCCTCGCTCGCCCGGGGGTGCACCCCGACCGCGCGCTGCGGGCGACGGTCTTGCGCTGCGGACCGGCCATGCTGCTCACGGCGGCCTGCGTCGGCGTCGGCTTCGCGCTGCTGGGGGTCTCGCACGTGATCCCGCTCCAGCGCCTGGGCCTGCTCGCCGGAACCTCCCTCGCCGTCGCCGCGGCCTGCGACCTGTTGTTGGGTCCGCCGCTGCTGAGGTGGGTCGCGAGGTGGGCGTGAGCGGCGCGGCGACCTCGCCGCCCGCCACCGCGGCCTCCTCCCGCGCCGACTTCGCGGCGGACCTCCGCCAGCGGGTCGACGCCTACGCGGCGGCCTACGGGGGCGAGCTGCGCGGGGGGGCCGGTTACCTGCTCAAGAGCGCGCTGCTGCTGACGGCCTTCGCCGTGTGCGGGGGGTTGGTGCTCTTCGGTGGCTTCGGCGGCTGGGCGACCCTTGGCCTCGCGCTGGCCTGGGGCGCGGCCTCGGCGCTGGTCGCATTCAACGTGCCCCACGACGCGCTCCACGGCGCGGCCTCGACCCGGCCCTGGGTCAACCGTGTGCTCAGCTGGAGCTTCGACCTGATCGGCATGCACGCCACGACCTGGTGGATCAAGCACAACCTCGCGCACCACGGCTACACCAACCAGGAGGGCCTCGACCCCGACGTCGACGCCTGGCCGCTGCTGCGCTTCGCGCCGGGTCAGCGCCGGCTGTGGTTCCACCGCGTGCAGCTGCTCTACGCGCCCCTGGTCTACGCCAGCCTGAGCCTGTTCATGGTCTTCGCCCTCGACGTGAAGGTGCTCGGCTCGCGCGAGTTCTGCGCGACCTACGGCGTCGACGTCGGCTGGCGCCAGCGGCTGGCGTGCGCGGCGAGCAAGGCGCTCTACCTGGGGTATGCGCTCGCGCTCCCGCTCTACCTGCTCCCGTTCTCGCCGCTGGCGATCGTGGGCGGGTTCGTGCTGGTGCACGCGGTGATCGGGCTCGCCTCGGCGGCGGTGCTGCTCCCGGCGCACCTCGTCGAAGGCGCGGTGTTCCCCACCCCCGAGGAGGCGCGCGCCGACCCTTGGGGCACGCAGCTCGCGGCGACCTGGGACTTCGCTCCCGAGAGCCGCGTGGCGAACTTCCTCCTCGGCGGGTTCAACACCAACGCCTTCCACCACCTGTTCCCGCGGGTGTGCCACCTGCACTACCGCGCGCTGACGCGGATCCTGCGCGAGACCGCCGCCGAGCACGGCCTGCCCTACCACGCGCTCTCGCTCCCCGGCGCCGTGCGCGCCCACGCGCGGTTCTTGCTCGCCATGGGGCGCGCGTGAGCCCGGTCGCGTCTACTGCCGTCGCCACCCTCCCCGAGCTGCTCGACCTCGCGGCGAGCGGCGAGCGCGGTGTGCGCTTCCTCGGCGCCGACGGCGCGGTCAGCGCGAGCCTCTCCTACGCCGCGCTGCGCGCCGGCGCGCTGCGGGTGGCCGGCGGACTCGACGCGGCCGGGGTGCCCCGGGGGGCGACCGTCACCCTGCAGCTGGCCGACCCGCGGCAGTTCCTCCTCGGCTTCTGGGGCTGCGTGCTCGGGGGCCGCGTCCCCGCGCCGGTGACCCCCTGCCGCACCGCCGATCACCTGCGCAAGCTCGAGGGGGTGCTGCGGGTCTTGCGGGCGGGGGAACCCTGGCTGATCGTCGAGGCCGAGGTCGGCGAGCGGCTGGAGACCCTCGGCAGCTCCCTGGGGGAGCACCCGCGGACCCTGAGCCTCGAGGCGCTGACCCGCGCCGACCCGGGCCCGGCGTGCGCGCCCGCCCCCGACGACCTGGCGCTGGTCCAGTTCTCGTCGGGCTCCACCGCCGACCCGCGGGGCGTCGAGCTCAGCCACCGCAACGTGGTCGCGAACCTCGACGGGATCGCCCGCGCCGCCGAGCTCGGCCGCGGAGACCTCTCGCTGAGCTGGGTCCCGCTGACCCACGACATGGGGCTGATCGGCTTTCACCTCACGCCGCTCTACCTGGGGATCGACCAACTCCTCCTCCGCCCGCGGGACTTCCTCCGCCGGCCGACGGGCTGGCTGCACGCGGCCAGCCGGCTGCGCGCGACCCTGCTCGCCGCGCCCTCCTTCGCGCTCCAGCTCTGCCTGCCGCGGCTCAAGCCGCGCGAGCTGGAGGGCCTGGACCTGGGCTGCGTGCGGCGGGTGTTCGTCGGCGCCGACCAGGTGGACCCCGCCGCCTGCGCGGCCTTCGGCGCGCGCCTCGCCCCGGCGAGCCTCGCCCCCGAGGCGGTGTATCCGGTCTACGGCCTGGCCGAGGCGACCCTCGGCGCGAGCTTCCCGCTCCCCGGGAGCCCGCTGCGCGCGGTCACCGTCGATCCGCTGAGCCTGGTCCCCGGGCGGCGGGTGCGCCTCGCCGCCGACGGGCTGCGGCTGGTGCTCCTGGGGGCCCCGATCCCCGGGGTCGAGCTGCGGCTGTGGGCCGAGGGCGAGGTCGGGCCCGGGGTCCTGGGGGAGGTCGAGCTGCGCGGGCCCTGCGTGACCCGCGGCTACCGCGGCGGCGACCCGCGGGCCGGGTTCACCGCCGACGGCTGGCTGCGCACCGGCGACCTGGGCTTCCTCCACGAGGGGCAGCTGGTGATCGCCGGGCGCGCCAAGGACGTGGTGTGCGCCGGCGGCGAGACCCACCACCTGCACGACCTGGAGCGCCTGGTGCGCGAGGCCGGCGCAGGGGAGGCCATGCTCTGCGTCCCGTCCCCCCACGCCGACGACGGGCTGGTCGCCTTCGTCGTCCAGCGCGGGTCGCTGGAGGGCTTCGCCCGCCGGGCCCGCCGCGTGCGCGGTGTGCTCCGCCGCGCGCGCGGGCTGCGGACCCGGGCCGTGCTCCCGGTGCAGACCCTCCCGCGCACGACCAGCGGCAAGCTGCGGCGAGCGCCCTGGGCCCAGCGCTACCTGCGCGGCGAGTTCGCCGAGCTCGAGGCGAGCCTGCCCGCGGCGCCCGCGGTCACGGACACCCTGAGCCAGGTGTTGGCCTTGCTCGCCGAGCTCTGCGACGAGGCCCCCGATCCGGACCGGCCCTTCGTCGACGCCGGGATCGAGAGCCGGGCCCTGGCCGAGGTCGCCCTCGAGCTCGAGCGCCCGGGGCGGGAGCTGAACGCCGGGGTGCTGCTGGCCGCGCCCACCCCACGGGCGTTGGCGCGCTACCTCGACACCGGCGAGCTCCCCGCGCCGGCTCGCGCCCCGCGCGCGCCGGCGAGCCCAGGGCGCGCGCTGGAGCCGATCGCGGTGGTCGGGCTCGCGGCGCGGCTGCCCGGGAGCGACGGCGTGCAGGCCTTCTGGGAGGACCTCCGCGCCGGGGCGGACCGCACCGGGCCCTTGCCCGCGTCGCGGCTGGCCGACGTGCGCGCCGCGCTGCGCCTGACCCAGGGGCCCGACGCCGAGCCCGACTGCCCGAACATGGGCTACCTCGAGCGGATCGACCGCTTCGCCGCCGCCCACTTCGGGATCCCCAGCAGCGAAGCGACCTTGATCCACCCCGCGCACCGGCTGCTGCTCGAGCTCTGCGCCCAGGCGCTCCATGATGCTGGCGACGGGTCTCGCGCCTACCGCGGGTCGCCGACCGGGGTCTACGTGGCCCACGTGGGCGACTTCGAGGGCGTGCGCTACCGCGAGCTGCTCGAGCGGATCGCCCCCGAGCTGTTGGGGGTCGCGACCCCGGGCAACCTGGGGTCCTTCGCCGCGGGGCGGGTCGCGCACCGGCTCGACCTGCGCGGGCCGGCGCTCGCCGTCGACGCGGCCTGCTCGGCGTCGTTGGTCGCCGTGCACCTCGCCTGCGAAGCGCTGCGGCGCGGCGAGTGCGACCAGGCGCTGGTCGGCTCGGCGCGGGTCAGCGTGCTGCCCCAGCGCTGGCCGCTGCGCATGGGCTTCGAGTCCCGGAGCGGTGTGACCCGGCCCTTCGACGCCGAGGCCGACGGCTGCTTGCTGGGTGAGGGCGGGGTGGTCGCCGTGCTCAAGCCGCTGAGCCTGGCGCGCCGCGACGGCGATCGGATCTACGCCCTCGTGCGCGGGAGCGCGGTGACCCACGACGGCGGGGCCGGCGCGCTGACCGCCCCCAACCCCGCGGCCCAGGCCGAGGCGCTACGCCGCGCCTGGGCGGTGGCCCGGGTCGACCCCGCGCGGCTGGCCTTCGTCGAGGCCCACGGCGCCGGGACCGCGCTGGGCGACCCCTCGGAGCTGGAGGCGCTGCGCCAGGCGCTGGGCCCCGTGCCCCGCGAGGCGCCGTGTTGGCTGGGCTCGGTCAAGGGCAACGTCGGGCACCTGTTCGGCGCGTCGGGGCTCGTCGGCTTCCTCAAGGCCGCCCTCGCGCTGTGGCAGGGCGAGCTCCCGCCGACGGTCGGGCACCGCCGCGCGCACCCGGCGCTGCCCTTCGCCGAGGCCCAGGTGCGGGTCGCGACGCGACCCGAGCCGCTGGGGGAGCGCGCGCTGGGCGGGGTCACCGCCCTCGGCTTCAGCGGGACCAACGCCCACGTGGTGCTCGAGGCGCCGCCGGCGGGGGAGGCCCGCGAGGGCTGGCGCGCGCCGCTGGCGCTGGAGCGCGAGCGCTACTGGCCGGACCCCCGACGGGCTGAGGGTTCACCGCCCAGCACCCTGGGAGGGCTTGCCCCCAGCGGTCCACAGGCGCGGGTCTTCGCCGACGAGACGGCCGCCTTGGCGCGGGTGCGCGCGGTGCTCGTGCGCTACGCCGGCGTCGAGCTCGCGCCCGGCCAGGAGGACGTGAGCCTGTTCGCCCTGGGGTTGGACTCGATCGTGCTGCTCCAGCTGCGCCAGGCGGTCGCCGGCGAGGCCGCGCTGAGTCCGGCCAGCGAGCGCCTGTTTCAGGACGTGCTCACTCCGCGCCAGTTGGCACAGGCGCTGCTCGCGGCCAGCGAGCTCCCCGCGGCGGAGGCCCGTCCCGCGGCGGAGCCGGCAGCGGCCCACGCGATCCCCGCGCCGCGCCTCGAGCCCGAGGCCCTCGAGCCCGCCCAGGCCGCCCACGTGCGCGAGCTGGGCGAGGCGTTGGCTGAGCGCGTCGGCGGCTCCAAGGCCTGGATCGACGCGCATCGCGACGTGCTCGCGCTCAACCGCGCGGTGGCCGGGCTGCGCCCGGGGCGCAAGGAGCTGACGGTGCCCCTCGTCGCCCGCGACGCGCGCGGCTGCACCCTGACCCTCGCCGACGGGCGCACGCTGATCGACCTCAGCATGGGCTTCGGCGTGCACCTCTTCGGCCACTCCCCCGACTGGCTGCGCGCGGCCCTCGCGCGCGAGCTCGAGCACGGCGCCCCCTTGGGGCCGCTCTCGCCCCTGGCCGGGGACGTCGCGCGTCGGATCCACGAGCTGACCGGGGTCGAGCGGGTCGCGTTCTTCAGCACCGGGACCGAGGCGGTCAGCGTGGCGCTACGGCTCGCGCGCACGGTCACCGGCAAGCGCACGATCGTGACCTTCGCCGGGTCCTACCACGGGCACCACGAGCAAGTCCTCGGCTTGCCCGGCCCTGGCGGGGCGATCCCGGCGGCGCGCGGGATCCCAGCCGAGGCCCTCGCGAACACGCGGATCCTCGACTACGGCGACCCCGGCTCCCTCGACGCGATCTGGGGCATGGCCGACGACCTCGCCGCGGTGGTCGTCGAGCCGGTGCAGAGCCGCAACCCGGGCAACGTCCCCGTGGAGTTCCTCCGCGAGCTGCGCGCGTTGACCCGGGCGGCCGGGGTCGCGCTGGTGTTCGACGAGGTGATCACGGGCTTCCGCTTGCACCCGGGCGGCGCCCAGGCGCGCCTGGGGGTCGAGGCCGACCTCGTGGTCTACGGCAAGGTCCTCGGCGGCGGGCTGCCGCTGGGGGTCGTCGCCGGAGCCGCGCGCTACCTCGACGCGATCGACGGCGGCCCCTGGCGCTACGGCGACGCGTCGCTGCCCCAGGCGCCGACGACCTTCGTCGCCGGCACCTACTGCCAGCACCCGCTCTCCCTGGCCGCGAGCCGGGCGGTGCTCGAGCGGCTGGCCGAGGAGGGGCCGAGCTTGCAGAAGCGGCTCGAGGCGCGCACCGCCGACCTCTGCGAGCGCCTGAACCAGGTCTTCCGCCGCGCGGGGGCGGACCTCCGCGCCGTGCACTACGCCTCGCTGTTCCGGATCGAGGGCCCCGGCGCGAGCGAGCTCTTCTTCCACGAGCTGCTGCGCGAGGGCGTCTACGTGTGGGAGGGGCGCACCTGCTTCCTCTCCCCGGCCCACGACGACGCGACCCTCGACGCGATCGTGGCCGCCGCGACCGTGGCCGCGCGGCGGGTGGTCGAGGGCGGCTGGTTCGCGCAGGCCCCGAGCCGGCTGCCGCTGACCCCCGCGCAACGCGCCGTGCCTTGGGACCCCGACGACCTCGACCAGCGCTTCCTCGCGGCGGTGCGCCTGGAGGGACCCCTCGACGTCGAGGGCCTCGAGCTCGCGGCGCTGGCGTTGGCGCGCCGGCACCCGGCGCTGCGGGCGATCGCCCTCGACGCCGACGGGCTGCAGGTTGGCTCGCGGGCGCGCGTGCCCTGGACGCGCGTCCACGTCCGGCGGGAGGCTTGGGTCGAGCGCGCCCAGGCGCTCCTCGGCGCGCCGTTGCCGGCGCCGTTCTGGCGCCTGGTGTGCGTCCGCTTCGCCGCCGACGATCACGCGCTGGTGCTGATCGCGCAGCGGGCGCTGCTCGACGGCTGGTCGGTGGGGGTGTTGCTCGAGGAGCTGGCGGCGCTCTACCGCGCGCTGGGCAACGGGGCGCCCGCGCGGCTGGCGACGCCGCCGCCGCTGAGCGCCGTGCTCGAGGGCTGGCCGACGCGGGAGCTGAGCTCCTCCCCCTCTGCTCCGGCTCCGTCCGCGCCCGCGGGCTGGGCCTGGCGCTCGGTCCCGGGCGGCGCGCGCCGGCTGCGGCGGTTGGCGGAGGAGCTGGGGGCCACCCCCTTCGCCGCGCTCTGCGCGCTCCTCGGCCCGGCCCTCGAGCCCCTGCACGGGCGGGGCGAGCTCGAGGCCGGCGCGGTCCAGGCCGGGCAGCTGCTGCTCGGGCAGCCGCGGGCGGTAGGACGGCTGACCCTCTGCGCCGCGGTGCCGCTCACGTCGGCGGGCACCCTCGGCCAGCGCGCGCAGCGCGTGCTCGACGCCCTCGCCGACCCTCGCCGGCCCGCGACCCCCTGGGCACTCGTGACCGTCGACCGCACGCCGGCCCTCGACTTCGACGGGCTGCGGGCGAGTCCGTTGCCGACGCCCGCCCTCGGCTGCCCCACCGGCCTCGTGCTCGCCGCGCTGGAGACCCCGGCCGGCGACCTGCTGCTCGACCTCAAGCACCGCGCCTCCGCCGCTCAGGCGGAGCGCCTGCTCCGTGACCTCTGCGCTGGCCTCGAGGAGGACCGCCCATGACCGACCGCCACCCCGAGCTCGAGGCGCTGGACGCCTTGCTCGAGCACACCTGGGCCGAGCTGCTCTCGCGCCCCGTCGCGGCGAACTTCCTCACCAGCCCCGCCTCGGCGGATCGGCGCATGCTCGCGCTCTACCTGATCCAGGCCTACCACTACGCCTCGCACACCTCGCGCAACCAGGCGGCGGTCGGCGTGAGCATGCGCACGAGCAACGTGCACTACCTGAAGTACGTCTACGAGCACGCGCTGGAGGAGGTCGGCCACGAGCTCATGGCCCTCCACGACCTGCGCGCGCTGGGGGTCGCGATCGAAGACCCCGCCCGCGACATGCCGGCGCCCTTGCCCGAGACCGAGGTCTTGATCGCCTACCTCTACTACGTGGCCAACTTCGGCAACCCGGTGCAGCGGCTGGGCTACAGCTACTGGGCCGAGTCGGCCTACGGCGTGGGGCAGAGCTTCCTCGACGGGATCACCGCGCGCATGAACCTCGGCCGCGAGCAGCTGACGTTCTTCCACGTGCACGCGGATATCGACGCCAAGCACGCCAACGACGTGGAGAAGGCGCTGCTCAAGGCTTGCGAGACCCCCGCCGACTGGAAGGCGGTGCGCCGCGCCGCCGAGACCTCGCTGCGCCTGAACTGGGCCATGATCGAGGCCGAGTTCGCCGAGTGGGAGAAGCTCGAGGCCGGTGAGCCCAGCGACTACACCCTGCTGAACCAGCTCAGCCAGGAGGTCTCCAGCTCGTGACCCTGGAGCTCCCGAGCCAGAGCCTTCGGCCCGTCGGGGGTGAGCCCGAGCAGCCTTGCTGCGAGGGCGAGGGGGACTCGGAGAGGCCCCCTGAACCCACGACTTGCGCCCTCGTCCAGGCGTCGACCCTCGACGGGCTGCGTGACGAGGCGCGCGGCCTGCTCGCTCGCCTGGAGGCGGGCGAGCGCGGGCTGCTGCGGGCGGGGGGCGCGGGCTCGCTGCGCGCGGCGTTCGCCGGGGACGAGCTCGGTCGGTTGGAGGCCCTCGCCCACGGCGCCGCGCGCTCGCCGCGCCCGCGAACCCAGCCCGCGCCCCTGGCGTTCCTGTTCCCGGGGCAGGGCGCCCAGCGCCCGGCTGCGGCGGCCTGGTGGAGCGAGCGCCCGGCCTTCGCCGAGGCCCTCGCCGAGTGCGCGGCGGTCCTCGACCCGCACCTGCCCCGGCCGCTGCGCGCGCTGCTCGTCGACCCCGATCCGGGGGTCGACCTCGGGCAGACCGCGCTGACTCAGCCGCTGCTGGTCGCCTTCGGCGTCGCGCTCGCTGCGCAGTGGCGCGCCTGGGGCGTCGCCCCCACCTGGGTCACCGGGCACAGCCTGGGCGAGCTCTGCGCCGCGTGGGCGGCGAGCTGCTGCACGACCCGCGAGCTGCTGGAGCTGAGCCTCGAGCGCGGGCGCGCCATGCAGGCGCTGCCCGCCGGCGCCATGGCCGTGGTCTTCGCCGAGCCGGCGCGGGTCGAGGGCCTGCTCGCCGACCTCGGCGGGGAGGCCTGGGTCGCCGCCCGCAACGGGGCCGCCGACGCCGTGATCGCGGGACCGTCTGCGGCGGTCGAGCGCGCGCGCCGGCTCGCGACCCTGGAGGGCCTCGAGGTCCGCCCGCTGGAGGTCTCGTTCGCCGCCCACGGCCCCGCCGTCGAGCCGGCGCTGCCCGGGCTCGAGGCGGCGGCGCGCCGGGTGAGCTGGTCGCCTCCGCGGGTGGGCTGGGTCTCGACCGCCACCGCCGGCGCCATGCTCGCGCCCCCCGATGCCTTGCACTGGCGCAACCAGACCCGGCGCCCGGTGCGCTTCGCCGACTCCCTGGCCACCTTGCGGAAGAAGGGCGTCGAGGTGTTCCTCGAGCTCGGCCCCGGGGCCAGCTTGACCCGGCTCGCCGCTGGCCAGGTCGGCGGCGCCACCTGCCTGGCCAGCGCCGCGGGCGAGGCCGAGCCGGCCGCGCACGTGGCGGCGGTCGCGGCGCGCCTGTGGGAGCGGGGGATCGCCGTCGACTGGGAGCGGGTGAGCGAGGACCTCGGGCTCCCCCGCTAGCCCCAATCGGGCAGAAATAGCACTGGGAGTGTCCGCGCCGTTTGGTGTGGTGGGAGTTGTGACACCACCACCAACCAACCGAAGGGCCACTCCCAGTGAGATTAAGCA
>Ga0070727_10004543_pt1 | contig 11791 bp, 9 predicted proteins | sample tdAd472_FD_66722 | JGI IMG/M metagenome (GOLD analysis project Ga0070727, IMG submission 66722) | Marine sediment microbial communities from the Atlantic coast under amendment with organic carbon and nitrate - tdAd47.2 | ecosystem: Environmental > Aquatic > Marine > Coastal > Sediment | place... | reverse complement strand
AATTACCCCTTGGCATGCAAGCCGACTTGGATGCCATCAATGACAATCTTAGGGCCTATCCAGATATTATGCCTAAGGTCAGGTATGCAGCTTATGATGCCTATCTCAAAGCGCAGGGAATCAAGGAAGGAATGCTAAATTATAGTCGTGTCATGATGTTGGTAAAAGCCTGGAAGGAGAAAAACAAATCCTCTTTTTGAAGTGGTGAAGAAGTGAAGAGGTGAAATGGTGTGCTTTTCACTCATTCACCACTTCACTCACTCATTCACTCATTCACCACTTCACCTTCCCTCTACCCTCCGGAGCGCTTCGTTTGACTATAGCCTTTATCTTTAAGTAGTTGTACGACCTTATCACGATGATCTCCCTGCAGGAGGATTTCGCCCTCTTTTACGCTTCCGCCCACACCACATTTACTTTTTAATAACTTGCCCAGCTCCTTTAAGCTATCCTCAGGACCCATATAACCCGTTACCAGGGTCACCTCTTTTCCTTTGCGCTTTTTACGATCTAAGCTAACGCGTAGCTGCTGTTGATTGGCAGGTGCTTCGTTGGTTTCCTCCTCTCCCTCAAATTGATAATTGAAATCAGGATCAGTTGAAAAAACGATCCCTTTCCGTTTATTTTTGTTCTTTTTAGACATATTGAATGATTATTTAATGGAGTCGCTATTTAAGCTGGTTTTTTCGGAGTTGGCCATTCAGTTTAGCATCTTGAGTAAGCAAAAGTCCTAGCCAGCAATAGAAGGCTAAACAACTCAACTTTATGTAAATAACCAGTAATGACCGAATCGCTAAAATATAAATCCTAGGTCAATTATTGGCAATAGGGGCGTATCTAACTCCAATTCAGGAAAAGCCGCCATACCCAATTCTAACTTGAATTTACCTTTTTGCCAAATCACTCCGTAGTTGACCACAAAGACATAGCTTTTTATTTTAAAATCCTTGTTTGTTCAAATTCCATCATTTTTGAACAACTTCAGCCTTAAAATCCAAGTATTTTTTTACATTGCCACCGTTAAGTAGTCTGGCGGTAGTGAATCTAAAATAGCTGATCATACAGAAAATAATTTTATCCATTCCCTACTGCAATAATAAGCAAAATCCAGCTCATTGTTTTTCTCTTCCAACATGGACGATAACAGACTTTTAGTAAAATTTGTCCTATACCAAATTAGATTATGACACAAGCAAAACAGCTGGCCTCCAGCATTTTGATGATTAGGCCCGCCAATTTTGGCTACAACCCACAGACCGCCAATAATAATTCCTTCCAGACCAATGAAGGGGAACTATCTAAACGGGAAATTGCAGATAAGGCAAAGTTGGAGTTTGATGCTTTCGTGGAAAACCTTCGAAAGTATGATATTAATGTGGTAGTCATTCCTGACACCGAGACACCCTATAATACGGATGCGGTTTTTCCCAATAATTGGATCAGCTTTCATGAGGATGGAGTAGTGGTTACCTACCCGATGTATGCACCCAACCGGAGACTGGAACGCAGAGAGGAGATAATTGATCAAATCAGTAAAGAATTTGACATTAAGCGACTGATACGGCTTGAGGACTATGAAAAGCAAGATAAATTCCTGGAGGGTACGGGGAGTATGATCCTAGATAGAAAAAACCAAATCGCTTACGCCTGCAAGAGCCTTCGTACTCACCCCGAACTTTTTGCTGCCTTTTGCGATACGATGAATTTTGAAGGTATACTTTTTACTGCAGTGGATGAAAATGGCCAAGATATTTATCACACCAATGTGATGATGACCCTAGGTGAAAAGCTAGCTGTGATTTGTTTGGAATCTATACAGGATCCTATAGAACGATCAACAATCGTAGAAAAATTGAAGGAAACAGGGAAAGAAATTATCGATATCTCTTATGCACAGATGAATTCTTTTGCCGGTAATATGTTGGAGGTAAAGAACCAGTTGGGCGAAACTTTTTTGATTATGTCTTCGGCGGCCTATTATGCATTGGATATGCGACAGACGGAAAAGATTACCCAACATACTGCTATTTTACATAGCCCATTAGAGACCATTGAAAAGTACGGCGGAGGGAGTGCAAGATGCATGATCGCCGAAATATTTCTACCGCAAAAGAAATAAATTAGGCCGATTACCTGGATAAAGCCACCGTTTTGGATAATTCTTTACATTATACAAGAAAAAGAGATACAAAATTTATGTAAGTATATTAATCGAATTTCTAAGATTGCTTTTGAAAAAGACAGTATGATCAAAATATTAGCATATAATATTCGTACATCGACTTAAATAACAATTTGTTTAACAGATAAGACTCAGTCTGCATTTTACAGAAAATTAACAGCCTGCTACCTGTTTTCCAGAATCTTATCTCTATTTTTGCCGACATATTACATAACTAAACTTTACACCACTTATGAAAAAGCTTTTTACTCTTCTATGTTGTTTGGGTATATCGGCGATGGTGTTTGCGCAGGGAACCGTTGCGGGAACGATCGTCGATTCCGAAACAGGGGACGGACTCATCGGGGCCTCCATTTCTGTTAAGGGAACGACAACGGGAACGATCACTGACTTTGATGGTAAATTCGTTCTGTCGGGTTTAGCTCCAGGAGAAACCCAATTTATTATCGCTTACACTGGTTATGCTGACAAAGAAGAAACATTTATGGTTACTTCAGGCACAACGAATGTAGGAAATATTGGGCTAGCGTTTTCTGCTATTGGATTAGATGCGGTGGAGGTAATTGCCTCTGTTGCTGTGGATAGGAGAACACCTGTGGCTGTTTCAACAATAAAAGCCAAACAAATCGAGGCAAAAATCGGAAGCCAAGAGTTTCCTGAAATTTTGAAATCAACTCCTGGCGTATATGCTACAAAATCAGGAGGCGGATTTGGTGATGGACGTATCAATGTACGAGGATTTTCTTCTGAAAATGTCGCCGTTTTAATCAATGGTGTACCCGTTAACGACATGGAAAATGGTCGTATTTTTTGGTCCAACTGGGCAGGCTTAACCGATGCTACTAGTCTGATGCAAGTCCAAAGAGGTTTGGGTGCTTCTAAAGTAGCTGTACCTTCGATTGGTGGAACGATTAATATTATCTCCAAGGCCACTGATTTTAAGAAGGGCGGACATGTATATATTGGTACCGGAAATAATGCTTATTCGAAAGTTGGCTTTAGCCTATCATCAGGAATCACAGATGATGGCTGGGCGTTTACTATCAATGGTGCTAAAACAGAAGGAGATGGTTATGTAGATGGAACAGCTTTTCTTTCTTATTCCTATTATGCCAACATTGCAAAAAGATTGAATGCCAATCATGAATTAACCTTCACAGCTATTGGTGCACAGCAGCGACATGGTCAACGTCAGGATCGGAGCTTGTTAATAGATTATGAAAAATCAGACCGAGGTGTTCGATTCAACCCAGATTGGGGATATAAAAACGGGCAAGTAGTCAATATTGAAGATAATTTTTACCACAAGCCTCAGTTGAGCTTGAATCATTACTGGACGATTAACACAAGCACTCGACTGTCGACTGCTTTTTACGCTTCGTATGGAACTGGTGGTGGTGGTGGAACACTAGGAGACAACAAGTTTAATAATGCTGACTATCGTGTGGATGGTGTGGTTGATTTGGATCGAATTGTTCGAGAAAACCAAGCCGTTATCGATTTTGGTGCTGAATCTATTCTTCGCGCATCTCGAAATGATCATTCTTGGTATGGTGTTTTATCTTCTTTTACCAAAGAGCTGGGTAATCTTTCAATTTTAGCAGGGATAGATTTTCGATACTATAGAGGAGAGCATTATCGAACAGTCACTGATTTGTTGGGAGCTAAGTACTGGTTGGATGATGATGATATAAATAATCCTGTACATGCTGCTACTGAAGGGAGTATCATTGATTACCATAATGATGGAATTGTGAATTGGGCTGGTGGATTTTTCCAAGTAGAGTATACTGATGATGAGCAGCTTTCCGCCTTCTTTACCTTAAATGCTTCTAATACGGGATACGATAGGGTTGACTACTTCAATTATCTTGATTCTGATCCAACTCAAAAAGTTGGAACGTTCAACTTCTTTGGATATGGTGTAAAGGGTGGAGCCAATTATAACTTAACGGGTATCCATAATGTTTTCACCAATGTTGGTTACTTTGAAAGAGCACCTGGTTTTGATGCTGTATTTCCTAATTTTACCAATGATGAGCCAAATGCTAACGCTGTTAATCAGAAGATCTTCAGTGTTGAATTTGGTTATGGTATCAGAGCGAAAGACTTTACTGCAAACATTAATTTCTACCGTACAGAATGGCAAGACAGAACCTATACAGATTTCTTCAATGGCCCAAATGGTGAAGAATTGGTGGCTAACATTTTAGGTGTTAACGCACTACACCAAGGAATCGAAATTGATGCCATTTGGAGAGCAAGTTCATTGCTGAATATAACCGGTATGGTGTCTCTAGGAGACTGGACTTGGCAAAATGACATTGAAGATCTTGGCATCTTTGATGGTAATACTCAGGTCGGTTCAGTAGATGCATTTATTGCTGGTTTGCATGTAGGTGATGCTGCTCAAACTACGCTAGCTTTAGGTTTGGATTATCGCTTAATGCCTGACCTAAGAATCTCTATGGACTATAATTACTACGATAGATTATTTGCTGACTATGATCCAACTGACCGCAGTGATGAATCAGCGCGAGGTGTTGAGTCATGGAAAATTCCTGCATTCGGAACTTTGGATTTGAATATTGCTTATGACTTTGAAATGAGCGGATTGAAGTCTTCTCTTTATGGGAATATCTATAACATAACTAATGAAAAGTATGTTATGGATGCACTCGATGGTACGGGGCATGATGCTTTTACCTCGAGAGTTTATTATGGTTACGGGATAAACTGGAACTTGGGGGTTAAAATTAGATTCTAAATCAACTAATCAATGAAAATCATGAAAATTATAAAGATACTTTCATTTCTTTTTGCGGTCGCTTTAGTACAAGCGTGTAATCCTTTAGAGGATGAGATTGCAGCATTGGATATTCCAACCACAATCGTAGCAGATTTAGACATCACTTTGACTGATGATGATTACGATTTGGTAGATAAGGGCTTTGGCACTTTTGACAGTGATGATGAGGCCAAAGTATTAATTCCGACGATTCTAACGGAGAACTATCCACAGATGGGATTAGGTTCTTCTGCATTAGTTCATTATGATCTATATGATCCGATCAGAATCAACAATGAACTTGAATTCACCTTGACAGAGCAGGATTACATGGATTTGGGAGAAAGCTTTGGTACGCTTAGCAGTGAAGGAGATATCTTGAATGCTGTGGAATTTAAGCACCCAACTCCTGAGGAGAATGATGTCGTGACCTTGACCTACGAATGGTATTGTGGAGGTTGTGCTGATGAAGGCACCTTAACCAGTAAAGTGACTTATTACGATGGTCGCTGGTACAACGCCTATGTGCCAACTGCCGAGGACTATACTTTTATGGGACAAAGTTTCCCAAATTTTGATAGTCGAACGGAAGCTAGAGAGCGAATAGCTAAGGTGCTTGGCCTTCGCCATTTGTTTGATGATGAAGGAACCATTAGAACGGCTGTTTTTACCTATACTTTTGTTCCTGATGGAGGATCTCGTCAATTTGTTGACTTTATGGCTGTATTCCAGTTTGATGGAACGGCTTGGCAACCTTTCCAGGACGTGGTAGAATCATCTCTACAGTTGGGACATGATGGCAAGACTTGGGTACCTGACAATACGATCAAATATTCTTTGGTTGGAGCGGATTATGTAGCTATTGCAGCTGCTTTTGAGAGCATCAACCCTGGAGGTGCAGGTAGTATGGCCAATTTTGGTAACTATGATATTGGTTTGTGGCCAGCGACTGATATTGTGGCCTCTATCGGAGGAAGATTACTAGAAATTTTCCCGGGAGTAGAAGACCAAAAGTACTTGGTTTCTTACGATACTTGGGAACCAGGCGCAGGGGTTAGAACGATACTCTTGATCTACAAGGGTGGCGTTTATGTAGAAGTATAGTCAAGTGTTTTACACTTTGAATTGGACTAGGAATTAATTCATAATTCCACTCATTCTACCTTACCATAAAAGGGATGTCGTCAAATTTTGATGGCATCCCTTTTTTAAAAGAACCATCGGTACCCTCTAGATTTGTCAGTAGATGCACTGGCGAAATAAGTGTACAAGGGTGCATCATCATTTTCTAGTTGATCTAGTACTTCTTATACTAGAATTTAAACATTTTCTTTCCAGGTTATATTTAATAAAAGAGTCCTTATTATACCAGCTTCCTTCAGGGCCAGTAGGGAAATTCAATTATATTTGCGCTTCACATCAATAAAATTCGCCACTATGAAAAAAAGTGTACTCTTTTTGATTCAATTCTTATTTGTTTCCGCGCTGTATGCGACGACGCATCAAGTGACGGTACAAAATAACTTTTTTAGTCCTAGAGACCTGGTCGTCCAATCGGGGGATACCGTCATTTGGATGTCTACGGAAGGCTTTCATAATGTGAATGGAAGTCAAGCAGAATATCCTGATAACCCTGATGGTTTCACCAACGGGGATGCGGCTAACTCACCTTGGTCTTATACTTTTGTATTTGAAAAACCGGGTTTGTATAACTACCACTGTGATCCACATCGATCCATCGATATGTTGGGTACGGTTACGGTAGCTGCTGGTCTGGTGATTACAGAAATCATGTATAATCCGCCAGAAGCTGGCCTGGATTCTCTGGAATTCTTGGAGATTTTGAATACTGGCTCTTCTGCTATATCGTTGCAAGGTTATAGCTTGGATGGGGTGACTTATACTTTCCCAGCGTTTAGCTTAGGAGCAGGTGAATATGTGATGGTATCTGGTGATTCGATTGCCTTTAACAATAATTACGGCCAAATGGCTTTTCAGTGGACTGGAGGGTCTTTAAGTAATGGCGGAGAAACGATTAGATTGCTTGATGCCTCAGGTGCCGTGGTGGATTCGGTCGAATATGATGATGCAAATGGCTGGCCAACAAGCCCGGATGGAGATGGGGCCTCACTGGTTTTATGCGATGTTACCGCCGATAACAATGACCCCGCTAATTGGCAAGGTGCTACTACTAGTGCTGGAATCAATATCAATGATTTGGATGTCTTTGCCAATCCTGGTGCAAGTTCGGAGTGTTTGGAAGGGCCGGTTTTCTATATTTTAGAAGATGACCTTGAAGTTGCTGAAGACGTGGGAACGGTAAGCTTCCGTATTGTATTAAAGGATGCTGGTGGAACAGGTACATTTAGCGTTTTTTCTCGGGTATTAGGTGCCTCTACGGCGACGGCAGATGTGGACTTTGACTATCCAGATGATACCATGGTTGAGTTTACGGATGTGGAAACGGATACCATGATTGTGACCGTAGCCATTATTGATGATATTATGCCTGAGGCTATAGAGTTTATTCAAATTGATTTGAACTTTCCTAGTGATGGGGCAGCTATTGATCCTTTGCGTGATGCCATTACTATAGCTATCCAAGATAATGATACGAATGTACCTGATCTTGTGATTAGTGAAATCATGTATAACAATCCTGGTACAGATAGCTTAGAATACCTAGAGTTGTTTAATAATGATAACAGTGCTATAGACTTAGGGGGATATACCATCAGTGCTGGTGTAGAATACACTTTCCCTGCTATTATGCTACAACCCGGTGATTACTTGGTGATTGCTGATGATTCATTGGTGTTTGAACGTAATTTCAATACTGTCGCCCTACAATGGTCGGATGGCGCACTGAATAATAGTGGAGAGTTAATTGAGATTAGAGATGCACTTGGAAATGTGGTGGATGAAGTACAGTATGATGATGGAGGCGACTGGCCAAGTGATGCCGATGGTGATGGAGGCTCATTGATTTTATGTGATGTGAATACCGATAATAGTGAAGCGGCCAATTGGAAAGCAGCTACAAGACCTACTGGTGTATTTGCTGGAGATGGCCAATTACTGGGTTCTCCTGGGCTGGCCAATGATTGTACTGATCCTGGCGATCCCAATTTCCCCGCTTATGATATAGGGCTTGTGACAACAGTCAATGCTGATGGAAGAGTAGATTCTTTAGGGATAACTTGCCAACTGCAAGGTGTAGTGTATGGCGTTGATTTGAGAAGTGGAGGACTGCAATTTACCTTGATTGATGCCAACAACGATGGTATCGGAATTTTTAGTCCTTCTGAAGAATTCGGCTATACCGTGACGGAAGGAGATGAAATCATTGTTCAAGGTGAGATAACTCAATTTAGAGGTCTTGCGCAACTAGAACCTTCTGCTTTGACTTTTGTGTCCAGCAATAATACTTTGTTTGAGCCAAGCGTGGTCACTGCCCTAAATGAAGATACAGAATCACAATTGGTGAAAATCAATAATGTTACGCTGGGTACCGTCACGACAGATTCGGGTGGTTTAAACGCAGAGATCACAGATGGCACGACCACTTTCACCCTGCGTCTAGACGCAGATACTGGTCTTACGGAAGCTGATATTCCAAGCTCTCCTTTCAATGTCATTGGAATCGGGGGACAGTTTGATCCAGATGGTAATGCCCCATTCGATGCGGGCTATCAATTACTACCTCGCTTTGTATCTGATTTTGAATTGATTAGCAACACTTTTGATCCTGGAATTGCCAGTTCGATCAAAATATTTCCTAACCCAGCACAGGAACAGGTACAAGTGAATATGACTGAGACTTTTGAAAGCCTACGTATTCTAGATGTACTTGGGAGAGAGGTATTGAGAATCGTTTCACCCAACTTGAATGAAACGATTCAATTGTCTAACCTACAAACAGGCGTATATCATATCCAGTTTGTAAAGGACAATCGTTTCTGGACGAGCAAATTAGTTAAGCAGTAGGAGAGAGGTTCATAGTACTGGACAAATACGGTTTATCAGTTGAAAGTTGGAGGTTTAATTCCGCAGTATAAACCTTCTACCCTAAACTATTAAACCGGGTTGGAGCAAAATGTCCAACAGTAAGAGAGAGGTTGGGGGTTGACAAATAATCTTAAATGTCAACCCCCAACTCTCAACTCATTAACCCAAAACATGGAGAAAACAGGAAAAATAGGCCTAGCACTTTCTGGTGGTGGAGCAAGAGGAATCGCACATATCGGCGTGATCAAAGCCCTGCAAGAACACGGGATTGAAGCTGATGTGGTGAGCGGCACAAGCGCTGGATCTATCATCGCGACCTGGTATGCAGCCGGCCTCTCCGTAGATCAAATGTTGGAAATTGTAGCGGATAGTAGCCTATATAAAGCTTTTAAGATTGTAGTGCCTAATACTGGGCTGACCAGCTTGATCTATCTCAAAGAACGTTTGGCCAAAGTCATCGAGACAGATGACTTCGCTGGTCTGAAGAAACCTACCTTTATCACAGTCTCTAATTTGAATAAAGGACGACTGGAAATCAAAAACTCGGGTCCTCTATTTGACGTAGTCATGGCTTCTTGTTCTATCCCACTCATCTTCAAACCTGTCGAAATCACAGGCGAAACCCTAGTTGATGGCGGCTTGTTTTGTAACCTGCCAGCAGAACCACTTAGCGAAATCGCTGATTATGTAATTGGTATAGATGTGATGCCTGCGATGGAAGTACAAAACAAAAGCCTGAAAGGATGGCTGGGTATTGCTATTCGCTGCTTTGAACTTTCCGTTCATGCCAACTCTATATCCCAGACGAAATTTTGCGATGAATTGATCAAAGTAGAAGGTGTAGTAAAATACCACCCTTTTCAATTCAATAAGTATCAGGAAATTACCCAATTGGGTTATGATGCTACCATCAAGCGGATAGATCAGATTAAGGCAGACTTAAAAGAACGAAATCTACTGTAAAGACACTTCATAATTATCCGGATCGCTAATATCCACTTCAATATTCTCTCTCAAAGTAGTAGCCAAGGAAATACCAAGGTAATCGACTAGGATAGGGAAAGATTTATGCTTTCGGTCCACCAATACGGCCACTTCAACTTTCTTGGGTAGAAAATCCATCAAGGGGCGGAAGGCATAAAAAATAGTCCGCCCTGTATTGGCCACATCATCTACAATAATAATCGGTTTTCCTTCTAATTCAGCAGGGCTTAAGGCCAATTCGACGGGGTTCTCGACCGGGTTGGCAGGATTGAGTTTTATACGAGTAAGGACCACAGGAATATCGGTGATGTTCTTCAGCTCTGTTTCTAGCATTTTTGCAAAAGCCGTACCATTGTTGTTGATACCCGCCAAGACAATTTCCTTTTCTCCATAATTGTTTTCTAAAATTTGAATGGCTAAACGCTTTATCTTTTGCTTGATGTCCCGATGTTCCAGTATTTTCATAATCTGTATGAAATGGTGAATAGGCCACAAATTTCACTAAAAAAATTAAAGAATCTTCCATAAAGGAGATATTTTCGGTCTTGAAGTTGGATAATCAACAAATACCTTATTATTTTGGCGAATATTCGCTAAGTAATTCTTTGATCATTACTAAGTGCAAAATTGAACTAGATGTTCCAGCAAATTTTATTCTTGCTAGTATCTGCCGCGGCCTTGGGCTATGCCGGATACCAGTTTATGAAGATTCGTCGAAATGTATTATTAGGTCAGGACGAAGAGATTCCAGGTGATAGCGCCCAGCGTTGGCGCAATGTCTTGCTGGTAGCCTTCGGGCAACGGAAGATGTTTAAACGATGGATTCCAGCCGTATTGCACTTTTTCGTTTATGCAGCTTTTGTGATTACACAAATAGAGTTGATCGAAATATTCATTGATGGTATTTTTGGCGTGCATCGCTTTTTTGCTGCCTCATTGGGGGGCTTTTATACTTTCATCATCAGTTTTATTGAGATTCTATCGATACTTGCCTTTGTCGGGACATTGATTTTCCTGATCCGAAGAAACCTACTCAAGCTACCTCGATTCCACAAGTCGGAAATGAAAGGTTGGCCCACCTTGGATGCCAACTTGATCTTGATTTTTGAAATCATCCTGCTGATTGGAATATTTAGCATGAATGGCGCAGATACTTTATTACAACAGATGGACGCCGCTCATTACCCTGCCACTGGCAATTTAGCGGTTTCAAGCTGGTTAGGACCTGCCTTATTTGGTGGGATGGAGCAATCTACGCTGGTGGTGGTCGAACGAATGGGTTGGTGGTTACATATTACGATGGTGTTTGTGTTTTTGAACTATCTGCCTAAGTCTAAGCACCTGCATATCCTGTTGGCCTTTCCAAATACCTATTATGCTCGACAAAATTCTCGCGGTGAAATGGAAAATATGGATTCCATTATGAATGAAGTGAAGAGTATGATGGATTTTGACGGGACAGGTGGAGCGGAAGAAATGCCCATGGATGAGGAGTTGCCGGAGTTTGGGGCCAACGATATTTTTGGACTGAGCTGGAAGAATCTACTGGATGCTTATAGCTGTACCGAGTGTGGCCGTTGTACCTCTGTTTGTCCAGCTAATGTGACTGGGAAGAAGTTGTCACCCCGTAAAATATTAATGGACATCCGAGATCGAGCCGATGAAGTAGGACGCAATCTCGATACAGGCTCCGCAGACTTTGCTGCTAATAAAGAAGAGGCTCTTTCGAAGGACAATTACCAAGATGGTAAATCCCTTTTCGATTCCATAACACGAGAAGAAATACATGCTTGTACGACTTGTAATGCCTGTGTGGAAGCTTGCCCCAT